>OMLO01002708.1_pt1 | contig 14434 bp, 6 predicted proteins | sample 1674811 | NCBI WGS metagenome assembly OMLO01 (sample SAMN06265003, study PRJEB25207) | coral metagenome | isolation source: Coral host | place: Mexico:La Bocana,Puerto Morelos, Mexico | collected 2008-11-13
GACCTCATGCCATGTTTGCTGAGAATCGCATCAGATGTTCATGTTGTATAAATATACCAGCTGAACTGCTGGATCAAGGGTAAGAAATATTAGGGCCATTTATATGAAAACAAAAAATAATCAGTGGCTTACATAATTTCATAAGATGCAAACTTACCATGTAAACAGTACATTTTAACCAGTTCACATCTTACACAAGCTCTGGATAACATATACATGTAAACCATGGTTTGTGTAAGATGAGGGTTATGAGCTTGCATAAATAAGCCGCTGCTTTTATGTGTTGCAAAGCCACTTGTACAAATGGTATTGCAGCTTGTTTATGGCTTTGGTAGAAGCAAACTCACACTGCAAAGTTCAAGTGGTGAGTGTGACTGCTTGCACAATTTTGTGATTGCTATGGCAATCAAAACAAAAGCGAGGCATTGGCCATGAATAAGCTGTGAAACATTTATACAGTCAAACACTTTGCATCTTATGTAAGCCACACCAGTATAAATAGTCCAGTTTGTGTCTTATTTAAAGTGCCTATGAAGCGAAATTTTTTTTGTTTAGTTTTAAAATTTACCTTGTCAAATACGCGATTCCAAAGTTTGAGACGTCTGGCGTTAAAAGTAACGATTTTACATTTTTCTCACATAAACACTCCTCGCCGACAAGAAACTTTGGTTATGCAAACGAAAGTTTGGCACCAAAGTGATGTCACGGCACGGTATTTTTGGATTAACTCGACCCATTCCCCTGACCATTTTTGGGGGCAAAATGCTCAACTTTGAAGGCTTGTAAAATCATTCTTTTTAATTCCAGACGTCTCAAACTTTGGAAACGCGTATTTGGCAAGGTAAATTTTAATACTAAACAAAAACAAATTTTACTTCATAGGCACTTTACGTCACACATATAAATGAGCCTATCATGTTGTGCAATAATAAACAGTGTTTTCACTCACGATGTGTCAAAAAGAGTACATGTATGTAGATCTGATCTGATCACCATTATAACCTTTAATACTGGTAAAAAAGGGGATAGTTATAGTTATGCTATATCTGAACTAGTTTATTGCCAGAAATATTCATGTCTTTTCAACTGATGATTTTTCAGATAATGATCCATGTTATTTTTTTAGGGTGTCAGTTGGCAGCATAGAAAGAAGACTGCCTGAGGCAACAAGAAAGATTTGGAATAAGAGAGGAGAAAAAGAGTTTGTTATTTTAATGGATGAGTCAACTAAGGTTGCAGACATTACACTTGAAAGCAGAATTCAAAGGCTTAAAGATGTGATATTCACCTTTGATTCATACAGTTCATTGAAGAATGAACCGCTCTTTCTTGATGGTGGATTTCATAGCTGGTTGTGGCATTATCCATCTGTTGCTCTGAAAGCAGAGTTGCCAAAGGTAGCTTGAAACTGAGAGATAGAGAGAAATTCATGTAATGTATATTCACAATGTGTCAAAACTGCAAGAAAACCATATTAAGTAATTATAGAAATACAGCTACATTTTGGCTCAATTTTGGCAATCAAGGATTTACTGTACGGTAAATCTACTGCTATTAGATTGAAAGAGAATTTGAGTCTACAAGATGAGATTTTTAATGAGGGAGAATGCTTTACATTGCCAGCGTCCATTTTCATGACTATGTTTGCAATTTGTTTAATGTACTTCCACCCATATTTGGATTATGTCTTTTCTTTGTAGCAAGAATGTCATCTGTACTGTTTCAATCTATAACAAACAACATTCTTCACTCTTAGGTGCAGTCACAACCAAAACTGGTTACTCCCATAGATCTATCATCCTTAGACTATCCTGAACTTCCAAAAGACAAAATATCATCACCTCAGTTGCCATCACCTCCTGAAACTGGTCATATCAATAGCAACCTCCAGTATCCAGCCCTCCCAACGGCAGGTCTTCAAAATGTGGATGGCCAACGTCTTAACACAAAAGGCAGTATTGAACAAGACAAATCCCTACCATCACCTTCCCCAGCTCCTATCCAACCTACCCCCAATGTACCACCCCCAGGTCCTGTGCACACCACTGGCCCAAACTATAATCAGCCAGGAATTCCTCCAGCTGTCTCATCTTCACAATCTGACAGAAAACCGTCCCAGACTGGTTCTCATAAATTGGATCCAAGGAATGTGCCATCCTCACAACCTGGTGCTCCAATATTGCAACCTTCAGCACCAGGAATACAGTCTTCGATGGGAACTGCTCAACAGGCTGTTATTCCAAATCCAGCAGGACCTAGGGCACCAGGTTCTCCACCAAATACAACAGTACCACATCCTTCAGGTCAAACAGGTCTTCAGGCAAACACTTCTAGCTCTGCCCCTCAAATGGCACTGAGTACCCAGCCATCTTCTTTACTAAGTGCAACTGCTCCAAAGCCAGTTTTGCAACCTGGTGTGCCATTCTCAAGCCCTTCAAGCAAGCCATATGCTCAACCTGGTATTTCATCACCTCAATCCACTATTTCACAATCTAGTTCATCTTCAAACATGCCAGCTTCTGGTTCCCAGCCTGCTAGTATGAATTCCACACCTTCAACCAGCCAAGTTACTTCAACAATGTCAACTTTATCTCCTGCTGGAGGACCTCAGCTGTCTTCAAAATTACCAGCACATCCACAAGGACCTGGAGTTGCTACACCACCTGTTTCTGGCCATGTGCCTGGTCAACAGAGTGTACAGCCAGGAAACCAGCCACAAGTTCCATCAGTGAGTCAAGTGTCTCATGGTGGTACTCAATTTCCTGGACAGTCCTCCCTTCCAGCAGCACAACATCATCAGGCAGCCACTTCACCCATCCCAAGGGCAGATCCAAAAAATAATTCTAATGGAACAGAAACAACTGTTAATTCAAGTCAAGTTTCTCCTGCAGGACATGTAGTCAATAACCATCAGAAGCCAACTCATGCTGGTCCTAGTGGGCCTATAAAACAGCCACATGGTGAACAAAAGGCGTCAAAGTCTTCTCAACAGGCTGTTTCTAACACGGCAACTACCTATGTAACTACACCAGGCTTGCCACCTGGCTGGGAGAGAGTTGAAAGTGGAGAGAAAGTTTACTACAAAGATCACAATACTCAAACGACACATTGGCAACTACCCACATCAGCAACAAGACCTACTGCACCACAATCTAGTGTGCAAAAGCAACAGCAGTCTCAGTCAGGCATAAATGCTGTTGCACCACAATCTAGTAGTGTAACAGGATTGCCACCTGGCTGGGAAAAAGTTAAACATGGAGATCAAGTCTACTACAAAGATAACAATACTCGTTCAACACAGTGGGAACCACCCTCATCTGAGACAAGACCTGCTGCACCACAATCTAGTGTGCAAAAGCAACAGCAGGTTCCTATAAAGAGGCAATCTTCGACAGAAAGGCCAATGCTGCGCAGATCGAATTCCTCACCAAACCTTAAAAAGCAGAGTGATCAAGGCACTTCTGGTCCTAAAACACCAGTAATAGATCGCTTATCAAAACCAGAACCGGGGCAAACAGGTCCAGCCAGACCAGTTGTAAACCGCAGTGCTAAACCTTTGTCTGCCAACCAGCTTGATAGCTTTAACCCTAGCTATGGAGGTCTGGGATCAGGATTAACAGGACTCCGTAACCTGGGAAACACTTGTTATATGAACTCCGTTGTACAGTGCTTAAGCAGTGTTTCGCCTTTGGCTGCATTTTTCATTTCAGGGGCATACAGGGACGATCTTAACAGAAGTAGTCGGGATGGAACAAAGGGTAGGTGGAAAAAGTTGAAATATGAATACATTACAAATGTTGTTTTTGTTAAAGGGAAACTATTATAAGATGGACTTACACGCAACCTTTCTAGAAACAAACCTTAGTTCAAAACAGTACCTACATGTAAGGGAGTTTGAAAAACTTAGGTCATCTTTAGCAAGGGGTAAATTACTACAAAAACCAGGGAAAATGCAAAGGAAATTAGTTTGAGTTTAACATTGCCGGTAGATTGAAATTATTGATGTCCAGTAGTATAGTATATATTAATTATGTAGCTTTTTTAATAATGATCTTAGCTTGATGTTAACCAATGCAAGTGCATATGCCCATAACTTAACAAAATATTTTTCAGGGGAACTAGCTGAGAGCTTTTCGGCTCTTGTCAGAGTTCTGCATTCTGGACAATTCAAGTGTGTTTCACCAGGAGATTTCAAACGAACAGTTGGAAAGTTTAAATCCCAGTTCTCTGGTTATGACCAACAAGATTCCCAGGAACTGCTGGCTTTCTTAATGGATGGCTTACAAGAGGATCTCAACAAGGTATTGCTGGTACTGGTTAGGTTAAGTAATGTAAGTTTAGATCTAGCTAGTTCTGGTCACAATTGTCAAGTAAAGGCCAAACCCTTAGTAAGAGCAACCTACCCACATGGTGTTCGAGTAACATCGTATCCAGGGTAGCAGTAACAATGTTGCACAATGTTACAAAAACAAAAAGACCAGTGCCACAAATGTAACTTGGCCTATCCACCCACCTACCTACCTAGTGCTAACTTACCTGTTACCTCCTTAACCTTCTCTCTACCCACCTACCTACTAAGAGGGTTGTACAGGGGGAGGGGTCCTCTGGCACGTTTCGCAAATGAGACAAAAGGAGGATCACGAATCAAGAATATAAAAATTTTGTTTTCCGGAATCATGAAAATAAGAGTGCTTGAAAAAAGCAAAATCGTGAAAGGCTAAGTCACAGCTCCTTGTTGCAAATGGCATACCCAAGTCACTCTCAATAGATGACTCTCTCAAAATCACAAAGAGTAGAGTGGTAAAATTGCGAATATCGGTCAAAAATTCAAGTCCTTCTTGGGTCATGCAAAACCTTCAGGTCACAGATCACGGAGATAACTTCAGGTTTCACCAAAAATACAACCAACTAATCATGCATCTCAAGAATACCCCTTTATAACCCTCTAGTAATGTTCCTCCTTAACCCACCTCCCTAACTCCCTCCTTACTTAAAATGAATGATAATATTTAGAGAGGAAGCCTTGTCAGCCTTAGCTGGCTTTCATGCAGGTCCTCTATTCTGGTTTAACTGGAATTTGGAGGATTGGTTTTTGTGAAGGGAGGAAAATAGGACAACCGTGAGAAAAACCCTTGAAGCAAGGCAAGAACCAGCAACAAACTCAACCCGCATATGTCACTGGGCTGGAATCAAACCCTGGCCACATTGGTGGGAGGGGAGTGCTCTGACCATTATGCCATCCCTGCTCCCCAAAGGTTCCCCTAGGCTTCCCCTACTTACCTACCTTCCTACCATGCATCCCACCTACCTAAGCTACCAATGGTTTACCTCCTTCTTTTCCTACCTATGGGCCTACCTATTCTCAAGAGTGAATAGTTAGCATGAAGTACTACAACTTTAACTCCAATAAATCCAGGAATTTTTCTGTCATGTATGTTTTTGTAGGTTAAGAGCAAGCCATATCTTAAGGCACCTGCTGATGATCTAGACCCCCAAACAGCTGCGAAAATTGCTTGGGAAAACCACAAGAAGAGGAATGCATCTATTATGGTCGAGTTGTTTGATGTAAGATGACAAATTGCTATCTTTTTCTTCAATTAGAAAATTGAGGCCAGAGGTTGAGTGTACAAGTTTTGCCATACTATTGTGCAAATGGCAAGGTGTCCAGTTATAATGGTCCTTTACAAAAGGTTACATTAATTGTAATCTGTCAACTGTAATTAGATATTCAGGTGACTGTGCCCCAAAAACATAACACAAGAAGAAGAACCAATCAGAGACAAGAGATATGTTTAATATTGTTTAATATTGTGCTCAATTGTTTCCAGGGGTTGTTCATGTCAACTGTAAGGTGTCTGTCCTGTAGCAAAGAATCCAAGACTTTTGACACTTTTTCCAACCTCACCCTTCCTCTGCCACCCAATGCAAGTCGCTGCTCACTCCAGGTATGTGTATTTACCTGTGTATGAATTAGTGAATATAATAGTAATTGAGTTGATTCAGACAACTCCAATATGGAGGACAATAGTATAGGCTATCAGTTTCAGATTTTGTTGAGAGTTTTGAGAAGTGCTAGCAGAGCTATGGCACACAAGAAGAGCCCAATACCTAAGAAAATTTGATAACACATCAATCTCAAAGGTTTATTGTCATATGACTGTCCATATATGTACACAGGTCCATACACCTAGCAAAAATACTCAGAAAAATTAGAGAGTACGTAGCACCTTACCATGACAGGGTGACGAATTCCCACGTAGACTCTGTGACCCCCTACCCCCTGTGATATTATTTTATCATGTCAGCCTGCAGCCAACCAGCGGTAATATAAAACAGCAGTCACAGGGGGTAGGGGGTCACAGAGTCTACGTGGGAATTCCATGTTATGGTTAGTTGACAGCTTTCTTAACAAGGTATCATTGTCTGGTATCATGTGACCATATTGTGGGCTCAGGTTCTTTTTAAAGTTGACCGCTGACCCAATACACTGGGGGAGAAGGAGGAAGTATGTGCAAAGTCAAATTTGAGCACAAATTATTACACCTGGTGTGTTGTTCACTTTTCCTCCAGCATATTCCTTGCACAATCATATTTTTTTTTGATACCAGTAATTTCTACAATCTTGGTTATGCTTATTGGGTAAGTTTGTTAAAATTTAGCTGGACAAAAGCAAAACTACAGGCTGAACAATTGCATGCTTACAATAATTTTTTGAACATTTCTTGATTTTCTGATCCAAGAAAAATAAATCCTCTTTTTTTCTTTTTTTCGTTTTTTTTTTTTGTGGCAGCTTATTGTTTGAATGTGTAATAATTTTTAATTAAAATCATTCTTTTTACTGTTCATTTAAGGATTGCTTAGCCTTGTTTACAAAACCTGAGAAAATGTCTGGAGATGACAAATGGTGAGTAAAGCAGTATTTTAAACATTGATCCCATAGTGCTCTCTTACTCACACCCAATTTCATGATGAAATCTGAGGACTGCAGTGTATAAGGGATTATGGTAGCCATCAGTGACAAGTTTCCATTTATTTTTTTATGTCAGGTTTTGTCCAAAGTGCCAACAGAGAAGGGAAGCCAGCAAAACAATTCAGATCTGGAGGTTACCAGCCATCCTCATTGTACATCTCAAAAGGTAATCAAGAATGACTTTCCATACACAACATTTAATGTGTTCATCTATGAATCTAATGATTTATGAGTGGTACTTTCATCTAGAGAAACATTTTCAAACTCAGACTTTCATTGTTTACACTATTTACAAGTCTAACACTGATGAAATTAAAACATTGACAAGGAAAACACAGAAATGGGAAAATCAAAGTGATGTATGGGCAAGCTGTAGATTTTCCAGTAAATAATGATTGACTTAAGCTAACCTTTGCATAAAATGAAAATACATTTTTTCATAAAAAGACGATAGGAAAACCAAGAAATAGTGAAGCTGTTAGCAGAAATGGGGACAATTTTTTTTTTCATTTTTAGATAAGTATCTTAAGTATCTTTTCCAGTACCCTAATCCAAAAATGATATCATATGGGGCTGTGAAGCGTGAAGGCGTTGGTGTGGGGTAGCATGACAGGTTGTGGACTCACATGCTACCCACAGGCTAAACCTTAGCTTGTGAGTGCTACATCAACCAACTTCTTGAAAAAGAAGTGACACCATTAACATCAAGGTGTCAGGTGGCCTGACAAAGATGAAGTTGTTTAGCCTAAAGTGTACACTGTAGGCACTTAGAAAAAGTCATTAAAAATAAAGGCAGGCATTCTAGTTATTAATAGTTATCCTAGCCAGTACATATCTGTAATGCGTTTCATCTAGGTCCATGTAGTGATCTTGTACATTTTTCTGTAGATTTCAATATGAAGGGATGTGGCGTCAAAAACTTCAAACGGGCGTCTCCTTTCAAATGACACAGTTGGACATGTCCAACTTTGTAGTGGGTCCAAAGTCTACAGCACGTTACAACCTGCATGCTGTTTCCAATCACTATGGGACCATGCATGGTGGGCATTACACTGCATTCTGCAGGAGCGTTTATGATAAGAAATGGTACAAGTTTGATGACCAGTATGTTAGCGAGATGTCACCCAGAGAAGTTGTGGTATGTGCACTAGTGGTCTTTTTGTTTTTATCTTTATAGTCATGAAGATTAAAACATTCAAGCTGTGACTCTCCGTTCTGTGTAGGAGACAAATCAGCAGGCACTCATGAGACAAGGAGTTATTCACAAGTGCTTCATTTCATCCTTAACTCCCAGTAAAATTATATCTTGTTCATAAATGAAATATACCTTTTGTACTTGAATTCAGGACATTAATTGCAGGAAACCAGTCATTTAGTCTATGGGTAGAATTCAGCTGAAAAAAAGTTGAAATAAGTTAATTTTATATAGGTACTTACATTCCCACAAAATGCATTTTATTGAGTATTTGGTTGAGCATTTCTTTTTCGAAGTACCGTAGAATTGATATTTGAATGAGTGTTTTTTGTATGGTTTCGGAAAATATCCATGTACCCACTCAAAGGAGGGTTACTGGATATTACAAGGGGGAGGGAAAAGAAGGCATGGGAAAGGTTGGGTAATTTTCTGGAATTATATCATAGATCATTTATTTTTATTACTACATCATACTATACACGTACCATATACCATATCATCAATTATTTATGGTGCGATTTTGTTTCTTTTGTAGACCTCAGCTGGTTATCTGCTGTTTTACACATCATTTGATTTCCAACCCCCAAAGTACTTAATCAAGTCATGAAAGAAATCAGTGGAGTAAATGATAAATTGTAAATAGTTGCAACAAATGTACATGCCTTTGGCAAAGGAAGATTGGGTGGATTAAAAATTTGTTTAGCCCTGTAATCACACTAGATGTTTGGTATGGCCTGAATAAAATTATTATTTCAAGTAGGCATTTATTGTAAAATATTATACCTCAGGGTCACCAAAAAATGTATTATTGACAGAGATAATTTACATTATTTTTTTCCAAGTGGGCATGGTAACGAATCCTACAATCTTATTTACAGTTGATGTGATGTCTTACAAGGTTTTATCAACTTAATAAATGTAGATGTAGATCTGATTGGTTCTTTGAGCGGTCCGGATTTTCCACAGTCAATGCTTGTGTGAGTTTTTTTCCATTAGTTTTTATTGTTTTGAAAGCTTGGAAAAAAATAAATAAGTTATTTACTGGCTTAGGGTCGGTCCGTATAGTGAAAAACTGTGACCTCGGACTTGAAAATGCTGCCCTCAGCCTGTGGCCTTGCGCAGCATTTTCAAGACCTCAGTCACAGTTTTTCACTATACGGACCTCCCAACCAGCAAATAACATATATTTATTATGTATAAAATATGTCATACAATATTATTGTAGATCTAGATGTTCTCATGCAGTGTAGAAGCAACAAATAAGTGATGGAACAACTTAGGCAGTAAGCATCAAAAGAAGAAAACAGTGAGATTGTCTGGGAGTATATCTACTCCCAACAACAACAGTTGTTTTTATTTGCACTCACTCTTGCTCCAAATAAGAAATTACAAGTAACAATGGAAATATCAAAAGTAAAATTAGAGTACTAGCTACCTGGAATAACCATAGGGGCTAGTTGAGCTATAAAGGCATAAAGACAAGTATACAGTACAGGAAGTTGGCCAGGGTAAAGGAAGAGTCATTATCACTTCATATATTATATGTTTTTTTTAGATTTGCAGTTTTGTAATTAGTTGTAATATATTGCATTTATTTGGTGAAAAGGAGAGGTTACAAGAAAGTGGTAAATGGAGCGGAGTTCTATTTTCCCAATTTCAATTCAAACTGGAAGTTAATACAAAGAAGAAACCAAACATAAATCAATACTGTTAGTAATCATTAAAAGTGGAATCATTGTTAATCACTGTATCATTTATGATTTACTTCCCTTAGTTATCAGACCACAGAAAACAGAGTTTATTTTTTAGTATTTAGTGGAGGATGATTTGTTTATTTGTTGGTCTCCTAAGTTACCTATTAATCTTGATCCATTGGATTAGATTAAATGTGTTTCACTGCTTGTAGCTTCAGCATTTAAGAGATAGTTCTTACATCAATAATGAAGGGCCCAGTCCTTCATATTAAGTACCTGTCTCCCAAATTCAGTTGGAATCATAATAATATTGTAATTGTCAAAACGTTATGGGCGGGCTAATTACTATGTTGATAGTTCTTCATTGTGTAGCTGTAATGAATGTTTCTGTGTTGGAGTGTAAAGAGCTGAGAAACGGATATTTATGAAAGATTGAGTTTATTACACTGGTCTGTAGGTCAAGCATTTTCAGAGTAATTTGTTAGATGAGGTGGCACGAATAGTATTATGGAAATGTTTTTCAGAGTTAGAGAGACCAGTGTCAAGGGTAGGTCCTGAATTAGGCAAATACGGAGAGACGGGCTGTTAATAGGTCAGCAGTTTAGCATGCAAACAAGGTGAAAGGGTCAATTCTGTTTTGCACTGACTCATTTGCTTTGGTTGTATGCCTAGTTAGATAAAAGAGTATTTGACACAGACTCTACTATAACAGCTAATATTGAATTGGAAAAAAATATATTGCAAAAAAGGGCCTATGCCAAAGATGCAAATTGGAAAGGAAGTTAGGAGATGTAAGAAGTAATAAGTGCAAGTATTAGTAATTATTGCATGTTGATGTATTAAACAGAGTATGCATCATATCCTTGTAATTTTCTAAACCTAGTGTAACTTGTAGAAAGTCTTTGTCAAATGACTGTAAAATAATATATAATAAATAACGAAGTTGATTGTATCAAGTGTGTATTTGTAGATAGCTGACAACAGTGGATACCACTCATACATTGATATCAATACTAGCACTCTTTATCAGATGATGCAATAATGAAATCTGGTCATCTTTTTTTTATATCACAGGTTTACATAGCAACAGTAAAACCTATTAACACCCTTAGCTCTGTCCTAAAGTGCTTGCAACTAAAATGCAAGTTGGGTGACCTCCAATTTGCTAAGTTAACACAGTTCAAAAACCTCTGTTTAAGGTGTGTTGAGCCATCTTAACTTTTTAACTTTACAAAAGTTGTATCTTAATATCCAGGCTCAGTTTTGAGTGAGAAAAAACCTAAGTGATAATTTAGGGTGTCTTCAACAAGTTCTGTTGCTATGGTAACCTTGTATACCATGAAGATGACCAGAACTAATGCAATGACCAAATGACTTTATCCACAACACGAACGAAGCCGACAAGGACCTCTAACAGACCAACTTAATTTGATAGATGGACCTCAAACAGACTTGACTAACAATAAATGGATAGAAACTTACCAATGGAGGAAAAACTTAACACAAGTCTTTCAGCCAATTACATCATTGCTCAACTGACCACTTTCAATGGACCAGATTTGTAACACCATCAAGTGGCAAACACTATTCACGGGTGTGGTTTGAAAATTTAAAACCCCTAAGAGGGACCAGTTCTAAAACAGCACATTATCTTGTCATACGATGTATTTTATTCGTATCAATACCCTAAAAGGTATCACAAAAGCTCCTGCAGAGGACCTTTTGAGGTTGAACAGCCTAAGATGTACCACAACCACTTTCTGAACCCCTGAAAGGTATGACAAGCAGCTCTGTCCTATTTATATCAGAGTCCCCCCACCTGGGACTATTCCCATCTTTACCACATGTACGAGGGTGTTCCTCTCATCTATCCCACATGTAATGTGAATTTCAGTATTGGAAAGCATGTAGCTTTTTTATTCTTCCATCCTCTTCCCTTTTATTATATTGTGCATGGTTTTAAGAGTCTTTCCAAGTGATATCTGTCTATATAAAAGCACCTGTTGAAGGCAGGCTAGTAGGGGAGAATATTGAAAGATGTGAGTGATCTCGTATTGTTTAGGACTGTTTCTTCTTGGGCAGAGGGATAACATGTGAGCAGGGTTAATGAGTTGATTCTCTCCCTCTGAAAACTTGAAGAGCAAATTTTCAAGGGAAGAGTAATTTGCCCACACTGGCACGATCAAACCTGCAATGGTCACTGTGCCTTCAATGGGAATGAGTGCCTTCAATGCAGGAATGTCACTAAATAATAAAATTCATTGATACAGACAAACCAATGCACTTGAAGGTCTTTAACAGCATTGCAGTGGTTTTGCCACGTTTGGTTAAGGCAGTTCTAAAATTGAGTAAGTAGCTTCGCTCACACACAAAATGCTTGCAAAACACTAACTGAAGATAATAAAGACACTTCCGGTACACTAGTGTAGGAAGAGAAAATTGTAATTTCACTAATAATTTTTCCAAAACACAACAGTTTTTTCCAATCTCTTTTTTTCATTTTGGCATTTCAACCTTGTGGAGGTGAGTAATCTATTGTAACACTTTTTTCAGCATAACTCACTCTTGATCACCGGTAGTATTTTTTTTTAACAAAATAAGACTGGAATTTACATGTACAGGTTTCCAACAATGAAAATTGCCTTTAATGGTTTGAGTTTCCAAAGTCATTCTCTTGGCAGGGCCCCTCTACTTTTTACAAACTGGAGACTATTCCTTCCTTTACCATACCACAATGTCTGTCTGAGACACTGCTTTTAATGCCAGCCAGTCAAATGTGTTTTTTTCTTTCTGTCTTACACAAGCAAAGTGTAATGACAATGCAATTCAAATACTGTTTAATACATCCGTTTTCTTGCAACTGTTTTTTTGCTTGGTACAAGGGATAGAAAAAATGTTAACTGAGTAGGTATTGGTTAATGTCCTGGTGGTAAATGTATGTATCACATGTATGTATTTAAACACATACTTGCATCTACATAAGGAACAAACAGTCTTGGCAGAGTTTTCAAGAGCACAAAGATGTGAGAAATAGATTAAACAATTCTTAAGGTTTATGACATCCAAATTCCTAATACAACAACACACTGCCAATTCATATAAACACAAGAGTAGCTTTTCTACTGCTTTACAATGATAGGGGCGATCATTTTCTTGTGGCTGTAGTAGCGGCAATCAGGAGATACATCAACTTCAATGACTTCTGTTGACACATTCTCTTTTAGGAATCCACTCTTCAGCAACTCTGGGACTTGTGTTTCCGCAAACATCTTCTGGATATCGTCGTATTTTGTCTTCAGCAGCTCTCCCCATGAAGTGAGGTTACAATATGTCAGAATACCTCCCGGTTTAAGGAGTCGAAATGCATGATCCCTGATAAACAGGAACTGATGCGTATGCCATGTCTCCTCTGACAATGGATATGTGTCATATAGGATGCCATCAAATGAGCCATCATCCAGGCTTGGAACCACATCTTCCCACAAGCCTGTGGAAATAGTGCTCATTATTACATGCACATAAACTAACATTAGGGTGTATGGCAATATCTACTACTAGGGGGGGGTGGGGGAGGATGACTCCCCCATGAAAAGTTTGGGAATGCTCATTGAGAGCTTTGAATTAAATCCCTCAAGCCTGAAAACAGAAATACTGTCATTTAAGCGTCCTTTAAGTAGTTTCTTCAAGCTAAATGCACCTTAATAGATACTTTGTCCATTTAAAATAGTGAACAACCTAAGTGGGACTAGAATCCTTGATTAATCCCTTAAGTGACACAATGAGCATCCTTGACCATTCCATACGAGAGTAACCTCCACCCCAGTATTCATAATTTCACAGGTGCAAGTGGTTTATTGGCTCACTAGTTCCATGGTTTGGACTTTTAAGTCTCTTTTATTTCCTGTTTTGAATTATGAGAATCTAGTAACACAAATGCCTTAGGCCTGGTTCATGTCATACTTCTGCCGTGTCAAATCAAATTCAATTAGGTTGGCAGAAATGCCACTGTCGATTTATGCATATACATGTAGATCGCACACGTGTTGCAGGTCGTTTTTACCCCAAGTCGTTTCCCTCCAAGTCGTTTCCCTCCAACGTTGCTTACAGAACAAATCTTGCTTCTGTCACCTTTAAAATTTAAAATTTAAAACGTCACCAACCACCTCATACAAAGGTGGCATTTTATTCTCTAGTAATTTGTAAATAACTTAAACGTTGGAACAAAACGACTTTAAGTTGAGGCAAAACGGCCTATGGCGAAACGGACTTGGGGCAAAACGACCTGTTTCCTATAACCCTAGCAGTCGCTGATCTTTATATTCAGACACCCCTCTGTAACAGACCCAGCGGAACCCAACCCAGTGGATTATTCTCCCCTACCAAGTGAAAATTTAGCCTCCCCAGTACCCAGGGAATATTTTGATTTTACCCAGCTATTTTTATGCTTCCTCAGTGACTGTGCAGTGAGAATTGAAAACCCCAGCGTATTTTGCAAACCAATAAACCGACAAAAAATAATAAAAATAAAACAATAGCTACTACAAAAGTCGAAAGCTATAGAAAGTTCTACCAGCA
>OMLO01002709.1_pt1 | contig 14434 bp, 13 predicted proteins | sample 1674811 | NCBI WGS metagenome assembly OMLO01 (sample SAMN06265003, study PRJEB25207) | coral metagenome | isolation source: Coral host | place: Mexico:La Bocana,Puerto Morelos, Mexico | collected 2008-11-13
CGCGTAGGAGATAATAAAAAAGTTTTACAACTCAAGTAGTTCGCAGACGCGCTGCTCACTGGTTTTACTTTAAAAAAAAAAAAAGGGCTGAGTTTAATTTTCTTGGACACTTCACTTCGACTACATCAACATCATTTTGGTTCTCACACTTGCTATAACTTTGACAACTTTCTTGCTGCGTTGACATTAAGCATTGTAGAGTGTGGCCCTGCCATCGATAGTAGAGAACAATAGCCCAGACGGTATCCTTTGTAATTCCTTTAGCAGCCTCCCCACCCCTCCCCGCCCCATTTCTCAAATGACCTTTGCAGAACAAAAACAAACGTAAACAGGAAAACTGTTGTCTTGAAAACAAACGACAATCCGCTCGTGATCTGTCGGATTTTCGACCTATCCCAAAAGCCAAAGACTAAGAACGATAATCATTTGTGTTTCTTACCGTTTTCATTTGGAAATCTTGAGAACTATTCCCCAAAATTCGACACTTGAACTTTCGAAGAACCTAACCGCGGAAGAATTATCGAAGTTCGTTGTCTCGAAGTTTGCTCGTAACTCAGAACTTCGAAATGGGTTCTCAAGCTCTGAAGACGCTCTAGAGTCGGAATATTTGTTAGGTCACTGGCTCGTTTGCGCCCTTCGAACCTTCCGAGATGAGATGGGATGAGCGAATTATGCCGAATATGCCGACCTTTCAGATTGACTTTTCATCGATGAACATTCATCATGCCGACGCGGAAAACATTTTCACGCCATTCACTTTCATACTTGACTAGTGTTTTGTCTTACCTAATTGCCCGTGTATTTTAAAACTTTCCTGAACTGCAGACTTCGGATATGTAAAAGCCGATATAAACATCAGATCCAGCAATTTCAAATGCCGCCATGTGCTCCGTTCATGTATGGTTTCAACGTTGTCACGTGGGAAGTAAAATCTACGCACGTCATGTGAGAGGTCGAAGGTTAATCCGTTCATAGGTCACAGAGCAGAAGCTAAGGTAGCCTGTAAATAAAAGCTTTTTGCGTGCCTCGTCTCCGATAAAGGTGGATATTATTCTTAAAAAAACGTAGATAATCACAGTGGCATGCTTAAACTTTGCGATATATTCAAGACAGAGATGCCCAGAAAATCCAGTAGTAGCCCGCGTAGCTTGGCAATTTAAGCAATTTTTAGGCAATTTGATCGCAAACGCACAAAGCAGCGAGGCCGTCCGGATTACCCACACTTTTTATCGCCGCCACCGATTATATATTTTGAAAACCTGATGACCGGTTTTGTGGATCGTATTCCCGCCAATGAGATCGTAGATTTCCAATGCACTGTGATACGGTATAGAGTCTATCAACACAATACTGACCGACGCGGTGATTGATCGATTTTGGCGAAGGGCGATACCCCGAAAACGACAATCAAGGGAGGATCGAGAGAAGTGTAAACGATAATTGCAGACTTTGTTGTTGTTTGCTCCATATCAAATTCCGAGAATTCAAGAAGACCTTTGCATCTCCATGCAAAACCTTTTCAAAGTCTCTAATAAACGTGAAAGATTTTCAAATGACGCTTTGTGAAAAATCTGTGCTTTTGCGAGAGCTTGTCGAGCGAAACGGGCCATGACATCTCTCCCATGAAGCCAATTGTTCACGGCTGTATCTTGGTTAGGTTAGAATATTCAGGCGCGATAAAGCTTTCGACAACGCTTTCTCGACCATTTTCTTGATATGCGTTGTAATTGGGACTGCAGTTGGTAATCTCTTCCAGGCCTCTGGAGGCTTCGCTGCTCATTTACGCGGCTTTACGCTTAGCGCGCTCAAATTACATAAACCGCCAAGCTACGCAAGCTAACTAGTGGAAACTCTGGCCGGGCCTTTCAAGTTCAGCTGAAACGTCTTTTATTTTTACCTTTAGTAAGATATTCTGTTATATTTGTAGGTGAATCTCGGCATACAACATACTCTCAAAGAAGGGGAAAGTATAATGGTCTATTTAATACGGCTGAAGATCAAGGCGCGAGCGGAAAAAGCCTTCTGTTTTTTACAGGAGGCAGCACTTGTCAGACCCTACCCTCAGGTGAGTACAGGTTACTTCCCTCATGCCTCAACTGCAAAACAAATCACGCGGGTTTCCGTAGTTTAAATGGTGTAAACTGTTTTTCGTTACCTGAATTGTAGTAACTTTTCCCTCAGGTGAACGACACTGTGAAAGAAATTTCCTCCGATTGGTTGAGTACAGACAGTTAGTGGCAGCAGACTGAAGGCGAACGCGACCACGACAGTGAACAATCTAAATCAGCCCAAAACTGAAAACTCAATTAAAGATTTGACGTCACAAACAATTTAAATTACGTCAGACCGTGAGACTCGGTGGTTCCGCGCGCCGTCGTGACGATAAACACGGTAGTTTCTTATTTCTTTTTTCTTCTTGTTTTCTTTTTTGATGGATTCAGTTTCTTTATAGTCACTGTCCTTGATTTGCACATAATGAAACATGAGTTGCCAGAGAATTTTCTTCTTTGAGAAGATAAGAGAGTCGTTGATTATTCGAGTGAAGGCGCGAGCGAGGGCGCGTGGATCTTTGTAAATGCAGACTGTTTGTACAGCGGTAATAACAAAAAGTGCACGAGAGCGAGGTCGACTTTCAATGCCACGTCGGCCATTTTGACTAGGGTATTTTCTTGTCTCTCCCGAATTTGATCGATTCTTGTGGCAATCATGGTGAGTTTTTTCCTTTACTTATAGTACATAGATAATATTTAAGATTGTTATATTTCATTGATGATATTTTAAATTGATTTCCGTCGTTTTACGGCATGTTGCCTTCATGCAATTCTCCCGGATGTTCTACTTGAACTAATAAGCAGTTTGCTTAAGTTTTTTAACCTTCCCTCTTTTCCTTTGCATTTCCTGGATTCCCTAGCCGTTGAGACTAGATGTGAAGGTAAGTGTTAGTTTTCAACTGTTTACCATCTTATAGTACATATATACTAATTCTTTTTCAAAGTCAAATTTCCATATGATCCATGTACTGTGTATGTAAGTTAATTCGTGTATGATCGGAGCTTTACATGTACAGAAGCTTACTTTAAGGTCGTGAAATTCTAAATTCCCTTATGTTTTGGTAGTGTATTTTGAGTGTAGAAAAAACATCCTATAAATGTAAGTTTCACACTTACATTTGTACCTCCATGAAGTTTGAAGACTTCTGACTTAATCCTTATAGTCTTAATCAAGTGACTTGAGCTTTATACATTATATATCGAGTAAGGAAATAAGATCATGGTGACTTCAAGTTTTATTAAGTACATGTATGTCATTGTGTGATAATTCTGCGAAAACAACATTCAACATAATATTGGGTGTTTTGCACCTTTAGAGAACCAACTTCATATACATACATGTATACTGAAATCACCAATTTGCAAAAGAGGTCCTTCAAATTCTGTCACAGGGAGCACACAATGTTAATGAGTAGGAACAGAGTAAAAAAAGGAATGAATAGAATGAATTGTTTACCTTGCCTCCTGTTGTCATTTATTATACGACCTTTCAGGGAAATCACTACTGTACATGTACCTACAATTACCTGCTCAAGTCCTAGATAATGCTGCAGTGCTTATCTTGTACCTACATGTAGGCCTTTGCCAAAAGGTTTTTGACTTACATGTAACAATGACAAGGGAGGCAACTCTTTGCCTAAATATTTTGAGCGCACTCCAGAAGTTTGTGTCTCTAAGTTCCTTTGCTTCTATGATCCAAACAAACACAAAACAAAGTGGAAAGAATTTTTTACAACTTGGCAGAGTTTTGAGTACTTTTTCGAGAGTCAAAAAATTTTAATGACTTTTACGAAGTTTTTCCTTAAATTGCTTTTTGCTGCATGATTGTACCGTTAAGCATTACCAATCATGTCATCCAGTGCGCACTCAAGCTCCCTTCTATCTCCCAGAAGAGTTTTTGACATAATAAATTAAATGTTGCCTCTCTGGTCAATGTTATATACATGTATAAACCAAAAAAAATGTGGCAGAGCATGAAAAGGCCTAGGTATGGATTTAGTGCCACAGTGTTAAGCAGGACTTGTAGGTAGCTCGTTTTCTTTGTGCTCTTTGTGATTATATATATGTTGTAGTTAAAAATTAAATTCAGGTAAAAATTATATTCCCTTGTCTCTTAACCCTACTTATTCATTGATAATGAATAATTAGGGTTAGAAGACAAAGGAAATTGAGAATCCAACTAGGTTAAAATATTTTTTACCTGGATTTAATTTTTAACTACAACATATACATGTATAACAAGCACCTTACTGTGTTTAATTCTATCCTCTGGTTAACAGCGTAAGCTTTCTGCACGTTCTGACCGAGTCAAGTGTGTGGATGTTCATCCAACTGAACCATGGATGTTAGCAAGTTTATACAATGGTAATGTACATGTGTGGAATTATGAATCACAGACATTGGTCAAGACATTTGAAGTCACTGATCTACCAGGTATGACTTTGTTTACAGTTTTTGTTTACCATGTTCAGTATATAATGTGAAAATACAACATGTAGTTACATTTGTACGTGTAGAGTAGTGCTATGAAGTATCAAGTTTGCTTTGATGGAGAAATGTAGAAGCCAACATTGGTATAATTAATATTCAGAGTAAGAGTAACCAAGCACGATTACTCCATGACTTGTACAACATGAGTTCTAATCACTAATCATGTCAATTACAAATTTCGAGATTACTAACAACTTCTTTTGAGCAAAAAACAATTTACTACTGTGTGTGGAGTTCTCCATAAGTTTTAAAAGATGAATGTAAGGAACATTTAGAAGAAAGCTGTGAAAGTTAGAGTGACGTAGTGCAAATGGGCAACAATGTACATGTACATGTAGGTATCCAAAAACAGGTATCCGATTACAAAAAGTTCCATTTTAATTAGGTGCGAGGAGAACCAATCATGATCAAGAGTTTTGTTATTGATATGATTAAGAAAAATAATTATCCAAGTGTTGTCTTGGATTCCACCAGACATACATGTACAATGTAGTCAAAGTATGGTCAGCTTTTGTCAATTAACTGATTGTTAAACATAGCTTTGGATTTAATGAGGAAGCTACAGTTTGGTATGTGTATATTAGAGTGCAACTGTGAGTAATGTAATGTAACCAATATTGTAACATAGCACTTATTCAATTTCTTGTTGCATACCAAACTTTTTGTAGTGCGTACCGCCAAATTTGTACCAAGAAAGAACTGGGTGGTGACAGGATCTGTAAGTTTATGTCTGGTTTTGTTTTAATTGTGCTTAAAATCTTGCACTATTAATCATAAATGTAAGTTCCAGCGTTTACTGTACTTCCAGTCACTGGACGTACATTACACTTGTTTTTTTATAAACCTCTTTTGTTTTCTTACCATTGCCTACAGCTCCATTTACATAATTGTTTTTATTTCTCTTGAGTAAATGCTCTTTGAAAAAAAAAATAAAAAATTGATACCTTGAAAGCACTGAATTTATGGGAATGTATGTGTAATAAATAAGATTTAATGAAGTTTGCAAGTAGGTTTAAAAGTGTTCTGGAGGTTGGTTCAAAAACTGTTGTACATGTAAACCCTGGGAGAAAAATGTGGCTTGGCCTATTTTAGTGTTTTTGTGAATTGCTTTTTAGGATGACATGATGCTAAGAGTCTTCAACTACAACACTCTAGAGAAGGTAAAGACAATTCTTTTGTACAATGGATGTAAAGGTTTTTTTGAAATGCAGCAGTTGATGAAAAAGTCACTGAAAAGCCAGGACTCTTCACGTTGTGATTCAAGGTGTAATTACATTTATTACATGACTAGCTCCGTGAGTGGGCAAGATGAACTGAACCTCGCGCTGTGATTGGCTACCCGAGTGGGCAAGATGGAGCTATTTTGCCCGCTCAGGATACGGGTTTGTCCCGCAAGAAAAATTTATCAGGTTTTGGTGTTTTATCCCATAATAAATCCTTTATTGACCAAGCTTGTTCAATCAAGATGGCTGGATATTGGCCTTGTTCTTTTTTTGCATGTTTATGGACCTCGACTTCATCTTGGTCCATAAACATGCAAAAAAAGAACGAGGCCAATATCCAGCCATCTTGACCTCACGCTTGGTCAGTAACCCATATGTATGTATACATGTATACATGTATATATACAATACAATTATGCATTATGCATCATGCTAATCTTTGTGTCAGAGAGTTTTTATTGGAGAAACAGGGATCAGAGTATTTTAAGGATTTCATAAATTTATTAAGGGCATGGTACAATGTACATGTACATTTGTTGTTCAAGTTGTGTTCTGCATGTCTCTGACATTTCAGTTTTTACTTAAACAGGCACATGGATTTGAAGCTCATTCAGATTACTTGCGTTCAATTGCTGTTCATCCAACTCAGCCCTATGTTCTTACCAGCAGTGGTGAGTATAAACAGAAGACCAATGAGTTTTTTCTGGTCTGCTGTCTTGATGGCCTGAGAGTGATCAAATTGAATATGTATTCAGCACTCCTTGTTACTACAGTAATTAGTTGTGTATTTTTTTCTACATCACTGCACCTGTTATAATGTACATACATGTACAAGGGTTGCCCAATTACATATACACACCTGAATGGAGAGAAGCAGTCTGTAACTGTAAGAGGTTGTCCAAAAATACAATACAATGTACCGGCCAGGGGTCGAACCTGGACTGCTTGATCCTCAGATGAGCACACTAACTGTGAGTTGAGCACACCTCTCAACACATTACAAATGTGTATTTTTGTGAAATGGATGGATTCTTATTTTTTATTACTGTTCTATCTGCAGATGATATGTTGATCAAACTGTGGGACTGGGAGAAGAAATGGCAGTGTACTCAAGTGTTTGAGGGCCACACCCATTATGTGATGCAGATTGTTATCAATCCCAAGGATAACAACCAGTTTGCTAGTGCTTCTTTGGACAGAACAATCAAGGTAAAATGAAACCTGTGTATAATACTGAAAAAAAGTCAGAGTACCTGCACATTTTGTAACATACAGCTGTTCATGTAAAGGAAGGTTGACACATGGTTGTCAAAGGAGCCTGCTGGCAGCAAAAATCACCTTCACACAGTACATGCACATGCTATTCTACTCAGCTAGACATCTCATTCAATAGAAAAAGATTGCAAATTAGACACCAGCTCAAAGAATGGAGCCACTTTACTCAAAACATTGACAACCCTGTGTTAAAGACAGACAAGGCCATTCCCCCCAGGATACATGTACATGTACAACACCATTACGTGTGCAGCAGTAATTGTGAATTTGATTCCTCTACCATCTTGAAAACCAATTTGCATTTCCTTTTCAGGTGTGGCAGCTTGGTTCCAACACCCCTAACTTCACTCTAGAAGGACATGAAAAGGTAAATGCACAGGTCTATAAAATTATGATTAAAATTAATGGGACATTACTGTTGTATTAATTTTAGTATTATAAATACTGGTAGATGTACTTGCATTTTTTAAAATACATGTACTCTGTAATACATGTATATATAAGTATTGTGTCAAGTGAACATTGCTAAATGACCTTGCATGTACAGTATATGTGTAGATATTATGGTTGCTTAAATTGTGTGTTGTTATCATTGTATTACAGGGTGTAAACTGTGTGGATTATTTCCATGGTGGTGAGAAGCCATATCTTATATCTGGTGCTGATGATAGACTGGTAAAGATATGGGACTATCAGGTTTGTTTCTGTGTTTACTTATTCATTTTGTCTGCACATGTACAATACTGGCTAAATTTTACATTCTGCTGTAGATGTAAGTTTCTTGTCCTAAGTGGTTGTTGTTTGTGTTTTAGAACAAAACTTGTGTGCAGACACTTGAAGGTCATGCCCAGAATATCTCCTGTGTTGGATTTCACCCAGAACTGCCCATAATTTTGACTGGTTCAGAGGATGGTATGTAAAAATATTTTTGCCATACATGTACATATACATATACATGTAAATTGTTTTACACTGTTGGAGTAAAAGTTACATAGTAAATGATGATGTTGCTTCAGAGAATCAATAATCACTACATTTGGTTGCAAAGTACTGTAAATGTACAGTGTTCTCACCAGGCCGCAGCCTTGCGGGATTCCCGCAAGAAAAACTGAGCTGGCGCATTAAAAGCCATGAAGATGTGCCCATTTGGGTGCAGAGGCAAGCTACTTGTCAAATCTTTAGAGTGGGGACTTTGGAGTAGTAGATTGTGTTCATTTTTGAAGACAAAAAAAAAAAAACATAAAAAAAGATATCTCAGATTGTTGAAATTGATCGGCTGTTTTTTACTTTTTCTTTGGCTTTCTCAAAATAACGAACAATCAAAAACAAAAAAAATTACATGTATAAGCCCAACATCTGATGTTGTGTTTTAAAGAAATGATTCATTTGAGCAGTATTTGTTCAGAAGAACATACAGTCATTGTACATTACATGTCATTGTCAGATAATTGTATACTGTCCTGTCATTAATGCTTAAAATTAATTGTGAACTGCCTGACTGTACTGTTTATTGCACCAACTAGGCACTGTTCGCATTTGGCAAGCAAACACTTACCGACTGGAGAGCACCCTTAATTATGGTCTTGAAAGAGTTTGGAGTATGGCCATGTTCAAGGGGTCTAACAATGTTGCACTTGGATATGATGAAGGAAGCATTCTTATTAAGGTTTTTCAATTATATGACCTTATTATATACTTCTGCATGTATCTTAGTATTAAATTTTTTGTTGCCACTTTGTCCATACTGGTGTTGACCAAACTTGTAATTTAATCTTTAGCTTGGACGAGAAGAGCCAGCCATGTCCATGGATTCCAATGGTAAAATTATTTTTGCCAAGCACAGTGAAATTCAACAGGCTAACCTTAAAAATGTGGCTGGTAAGTGTTAACATGTGCATTCTTACGTGTACATGTATGTACAGTACAGTAAAATGCAACAGTGTTGTTCACAGACAGTCAGGTGCTGTTCATATCCAGACCTCGATAATTATTCAGTTGTGTATACAGAGAGTTGTTCAGTGTCTACAGAGAGGTCATTGTATGAATAGTCAGTGGTAAACATAAGATTATAGTGTCTTTATTATTGTCCTCATTGTACTTCTACATGTCCATGGTATTACAAATCTGCAAAAACAGTGTTATATTTTTAAATTAGATTATGATGTTAAAGATGGTGAGCGCCTGCCTCTGGCTATCAAAGATATGGGTCCTTGTGAAATGTTCCCTCAAACTTTGTCTCATAATCCAAATGGAAGGTATGGATGATTTCTGGTTTTAGTTTTCTCAATGTATACATGTGTTACATAATTGGTTTAGGAATGGAAACAAAGCTACCTTAGCATGGCTCAAAATCAGATGTACATGTGGAATAAAGAACCTTGATTTAGAATCTCTGATTTGATAGATCACATCTGTAACTAATATACTGTTATTTATTTCTTGTTTATTTATTTGTTTATCACTTTGTTTGTTTTATTCATTTATATAATTATTTCTTATTACCGGTATTTGCCTACATGCATTTTTTGTTGAAAATCAAAAAAAATCACCTGACTTCATGCACATGCACATGTACAGCTGTATATTCAGTCCTGTGACAACAAGTGATTCAAAATGGCAGGTAATCTGGAGCTACACTGTGCAATCTCTACGGAAGTTGGACTTTAGTGTCTGATGTAAGATGGTGTCTGATACAGTGACTGTAATGTCCACAGTCCAATTGTCAAAGATCTTAACACCCTACCAGTCATGTGGTTGGTATTGGACAGGTGTTCATTGATTGCAGATTTTTTTTTGCTTCCAATGTTCACCTTGTCTCTTCTCTAGAGCCAAGATACTTGTAGGTTCTTGTAGAGGAGACTGAGTATTACACTGTAGATACATGTACATACAGGTAGTCTTACTGTAAATACATGTACACGATATCTCTTAAAGTTTTTTTTTTCTGACTTTAAAAACATAGCCATCTTTTGAAGTTTAATTTGTCTCTTTTGGCAGGTTTGTGGTTGTTTGTGGTGATGGAGAGTACATCATTTACACAGCTATGGCACTGAGGAACAAGAGTTTTGGATCAGCTCAAGAATTTGTTTGGGCCTTGGATTCCTCTGAGTACGTACATGCACTGTGTGACTACTGTTTGTAGTGTTGCAAACTGTAAATTACAGAAAAAAGTGCTAGATAATCTACTTCCCCATACCACTTTGGACCCTTAATGTAGCTGTACATGTATCTATTGCACTTCATTGTGTATGATTATAATAATAATAATAATAATTGGAACTTACATGTATTTGACAAATTAAAAATAATGTAAAATTTACAAAGTACTGTAAAAGCTTGTTTAAAAAAATATGTTTTAAGGTGGCACTTAAAACTTGAGAGTGACAGACTACTGTGATTATTGTGCTATATTTATTGCATATGATTTTGTCCCTCCTCGTGTTAGATAGGTTCAACAAGGCATGTTATAAATTTTCAAATACCATTGCAGTTAGGGTACGGTAGATCTACCTGTAGACTGTTAAAGAATTGGTATGCATATGTTCATATCTTTGTTAATTTATTTGTCTTTGTTCTCATTCAGATATGCAATAAGGGATGGAAACAAAATCAAGATCTTCAAGAATTTTAAAGAAAGAAAATCTTTTAAGCCTGAGTATGGGGCAGAAAGTGAGTACACCCAGAAAGTGTCTCAGTCTATCAAACCTATCCATCCCTCTGTCGTGATATACATGTACCTCCCAACTTACATTGCACATAAAGACTCTCTAAAGAAAAGCTCAGTGATTAAAAAATGCAAAACCAAACAGAAAATCAGTTACATTTACATCATGAAAGGTGCTTGTTAAGCCTATATGTACACTGAACAATACAGTATGGTGCAGTATTCAGTGTTTAGGAAATGTAAACTCGGGGTGGGCCGAACAAGTGTAGTTGAATTTATGTGTGACTGTTTGTTTGGTGTGCGTAAAAAGGGCCACAAATGAAAATTTGTCCCAAGACTTTTGTCTAAGATTGTAGCTTAGCGTTTTGTCAAATACATGTAATGCTTGCAAAAATTTAACTTCATGTACATGTGGGCATCCTTCTTGCACACATACATGTTCAGTGTACGCTTTGATTAAGTTTTATTTGCATTGTTTGTGTCTCAGATATCTATGGTGGCCATCTTCTTGGAGTAAAGTCTGTTAGTGGGCTGGCTTTCTTTGACTGGGAGAGTACAGATTTAATCCGTAGGATTGAAATTCAGCCTAAGAGTGTAAGTTGTCTACATGTAATTCAAAGTGTAAATCATACAAATCCTGTTGAAAGCAAGGTATGCACATTGCATAACTGCATTTTAAGTAGAAATTTATTCAGTTTTCATTTGAGGCATCACCGTCACCATTGTCATCATCCAGTCTGTGTGTGCCAGTAAGTGCATGAGGCGGATAAGTAATTAATTGAAAATTTGTCGATAAGTTATTAGTTTTACATCAACTATGCTACACAATTCGCAAAAAAAAGTTCACACCAGTTTTTCATTCAATCAGAAGTAAGACCATAACCAATTGGTACTCACTCACACTTGTTTTCCAGTACTGTGCATCAGATACAGGTAATCACACTGTACAGTGTACATGTACTTGAGTGATTTACTTACGACTGCCTGTGTGCTTTGTGATTGGCTAGAGCGATTATTTTGGTTTTGGTTTTACAACACTCAGTTTTGAAAATTCCTCTAGGCTCTGCTCTTTGGGTAGTGTTATTGGTTGATTCTACAGGTGTACGTACACATATGCTACATCTACATGTAAATGGAAACTGTAATAATTTATTAACTCTCTCCTCTCATCATGATTGCAGATCTACTGGGCTGATAGTGGTGAACTGTGCTGCATAGCAACAGATGAGTCATTCTTCATTCTCAAGTATAGTGCTGAAAATGTTGCTAAAGCACAGGAAACACCAGAGGTCATGACTGAAGATGGTATTGAGGATGCTTTTGATGTAAGAATCAATATTTGTACAGAATGATACATGTATAATGTAATGCTCAAACACCATGATGGCCAAGCTAATGAAAAGTATTGAAATGCATTATCAAAATGTTTTAGTATTAATTTTTTAAAATAATAAGTGATGGTAAAATACCGTGCTAGTGGATTCATTTTTTCTTGAACCAAGAAAAACTGAGTTATGCAAAAATTAAAGTTACAGCAGTAGGATCATAATAATGGAATAGTTTGTTTTGCATTGTGCACGCAGTATTAACAGCATGTGGGTTATAGTTGTGATATCAATAAAAAAAATGTTCTTGTCTTTTTACATTATTAGGTTAGTGGTGAAATAGAAGACTGTGTCAAGACTGGCATCTGGGTTGGAGACTGTTTTATCTATACTAATGCTGTGAACCGTCTCAATTATTATGTTGGAGGTGAAATTGTCACCATTGCTCACCTAGACAGGTCTGTTGGTTTTTAATCACTCTTGAAAGTTTGGGAGAACTCGAAAAAGCTGTGCAGAAAGTTGTGGAAACATTTCATCATTTCTCATTCTCCCAAACTTTCACGCGTGTTTCTATGTAATTAGAAACACGTACATGTTTTCTATTTCTTAAGTAAATCACCTTTACTGTTTATAAATTATTGAAACCTATTTTCATAGGGAAAGGGTTGCACTCGTGATTGGAATATGTCAATTGAACTGGCTTGATTCCATCACAAACTCCTATATATAAAAAGTGCAGAGAGTAAGTGAAGCTTGTCGCCTTTTAAACCTGTGTTAATGGTGAAGAAAGTGAATCAAGTTGCTACAGGTACAACTATTTTGCACAGTGGGTGAGATGGATGGCTTAACATCCTAGTTGAACCAACTACGACCAGAAAGGTGTTAGACAAAAGCTGCACACACATATAGTGTATCAGTATGGGCTGCATTTATTTGAAAAGTTGATAAGGGTATTTTCGAAGCAATGTCTTGTTGGTTGACAAAGCTCAGAATCTGAATAGCGCATAATTCACTGCTGTGCTTATTGACTTGGTGTATTCCTGTTTTGTTTAGGACAATGTACATTCTTGGCTACATTCCAAAAGACAACAGGCTTTACTTGAGTGACAAGGATATGAATGTTGTTGGTTACTCTCTGCTGTTGTCAGTCCTGGAGTACCAGACAGCTGTGATGAGACAAGACTTTGAGACAGCTAAGCAGGTACATGCACTATGTACTTCATGTATGTGTTACTGATAGTTCACTGGTGTCTTTGTACATGTACATGTACATGTATGCTTTCACAATTAATATGAAAGCTGTACTCCTGTAGAGAAGTGTGTGACCATTTTTTTTACATGTACACTGTATAATGGCTAGCTGCGTGAGTAAGATGAAACAAATCCTGTGTTGTGGCTCCTCGAGTGGGCCAGATGGTGCTTTCTTGTGTGCTTCTGACTACATGTACATGCAGTGTCCTGCAAGAAAAATTTCCCTGAAAGCCCTATAGGAACTCCTGTATTAACCAAGCTTGTTCTGTCAAGATGACAGGATTTTAGTCTCATTCGTTTTTGCGATTTCACAGGCCCCGACTCCGTCTCCATTCTTACCATATACATATACATGTTTACATAATTATACAGTGTGCAAACACGCAAAAAGGGAACTTGGCCAATATCGAGCCATGTTGAGCTCACGCTTGGTCAATAACCCATATGTAGCACTGTTTATCATGCTTTCAAGCTCGTTGTTACCTTCAAGTCTGTGTATAAACTGCTGTGTAAGAGCATAAAATCTTTTATGCAGTACTTACTTGTGTTACTGTTTTGTTGTTTCATGCAGGTACTACCGACCATTCCTCGAGACCAAAGGAATCGTGTAGCTCACTTCTTAGAGAAGCAAGGCTTCAAGCAACAAGCCCTGGCAGTGTCTTGTGATCCAGAGCACAGGTACATGAAGTTACATTTACATTGTGCCTTCATCAGCAGCATAATGATATATTTTTTTGCTGTAGTCGTAAAGTGTATATAATTATTATTGTCGACGGCAGCTTGAAACGCCATCATTACATGTAGTTAGGCTTTCAATTTCAGAATTCCCGTGCTATTGAAAGGCACAGTAACACTTAAAAGCAATTTTCAGCTAACTGTTTTTTTTGTTCTTTCTTGGTAGGTTTGACCTGGCAATTCAGTTGTCAGAGCTGAAGATCGCTTACGAGATTGCGTCCGAGTCTGAGGTAACTATAAACGGTTGCCCTTACTACTCCCCTGATTACTGTAGCTACTGAGTATCGAAGCTACATGTAAGTCACGCAAGTTATTGAACGCCAGGCAGCAAGCAGTGATTCACTTAGCCTGCGTAGCCGGCGGGAGTGGGTACCCGCGCGAACTTCGGTCCCGAACGCGAGTGCAAAAAGCCGCTCAGGT
>OMLO01002710.1_pt1 | contig 14433 bp, 7 predicted proteins | sample 1674811 | NCBI WGS metagenome assembly OMLO01 (sample SAMN06265003, study PRJEB25207) | coral metagenome | isolation source: Coral host | place: Mexico:La Bocana,Puerto Morelos, Mexico | collected 2008-11-13
CGTTCGTTGCATTACTAGAAATTGACTAAACAGCCTTAATGGCATGTTTTACCTACCTTCAGGACTTTAACTTGTTTGCAAATCGATGTATTGGGTCGAAAGACTAAGATCAGTTTCGAATCAGTTATCGTTCATCTCGAGTAATTCCTATGGAACTATAAAACAAACTATATATTGCTTGACTGAACGAACCGCAGCCCAGAGGAAATGCGGGCAAGCAGGCAGAGCGCGACATCGTCATTTTGACGCTTGCGTCACGTTGTTACTCAGTGTCCATTACTGATTAAAGTGAAACTGTTTTATATATGGAAACACAAGAAAAAAGTTTTGATCACTTATTTTTCGAGGTCGGTCGCTGATTTGTTTTCAAACTAACGGATTCTTGCCGTTAACCTACCTACAAGATATCTAATTTTTTTCATATTCCCTCGGATATCATTGTATTTTGTCAAAGGAATGTAAATGCCTAAGGGGGAGGGGGAGGGTTGCGAGGGTGGAACAGGTAGCGCACGTGAGAAGGAAAAGGAAAGGAGTCGTTTTGCTTCCCGCTTCAGCCTCCTTCTCTGTTCAATTTTTGTAACTAATACATTATTAAATAGAAGAACTTCGTCATATGGAAAAAGAATTATAAGCCTATTAATCCCAAATTTGTCCTTAAGGTTTGATTGGCGTTAGACCATATATTCCTAACTCTTTTTTGGTATGTCATCGATCATTTGTAGAGTATAATTTTGAATTAGTTACCTCACATGGTAACTTGAGTTTGATTTGTGTATGATTTTGTAAATTCTGAAAATAACTGGTATAGCCTAGTTTTTGCAGTACTCCAGCTAACACAGTGGGTTACATAGTGACATTGTAATTCAACCAAGCCTTTCTCTCTATATATTGATGTGGTATGTAAGGACACGTATAAAATGTCCTCCTTTTCAGCCGACCGAGAGGCGCACAAATAAAATTCGACTATCAGTGAAATGTTCAGCGATTTCTCAGCTTTGAAAACATTAAGCGATTCTAATTGGCTAAGAGCCGTGCAGGTTTAAGCGCAAAAATACCGAAAAAAACTCCACATGGGGTGGTGGAATTTTAAACAAAAAAGTTTATCTGAATTTCTTCCAAGTTCTACTCCTTCTACTACTGCAAGGAAATTTCGAAAATTCTTGCCTGAGTGTTTCAAAATTGGTTCATTTTTAAGACAAAAATAAGAGATATTTAGAAAACTTTTTTTCATATTCAAAATTTTTCTGCGAAATTCTGAAAAGATATTTATAGCGATTTTACGAGATATTTGTGGAAAGGCCAGCTTGGGACGCACATAAATTTCCGGATGTCGTCTACGTTTGCAGGCTATGGAAAGGTGTACGGCACTTTTAGCACCAGGCGAAAGGAAAACTTTCCGCCACGCTTAAATTAAAATTTACAGCGATTGAGTTTCCGGTGTTTTGTCAAAGACGAACAAATACACTTATCAATTTTAATGACATGCATAGTCTTTGGGATTAATTTAACACTCACTCGACCCCTCAAAGTTCTTAGAAAAAAGACTATTGCGAAATACACACATGATAGATTATAACTGCGTAATTTTCTTGGCATATTGGCAAAGCCACGGCGACGACGCCGTCGATTAAAAAAATGAACTTAAATTTTACATTCAAATCTCGCGATACTCTAAAGTCATTTAGCTTGTTTGCTCAATGTCAAAACTATTTCGAAACTGAATATGAAACACAGCGATAAATTCGAAATAAAAACTTAAAAATTTCAATAAAAATCTAAGTCCTGGAAAGTGATGGAAACAGTTTTAAACTACCGTAACACTGAAACTGTTAGTGTATGTTGCAAGATCTACAAAATAAAATTAGACCTCGGTAAAGTAGGTGTGTAGATTCAAGTGAAAAAGCAAAAAAGTGAGACTAGGTTAAGGACACTTTAAGCTCATAAGTTTTGCCTGGTTCCTCATACTAGTTTGTGAAAAGCGCAGGCAAATGGTTCGTTCGTCGGACTCCGGATCGACAATTGCGAGTTGGAACATTGTAGTGTTAGTGTTAGTGTGATCTATCAGTGGGTACCGCTTCATGCTACAGAAACCTGAGAAAGCTATCAATGAGTCAGCTGTGCTTAAAAGGCTATTTTCTCAAAATAGGCCAGTTAATACAAGTTTTTATTTTCGGTAACATAACTTTTTATTCGTTCAGCAAACGTCTTTATAAAGCCGACGCGATTCTAGACGATCGGCAGATCTGGAGGGACCAACTCATACTCACAATTTTGCCAGTGAACACTCTGAGCGTGTGCTGTGTTTCTAATGTGGTCGCTACTAGCTCGATAACATTTCAACAACAACAACAAAAAGCCAGCTTCTCATATTGTCTAACTTATCAAATTCACCAGACACCTGCTTTGTTCTAGCTGTCAAAGAAAATTATTTTTGGTAGGAAATTAAGGGTAACAGAAACCAGCTTTTAAGAACACTTAAAAAATATTGCAAAACACCCACAGGTGTTTTTTTTTCCCAACATTTAAAAGCTAAAATAATCAGTTACTAATAGAAAAAATAAAATAGACAATTATCGGACTGGGGTCGTACACGCGCAAATAAGCGATCACTCATTGGTGTATGTGGTATTGAGAAAGACTGTTCCAAATAATGTTCTCGAGAAAGCTTTACTTTCGCAGTCTTAAACGTTTTGATCGTGACATGCTTTTAGCTGATGATTCGCACATTGTTTCTTTTGGTGTCAAGGATACTTTTGACGACGTTGACGTCAAGCGCTTTGTGTTCGAGACACTTTTTACGGAGATGCTCGATGAACATGTGCCATTGAAGAAATTTCACGCGCGGGGAAATCAAGTCTCTTACGTGACAGAGGAATGGCGTGGGGCGATACGCTACAGATAGGCTCTGGAATATATTCACAAGAGATAGAACAGACAATAGTTATGAACGATATAAAGCACAAATAAACACATGCATCTCATTAAAGTGCAAAGCCATAAGAGAATTCTTTTCTACAAAACCAGAGAGGATTTTGGAAGACATAGTACACTCATAGAAAAAGATACTGTTTCCACTGACAAATGACAAATAGCTGAGCTATATAATGAGCACTTCGTGCACATTGCACTGAACGGCGTTGGTGAAAAATGAAAGAGGGCTAAAAGTATTTGACATCATACCGAATGCGCTGTTACTTGCCAAACTATCAGCCTATGGTTTGAAAGGCAACGCTTGCCGGCGCGCTTGAGGGTTACTTGAGCGACAGGATGCAGAGGGTGATGCATACTCTAGCTGGTAATCTGTAAGAAGAGGTGTACCACAGAGAAGTGTACTCGGACCAAAGTTTTTCAATATCTTCTTAAGGACGTTCGCGCTAATTGTTTCTGTGCATCCTTATTGCGCACACACGCCACGTCATGCATGGAGCACGCGCGGAACGTTTTGCAAAAAAATTCAAACTTCTACTCGATAGATTTTCTTCACTTTTTTCGCGAAACGTAGAAAATCGGTAGAGAAAATGAACCATCGAAAGAAAGATAGCGGTCACCGGGGTTCAGGCTTGTGAAAATGATGGCAATATTTGAAATAATTAACGCCACAGATTCACTTATACAAAATATTATTAGGATAGTTTGGCTATGTTGACTTATCTTTGATATTTTAACCTAAAGCCTAGAGTTCATGCTGAATTACGCGCACCAATTTATCAAAATCAGACAAACGCCTTATTTCTAAAACGAATCTGGTGACCACCAATTTTTATTTCATTTCTGAAACAAGTTAATCATTATCTGTCCGCAGTATAATTTTTTAAAAAAGTCTATCGAGTAGAAAATTTTCGCGTGAACGTCCTTAAATGACCTTTTCAAAGAAGTGAAGCTTCAAACATATGCAGACCACGAGCAATTATATGAGTCGGATTCTGATCCTGTCGCCCTTGACCAGCGTATGCAGCGCGAAGTGCTGAAGGCAAATACCTCGTATACAAAAAACGGAATGAATATCAACCCTAGAAAGCATCATTCCATGATTCTGAGGTCTACTGATAACTAGTTCTCTTTTACCGCCGAGGACTCGCTTGACCCCCTGGGAATGACTATCGATAGTTAAATCTCGCTACTTTATAAACGAAGCCAGAAGTCAACTGAATGTTATGATAAGATTCGCAAGCCTGTAAACACTTCCACCATGATACAATTGTGTAAGGCCTTTGTTCTGCCACATTTTCAGTATTGTTCTGCAGTATGACACTTCTGTAGCTCAAGGAATAGCGAAAAACTTGAGTCGTTGAATAAGCGTGCACTGCGTGTGGTTTTTAATAACAGAGACTCAATATACAGTTGTCTATTAGATAGAATAACAGCTACATCACTTTACAATCTGAGAGTACGAAATATGTTAATGACGATTCATAAATGTATGCATATTAATTTCTACCCTGCGTATCCGGCTAAGGACTTATTAACGTTGCGCTCAACGGTCTTCTTTCTTAGAGGAACTGATATACTGTCGTTGTGTAGATCTGCTTCCATCTCTCATGGTCTTCACTCTTTTAAGTATTTTGCTTGGAGAACATTAGAACGGAGTTTAATCTTGCTGGTTTTAATTGTCTAATACGAACCATCTCCTTTCATAGCACTTAGCATAAATAGAATTTAATTAATACTTAGAAATGATATTTTATTATTCTTTTCTTTTTCATTTCTCGGAGATATTAGCTTTTTAGTTATTCTGTAATTTGAGATAAAATAAAGTCATGTATGCATATATGTATGTATGTATGTAATCGGAAATTGTAATGTTATTCTCAATTTGTGACAATTCCCTGCATAGCTTGTGAATATTTAATAGCACAACGTCTGGTAATGAGTTCGTCTAAATTTTATAGCTTGAGAATTACAATGTACATTTTCCACCTGCTTTTTATGTGTTATCATGAAAGTCTTGGAATTAATACAACCTTGTTTTTTTCTCTGATACAAAAGTGAAAAAAAAAACTAATTTAGGACCGCGCCGGTTCAGTTTATCCGCGGTGAAACATCCAGCGTTTAACTTGTTGTTCAACCCGTTCTTTAGATATTCTCTTCAACGCAACGCAAATGTTTTGGATTAAGCTGATTAGCAGAGAGTTGTATTTTCTCGTCAATGGATAAAGAGCCAGTTTTAAAACTCATCATCTAAGTTTCTTAACGCTCGAAGCTTACACCTATATTGTAAAATAATATCAGTGGCCAATGGCCGATCCTTGTGAATAAGCAACACATTTAAATTATTAAGAGCTGTGCCGCCCAAAGCTCAGCGTTTTCGCTCGATCCGTTCGGCAGGTTAGCAAATGGCTTCCACAATTATCGCCGCAAACGATTACGCACAAGATCTCGCTTTATGAAGTTAGATCCAAAAACGCAAAACAAGCAATGATTATAAGATAGATAAATATAACGAAGATGTCCTCCTAGCTTTAGAATTGTTAAGACTTACAATTATCCTTGAATATGTGATTCCAATTCTACCAGTATATTTTCAGCCAGGCCGTATCGGACGGTTACAGCTTAAGAAATGGGTTGGTTAATTTCCACACAACAGTATGAGCGGATTCTTGTTTTCTGACAGCCGTAGCATAGAAACCAATCATATTTTATTTATCCCAGAAAAACTCCAACCATCCTTAATTTTGAAATATTTGTATAAATGCACCTTGCATTTACAGCGATTGGTCGGAAAATGAAAACAATTATTTACCCCGTGTCGCAATTATTGACACTGTAAGCTAGGAAACGGAAATTATTTCCCCACCTTTTTTGGCGCGTTTAGATGCTAATTCAGTCAGATTTCATTTCATTCTGATAATACAAATCTTTGCCCTTTTTCATTACTCATATTCACACTTTTTGCCGTCTTCTGATAAATCTCTATCACAAACACGCAATTCATCAGCTGTCGATGTTTTTAATTTACGATTGTTTCGGATAGCGAATAGTCTTCTCGTGATAAAGATTTCATGGAGTCCATCCAGTCTTAAGCAGTTTTCAAGTCGTCTTCTTGAATCTCTTAACCCTTCCGGGTGTATAGCAAGTTATAAATGTATGTTTTTTGATTACACTCTTTCGCAAGGTATATATGTACTGATACCTGGCGTCATCTAGTGAAAATCATTTGTATACCATTTAGAATGAAACACTTACCACTAGGTGAGAAGGTCGTGTCGCTGATGGGAATTGTAGTCCCAGCATGGACTCTGGATCGAGAGGTCCGGATTCGATCTCTGGAATCCCGTTGACCTTTGTGTTGTGTCCTTTGACAAGACAGTGTATTGTGACAGAGCCTTTATAATTTTCAGCCTCCGTCCCCCTTCTCGAGTGTAAATATGGGTACTCGGAAATTTAATGCAGGGGACGGGGATCTCCTACGGTTGGCCTGCGCTCAAATAAAAACACCTTTTTTTCCTTGATATTTCTATTTTTTCATAATATATCAGTAAAAATCAGGTTCTTAGAAAAAAAAGGCTAATACCGTGACTTACTGCTGCTCAGATCCAGCCTCACAACCAGAAATCGAGAGTTCTCGTACCAAGCCTCTTAGTGAAGAGTTAAACATCCCCGGTTTTTGCGCGGAGCAACTGTCGCAAAAGTTGCGCGGCTCCGGGAACGAGGAAACAGTGATTGACAAATGAAGCAATAGATCAGTTTTTTCTGCGTTTACATAGCCTTATCTAAACACGAGGAGGGTTGGGAGAATTTGAGACAGTTATACAAACCCGAGAATTCTCCCAAGCGCCTGAGTATTTAGATCAAAGCTATCTAAGCAAGAAAAAGTGCTTTACTTCTTTTATAAAATAATTCTTAATATACAGGCGAATATAAAACGTCACAATTGTGTTAGATATTCTCATCTTAACACACCTATCGACCAATGAGAGCACATGTAGTATGTCAGTTATTTTATAAACCATTCTTTGTCAACCTCGTTCCCAGGGTATTTTCACGTGTACAAATTCAAGATGGCGGCCACACCTGTTGCCTTTCTGTGCATGCCCAATAATACAATTTCTCTTGTTGCTGACCAAAAGGAATGTGGCCTCTGGGAACCAAGAGGCCTCGCACGCGCGCGCGCCTGTAAGTTGTGACGTCAGAAATGATTTTCGACCTGCTACGCAGAGTGTAAAATGCGAGCGGTTTGTTTTGATTGCAGCTACAATGCGGCGCCCGTTATCAAGATTTTCTTTATTAGCAGTTTCACTTTATTCGTGAGAGATTTCGAAAGAAAAGACACCGTCAATGCGCTGAAAAGACCGCGGCGAAATGGCCTCCTTTCTCAAGGAGAAGAAACTAGTTCTTGTTCTTGTACTGTCGTACATTGCCGGCTCTGTCCTCGTAGAAGGCAAAGGAAGTCTTCAAGGGGATAGAATTATCTTTTCTCCACTGCGCAAAGGAAATAACTACACTTTAACGAAAACCAAAAGCGACTGGTTTCTGTCCAGCTACGATAAAATCGCTGAGGCCGTGGTTTTATCGCTTAATTACTCTCCACCTTACGGTAAGATACTATTTTACGTTAGCTTGCTGTGGTACAATTGAAACCGCAAATAGATAACTTTTTACATTGTCCTTTTTTAGCGATTTTCTGCTCATTTGAGAAGTATTTTAGGTATAAGGGGGTATTGTTCGACTAGCTACGAAAAAGGACTTCTGATTGCTTTCCCCGTGGGGTATTTTCTGTGCAATCGCCTGTGAAATACTGCATTGAATATCATGACAGATTCATTCATGTGCGGTAAACCATAACGTTTTCGAACGCACTTTCTCTTTCAAGTTTGTAAATTGTCTTGCCCTTTTCTTTAAAACAGATCTAGCGAAATCGGCGGGAAATTGAAAGCGTTAATCCAGCGAAAATAGTCGATGTTACAGCGGAATTATCAAAAAAAAATTATTTTCAAGATTTTAACTTATTATTTTCCTTTATAAAAAGTTGTTGATCGCATTGCGCTTTAAGGTCGTTGAAACGTGTAAAAGAACAGTTGAAAATTCTTTTCGACATAAATCACGCAACGTTTCTTTAATTCGTATTTGCTGTAGCAATAGGTCCAAAATAGTCTGATTTCTCGAGTTTTATAAGCAAAAACATTGTAAATTTTTAGCCGTAATCTCTGTTTTGGCGTTTTCAATAATTTAGTGCATGCAATTCTTTGAAAGCCGCGGTGAAGAAAAAGTAAAGCACTTTATCTTAACAAATTTTCTTTTAGGGGAAAATAAAACAATTTTGACCGTTTCCCAAGTTTAAAAGTTAACCAAATCTTTTATTAGCCTTCCAATAACATTGATTTCGTATTTAACAAGTTAGATCACAACAGAAAGATCAGAAGTTAAGTTTACTAAAAAACCTGCGGTCCTCAGGTTTTGTTTAGCATAAGAGTTTGGCTGGTTTTGCATTGTGCTTTGATGGTACCAGCGGCCCAGCCCAGGTATTGAAAGAGACTGCCCATTGTAAGAGCTCGAAGTTTCTTTGTACCTTTGAATATACGTGGCCTAAACAACGATAATCAAGGTTTTTATTTTCTTGTGATGAATGCGTAAATTCGATCTTGTTAAGATCAACAGGAACTTCGCGGAAAAATTTTTCAGCACGAGACTTTATAACCTTAGGTCTTTCGTGCTACCTAATTGAAAAAAAATTGGTTAATTAGAATTTTGCGCCGAAATTACAGGTCAATTTAGCGGTAACACACAGCCCTGGTTTGATTCATCACACGATTCCATTGCTAAGAACAATTAGGGATTTTCAATTTTAGTTTCATTTGATTAACCTAGTATTCATTTCCATATTTTAACATGATTTTTGGACAATTTAACTTCGGTGCCCTTTGAAAATGTTCCATTACGCGAGAAAAATCACTGAATATCCGTTTGATATATAGGTCAAGCTTCAAAAGATCTAGCTAAATTATGATAACGAGCGGCGCACAGTTTACCGGCATTCTGATCTAATTGTTTCCCTTCTAAGGGCTTGCTCAGTGCAAACTGCAACAAGCGGCATGGATTTAAGCAGAGGAACTTGAGCGTTAAGAAAATGAATTGACTACAATCCATAAGACTTGTCCTGAACTTAATACAGCGGAAAAAAGATAGAAATAAATGAAAGGGAATCTGCTCTCAATTGCTAACAGAGACACGGTGCTATCACAAAGTTCTTGAATTATACCATCAGCAATTCTTCTGTAACATGTGCAACGAAACATTACTGTAGAAAATTTCACGAATATAGGAGTTAAAGTTTTTGTTATTCTTTATGAGAATTGCAGTACTAATTTTGAAAATACTAATTTTGAAAATTATGACATTTACTCAAATTCTCAACAAGACTTGGAACAAGGGAAATTAATGGCTGCCGTAATTTTATCGAAAATAAAGGTCCAAAAAAACGTGAGTTCTTATAATCGTAATAGATTAAAATTTGGTACGATCTTCAAGAAAGACTTATTGTCTACGAAAAAGTAAAATAATTAATATCGAGAATTTGATCATAGTGGCACTTTAAGCGGGTTTAACTTAGATATAAGGACTATAGGGCAGATCTTCTCTCGACTGTAATGATGCCTGAAGCTTTTTCTGCGTGATCAGTTGCTATTCAATTGCAAGTTGTTTTCAATCTGCTAGCAATACATTTTTATCAGCTGCGAACTTTTCGAAAGTGAAATAGGTTTTATCAATTAAGAATTGAAACTGAAAACGGTTGTAAATACCCGAATGACTTATGTCCGCTAATCTGGAAATTGATCATTACAGATCACTTTAATCGTGCCATTTAAATGTCCGAGCTGATAAACCCCTGTTCTCTGTAAATTGGCCAAGCTTAAGAAATAAAAGCAGTTTAAACGAATGATTATTCCTTGTGAACTATAGCTGCTTAATCGATGGAAAATCTTTCTTTCGAGAAACTTTCATTGGTGGGGAATTTTTTATAACTAAAATTCGAAAGCTCTCTGTCAGTGGAAAAATCATATTTGCGGGCGCGTTCAGGAATAATGCCAAATAAAACATTCCTGCTTATTTAAAATACCAAATTTCCTACTTTGTGCACTTAGTCGCAGATTATAAGTTCTTGAATACATAAAGCATTGTTATCGCTTGAAAGATGTTAAAATTCGTTCAGTGTAAGATTCTATCATATCGTGTGCCCGTGCGTCACTGGCGATGTCGAGAGGTAGGTGTGAAATACTTCTTTCATAAAGATTTTTTCACGGGTTTTTGGGAATTATTTCCTTGGATTTTGTATACCATTTCATTTTTAATTTAGATAAACACTATTGAAAGATTAGAAGGTAGAAGGTATATGCTGAATTACCTGCATCCCGCCGGCAACGGATTTATGAAATTCTAAAATCCAAGGTTTATCTGGGGCAGAGTCGAGATAAGCTAAGCCAGTCTTTGGAATAATTTAAATCTATAACTGTAATGAGGCAGAGAAAACAGGTCCGCAATGCGTACATACGCGCACATAAGTTCTACTATAATTTATGCTGAACACTCTAATACTAAGTATTCCAGTTGAAATTTACATTTTATGCTTCAGAGATGTATTTTCTGTTTTCATCGAGCCTTGTGTGATTAAGAGTAAGTCATGAACACTGCGATTTTACTAAGCCCTTCTTCGGAAGTTTTTGTCATTGACTATTTCAATTTTCCTGATCAAATCTACTCATTGTAGATGCCATTAAAGATGGACTGCGCACACTTGACGGGAAAGGTGATTTTACTGTTGGAGACATAACAAGAAAGGTAAAGAAATAGTGAAATATTGATAGATGGAAATGCGAAAAAAATGAAAAGCTCTCTCGAGCCACCCTAACGCATGCTGCTGTCAAGAGCTTTGGCAAGTGGCATTTTCCGTACAGGTGGAGAGAACTTTCATAGATTTAGGGAGCCTTAAGTGCCTATCTAGAGCAGATTAATCCTGAAAAGCCTTTAAAGCTCTCTTAGCGATATATCGACCACAAAAGACAGTGTTTGACAAACACGGAGAAATGTTTGACAAACACTGAGATGTGAGTTAAAAATACGACGCGCAGCGGTGTTTTTTTTTTTTTTTACAAACTTCAAGGTGTTTGGAAATGTGACTGTTTGATGTATGTTCTCAATCGAAACTAAAACTAAAAGTAAAAAGGTGAAATAAAATCGTAAAGCAATGATACTATCTTGACACTAAACTGATTTTTTCCTTTCAGGCGTTAGCGGAAAATCTTCCTGTAACACTTCTCACCTCCGTGTCGCTCATTAGTGCTTTTGTAATACCGCTGGTCGGTATCATATTTGGCTGCTTCCGTTGCAAAGGACGATGTGGAGGCGAGCTGTTAGAGGAGGACCTGGAAACGAATCCTAAGAAACAAAGACAAGTTTTCACAGCCGCCATTGTTGTTTGTTCGGCTTTGATTATGTGAGTTTCATACAACTGTGGGAATGACAATTTCCTCCAGAGCAAATCGATTCCACATTTTTTGCCTTGCCTTGTCACTTCTTGCACATGTTTGGATGTACAACAAATTTGGGAGTTTCTACCAATTCAAGATGATTCAAAACTATTTTCTGAAAGAGCGGTTTTCAAAGTAATCCCTCTAGCCAACAGACAATACAGTGAACCAATCAAAACTCGAAGTAATTATATGTAGCTGACGCAACGCAAAGCGCGGGAAAACGAGGGGTAACGAGAAGCGATTGGTTTTCGGCTTTACTTCTGATTGGATGAAAAATTGGCGCGAGGATTTTCAAGCCAATCATGTAGCATAGTAAGTACAAAACCAACTACTTTTCGAAGCTCCACTGAAGACCGCTCTAGCTAACGCTTAGATTGATTTTATTATTTCTTAACTAAAAAAAGGGAATCTCATGTTGTTGGCTTTAAGTAACAGTTGCAAATACCTGACCTACTTATCACGATTAACGATGATGCGATTTTTTCCGCACAGGATCGCTGCTTTTTCAATCAGTCTTGTCAACGATAAAACAGAAACCGCCTCTCCAGCGCTGAACTCGCTGTTTATGAACACCATTGTGGATATTACCATTTACAAGGAGAATACTTTGGGGGTGAGTCTTCGTGACTTCAAGTTCATGTTAAACAATACGAAAATACTTGCACCCTGTCATCAGTAAAGTTTGTTAATGTGATTTTCCGAGAACAAGTAAACTGATTTTGCCTCTTTTTATTATTACTTAAAATTCGAAAAAATTCAAAATTGGCACTTAAACAGCGTTTGACAAATCAAAAATACAAACTCTCGTCATTTTTAGCATAACAGTACCAGTTCTTGCGCTGTTGAAGAAATAACTAGCTAGAAAAAATAACTAGGAATTTGCAAATAATTAGTGGGTTCGATATGGCCTTCATGCTTAGGTTCCTCCAGCTATGAAAAGCCGAGGGGCACTGTGAACTGACGGGAATCAAAGCTACTTAGAAAGACAGAGCGACAAATTAAGTAAATGAAGCCGTTTCCAAGCACTGGCCAAAGAATTGAATGGTAAAGCACGCACGCGCGCGTAGCCTGGATTAAAACGTGACGTCATAAGCTATTGATGACGTGTAAAATACAAACGGTCTGCCTTGATTGTAGCAACAACGCTGGGCGCGCTGCAAAGATTTCGTTTTTTCCTATTCGTTCTCACTGCTAGCGGTTTTTCCGTTGTAAATATTATTGGGAAAGTAGCAATAGTTGGTAGCCGGGTGATGTTAATAATATTTTAAATTGTCTTTTTGTAGGAACTAAGCGAGGTTACCGGAGAAAATATGAACTTTACAATCGATTTGATAACACAAGAATTATCATGTGAGTTATCACATTATTTAATAATTCCATACACAATTTTTACCGTCATAGTTATGAGCACATTTGACTTCGAGTTCATTTATTTTCAACTTTACTGTTTTTTTTTGTGTGGGCTTTGCAAAAATGTTTTGGGTTTTCTGTAGTGTTGAAAAATTACTTTGTTTACAGATTTATCGGTTAATATTTCAACACCAGTCATTGAGCGAACTGAAGACGCTGTAAAGGCAGTTCTGGATAACGTTAAAGAACTTGGAACAAGTAAGTTTCTATGGTTGCTGTGCAAAGGGATATTACTTGTTAGATCACTGGTTTTACAGTAAAGCCACATTATGCGAAATCTTTCTAAGGGCTGGTCCACACTAGCGACGGAATCGGAAGCGGAGTCGGAATCGGAAGCGCAAGGAGCGTTACGATCCAGTGTAAATCAAAAAGCGGAATCGTAAGCGGAGTCGGAAGCTCGACGGAATCGGAGTCAGAAGAATCAGAAGAGTTTCTTTTTCTTCCGATTCCGCTTCCGTTTACGACTCCGCTTCCGTCGCTACCGTCGCTAGTGTGAACCAGCCCTAATGATGCAAGAAATGTTTAGAGTAGGATATATCTTATGGCAAAATAATTTTCTACGTTTAATTATAACCAGCAGCTAAGAAATGAGGAAGTAATCGAGTAATTTAATTTCTCAGAAATCATCCAAATAAGAACGATAAACGACTGCCATTAGTGATAAATGCTTTTCAGCTGCAACTAACGGCGATTGACAATCTGTTCTTCAGAACTCAAAGATCTCAGAGACTCCTTGAAGGATGTGGCAGACATTGTTCAGAATTTAAGGCTGCTTGGTCAGAAACTCCGTGATGGCCTGGAAGAGGCACGCAACAACTTAACAGACGCGAAAACAGATTGCGATAAAGACGAGCCGTCCAAAACAGCTGGGGCATGTGACAAGATACCATCTGGGGATCCATTACAGGCCGAGGCGGATTTTAATAAGGCAAGGACTAGTTCACACTAGCTGCGACATAACGAAATAAGGAGGACGTTATGACATTATGTTTGCAGTGTGAACATGCTGACATAATGGCGCAATAGCAACATAACAGTAGGAGCACAACATAACGGGAAAAACTCTATATCTTTTCAGTCCTTGTGTTAGCGCTAGTCTGTACTTGGCCATTATGACGATCTGAACAAGTTGAAATTTATTTTTTAATCTTTTTTCCATAACTGACCTGCTCCCGATAGAGAAATGGCTCATCTTCTAGCTGAAAAGCAATTGTTCATATTGCAGCTCAAACAGCTAACTAAAAGATGTTTAAAGTTTTGATCGATAATTGAGGGTTTATGGGGCAAACAGTCTTCCTTGATCAGAGGGGTTAGTGGTACCTATCACAACAAGGTTAGAATAGGGGACTTATTTTAAATCTTAAATCAAATCTTCAATAAATGTTGCTTTTCTTTGCTAAAGTATAAATTTACGGTGGCCCAGAAGGCTCAACACAAATACAAATTCCACAACACAAATACAAGCCGTCACAACGCAAATGCAAATTTCACAACTCAAATACAAGCCGTCACAACACAAATGCAAATTCCACAACACAAATGCAAAATTCCACAACAC
>OMLO01002711.1_pt1 | contig 14431 bp, 5 predicted proteins | sample 1674811 | NCBI WGS metagenome assembly OMLO01 (sample SAMN06265003, study PRJEB25207) | coral metagenome | isolation source: Coral host | place: Mexico:La Bocana,Puerto Morelos, Mexico | collected 2008-11-13
GTTGACCTAATCAAAAACTCTGAAACACCACCCTTCAGACAAATAAATGCACTTGATACTAATCACTGAATACACTTGCCAAAACACTATTTTCACAGCCATGTAGAACCACATGATTTTTTGTGCCAACCCCAGTCTCTGCATGGCCTCGCATTGTTTGCTGCTTACCCTATAGCAACTGTTTGTGATCAAGGAATCATTTGCTACAAATTAAGAATTCAACTACGAATTACTGGTTCCATGCCAGATTTACCGTCCTCAAGAACACCATCAAAGCTGTCTACAGATGCAAAAGTATTATAAGACATGCAAAAACAGCAAGATGAAAAGCCCCTAGATCCAGGAGAGGCTTGCAAAAAGTGGGATTGTCATGTGTATGTCTGCCTCGCGAATGTCATGCCACTGGCAAGCTTATATTAGGTTTTATATTGAGGTTTTCCAGAATCGTTTATCCTTGTAAGTTTAAGAGTCCCAGAGAATACAACAGGGGCAATGAAAATAGAACAAAGTACACCAAATGCTTTTATAACAAATAACCACAAGGGGGCTGGGATGGAATAAACAACAACTGAATGGTTTTGCAAGCTTTCCACACTGACAACATTTTGGCTTTCTATAAAAGTAAAGAAACTAGGAAATTTCCATATATAACCCTTGTTTATGAAGTTTAGGCTGTACTGGTGAGATTCAAGTAACGAGATTTAAGTAATGTATGTCATGGATAACACTGTATGTTTTCCTCTTGTAGGGTGATCAAGGATTGCATACCATGTTCTCTGGCGCAAATTTACATACATGTGTACAAATATGTGATTTACACAACGGTTTGTTCGAACATGTATCAGTCACAAAAAGAACTTGCCCAGAGCTGGCAAACTGCTGTTTAGTGCCTTGGAAAATTTTGTGTATAGGCTGGTGAATTATTGCTTGCTATTTTTGGTTAACTCATCAAAAATTTAAAGAAATATCGTCATTTGTTCCAGCAAATTTTCGCTCGACATGTCGCAAACTTTCGAACTTTTGAGCAAACTTTTGACAAAATATTGTGGAACAAAGAACAAAATTCACACATTTCTTTTGCACAATACTGCAGGCATAATAATTCACTGCTTCAGAAGACATTGCTCCCAGCTGTTTCACTAACCAGTGGAACATTCTCCTTATCAGGTGGAGAAACCAAAGCTGTGCCAGCCATTGTCTTTGAAATGGACACTCTTGCTTTCTGAAAAAGAAGAAAAGTAAACTATCTTGAAGTGGTAACTTAAAGAGAAAAAAAAACAAGCTTCTTATTTTGTACTACAGGGCCTGGTTGTTTCAAAGAAATGGAATTAACCTTGGGTTAGTGCTAAGCTGGAGGTTAAATTTCTAAATTATAATTTTGTTAACATGGGGCAAAATGAGAACTTTCAAGGCAAGGCATATTAGCATCCTGCAATACTCTGTTAATTTGGAAAACTCAAATCACTCTGCTTAAACTGATTTGTCCAAGCATGTACACAAGAAATCAAAACTTTAGAGCATCAAATCATTCTGTCTGAAAAGGTTGATCAAGGAGAAGTTGCATTTTATTATTCTCCAAAGCAAGTTAACCAACCGTATTTCAAACCAAAACTAAACAAAGTATGGCACCAAACATTTAAACTGTCAGTATTCCAAACTGTTTCAAGCAAGCAGTTCTTTGTCTAAGTAATTGTTGTTCATGATGGGATTTTACTTCAATTCACTTTTTGCCATGACACCTAGACTAAATGTTTATCATCCTCATCATCATTTAGTGGCTGCACAACAATAATTATAATAACTTAAGTCAACAATCCAGGCAGCAGATCTATCTCCAATTCTGCCATGCAGCTCACTTTCCACAGTTTGCACGCTTCAGCCGTGGCATCTTCTCGAAGTTTTCTTTACTTTTTCACCAAAGCCTGACATTGCTCTCGGAAACACAGAACTCCTGTTCAGCAACACGATTTCCATTCTACTCTGCGAACTGGATAATTCTTAACTTGTTGGACACAGTGTAACTTTGATGTTTCACAGCGGTAAGTCTCATTGCCATATTGCAGTTCAGGTTGCTTGAGGTTGACACTCACATGTTGTGTTACTTATCAGCTGTTTCTTAAATACTCAGTTTAATTTATTCATGGATCGAAATTGAAAACTTTTAATTCGTAGTTTATTTTACCATGTCAATTAAAAACCGATTACTAAAAAGCTTTTGTGTTTGTTTTTCTTTTATCTTATGCTAATGAGATGAGATGCGATGCAATCCGTGTATGATACGTACTGGAAATTTGAAGGTTAATTTCACGGGAAAAAAGTGCGCATTATACATGGATAAATATGGTATGCTTTCCTTTGACAATCAGTGTAGCAAATGTGGGCCTGCTGCTATGGTGGCAGGCATTGATTCAAAAAAGGGAAGTCTGAATGTTCTTTGATCAGTATATCATCAGTAAATTAACTAATATTTCATGCAGTCGCCTAAAATTACCAGACATCTATCCTCAAGAATTATTTCACAGCGTACCTTGTGGGCTTTTCGTTTATCTGCTCTCTGGTTTTGCAAGTATATTCGACTAAAATTAGACACAATGACAGGCACTGGTAAAGCTATCACAAGGACACCACTGAGAGAACACAAGCTGCCCACAATCTTTCCAGGGGTTGTTTTAGGTACCATATCACCATATCTGAAAACAGAAAATAAAGGTAAAATTATTTCCATAAAGTTTGGTGCAGTGCAGAGGTGAAAAAGCACTTTCAACCTTTCAATGATACATTTACAATGTATTTACACCATTTGAATAATACACAATACATCCTATTTAATTTGTATAATTGTAAGTCTTCCTTTTTTGCAAAGAAAGACTCCAGTACTTAAGTACTTACTTAGATTTTTATCAGGGTATTCAAAATGAGACAACACCTGGTGCAAGTTGCCAGCTATTTCTATATTATTTTTGTCCTGGGTATTATTTGTCACAAAGTTAACTAACGTGCAGTTCTGCTTCACCAACCTAATCATGATCTTATCTTCCTGAGGAAATAAATGAACAAGTGAAAAACAAATCAAAGTATGCCATCTTTTATTCAGTTGCCTCCAACAAAATCACTCATGGGTACTAGAAATGCACCATATCGCTCATATGCAGAAAAAGGTAACCAACTAAAGCATTCTTCCACACCTGGCCGTATTGATCGTGAGCATGTTTACGATTTTCTCCAGCTCCTTTATTTCAATTTGAAACCACTTATTTATACCAAAGTGAAACTAGAGTAAAAAAAACACAGAGAAATTCCAATTTTCATTCGTGTCTACAAGGATATAGATGTTGCTCAAAGACATTTAAAACCCTACTAACTTAAGATGTTTATTGCCAAAACAATGAAAAAAAAATGGCCAAATCTTTATTAACCAACAAAAAGACAGATGGTGTGGTTTATCTGCAAGGTTTTGCAATAACTTAAATATTCAACTACACAGGAAATCTAAAAAAAAAATATTTGAGGAACTTGTGCCACTAAACTGAGTTTCAAAATGTAACTACAGTTTGTAACACTAAATATATTTAGTTGCTGCTTTGCAAAATGTTAGAACTTCTTAAATATTTGAAAAAACATGTGTTACATCTTCCACCACTGCCTTTGAGCCTGACAGGCTTTTAGAAAAAGTCGCATATGCTAATAACAAACTGCCAGATATTGATATTTATTGATTCATGTGGCTCCCATTTGCCCTTGACTTTTACACACATTATTACACATTCAACTAATTTTGTCATGCTTCTCTTCTTGTTGTGAATCCACAACAAGAAGGGGGAAAACATAAGAAATATAGTTGGTAGCATGTAATGGGTTTTTCATGAGAAGTTTATTCAGACATTTTCTCAGACCTGACTGCCCTGCAAGACAAAGGTTGCCTTCTCTTTCTATTCAGTGTGAGACGACAGAAAACCTCTGCTCACAACTGCTCGATCGTTTGATCAGCTGTCATCCACGAAACCAGCTAAGAATAAATTAAAAATACTGGTTTGACAAGTTTTAGCAGGTTTAAAACTTACACATGACAGCTAGGATTCAAAACGCTATCCATTTAGAAGAGTCCAGACAACATCTGCTGCCCTGTGATTGGGTACCAAGTTTCAATTAGCAAAAATGCACTGCCAAGAGTTCATGATGTACGCATCAAATTCAGAATTTTGTGGAATTTTACCATATCTTGCTCTGTCCATTTCCCTTCATAGAATCTGTTTACATTTGTATTCTTACATTGAAACGTAAAAAATAAAAATAAAATAAATTTTGTCTGATGAATATCTGACAACATTGTTTGCACAGTTCTAGAACCTATTGCTGTACATTAATTCACCTTACATGCTATTCAATGTCAAAAGAGAATGATGCATAAGTTGACAGGCAGGTTATTAAGCTTAACATTTTAATCACTTCTGAACAGTCTCTTTGTCTGCAGTTAAACCTGTCATTTGCAGAACAGAGTGAATTTTAGTTTAATTTGTCTGTTTCTTAATATTGCTCAGTATACTTTATAGCACTTAACAACAAAATTTATGTAGTCGTTTTAACATTTAAATGGTGGAATGGTTGGGATTCAAATAATTTGCCACTGAACCAAAAATATATTAAATTTGTTTGTGTGTAGACGTTTTGCATGACAAAGCCCTACACATGCAATTTCTTGACATAGCTTTCATATGCGAGATAGGAAATCAAGTGGTTGCATGCAGAGGTTTCCTCTTGTCTCTCACCAAGCAGAAAGAAAAGGGAATCTCTGTCACACAGGTTAGAAGATGGCAAAAACACTTAACCCTTTAACCCTCAAGGGGTCTCCCTTTGACAAGTAAAATCCTGACCAATCTATATCTTTATCATCTGGCATTAGACAGAGTAAAATCTACAAGTCACTCTTGAATAAAGGGTCAAGGGAGAGAGAGGAGGAGTCTCCCTTTGATGAGTAAAATCTTCTGGTGTTAGACAGAATAAAATCTACTGGTATTAGACTGAGTGAAATCTATAGGTCGTGGTTGGGGAGTAAAGAGCTGAAATATTCTAAAATATTCAGTTTTTGGTGCTTAGGCCTCAGGTAAGATTTTTCTTAAATCAACCTTCAATCCTCAGATCCCCAAAACAGGTAAGATGCATGTTAACAGCACAGACTTCAATGTTGTGATAGTTTGATGTATACAGACAGTCTATTGTATGTTAAGACCAGGTAATATCACAGCCTCATTGGATAAAGACAAATATTATAACAAAACCAGTTAATTCTCAAATATTGATATTGGTTCTGTTTTTTAACATGACTTCCTCATAATCAATTGTAGTTATTGCAATAATTTGTAAGCTAAATAAAATAAATTTACTTTATCATTCTGTGTGTACAAGTAATAACAAAATGATATCAAGCAATATATTTTGATTATGGATCTAGTTAGTTGTAATAACATACAGTGTGTCACAAATGAAAGAAACAAATAAAATCTCTCGCAAAATTGTAGTCCCCAGATAATCATGAGAAGTTGTAGTTAACACTGCTAAAGAGTGCTCAATACACATTTGTGTAGAGCGGTGTATAAAATTGGGTTACTAAATGAAAACACACATGATTCACTGCAACTCTGAGTTTCGTACTTACGCACTCATCAGGAAGATTAAATCTGCCTGATGAGTGCGTAAGCACGAAACTCAGAGTTGCAGTGAATCATGTGTGTTTTCATTTAGTAACCCAATTCTAGGCCCCAGATATACATATAACAGTATCCTAAATTTTAAGAAATCAAAGCCACTTATGTTTGCCCATTCTTAATGGCCCATGGAGCTCTGGTAAATATATTCAGGACTCAAAAATGTGTCATCAAATCATCCAGGACAATTAAGTTTTCCTGCCAGCAATTATCTTTTCATTTTCAGCGCAATAGGGGAAAAGGTCCAGGCAAGCTGTCTGCCAACTAAATTATAAATAAGTAAACTAACACTTGCCAAGAGCAAACAAAATTTGGAGCTGCTTCTCCTATGAGCATGCTTAAATTAGTTTTAAGCCTTCTATATTTTTTTCCGAGGGTGCAGAGAAGAGGACATAGCAAAGGGGTAGTATGCATGGTGCTAGGATTTTACACTCAAGTTGAGTTTTGCTTTCCCTCACCTTTGAATTTATAACTTACATAATTATCTGGCATTTTCTTAAAAGTTTACTATAAGTTTATTATACAATATTTTATTGTTTGTCCTAAGATCTATCACAGATGAAATCATTGAAAATACTTAATATTGTAAGAAATGTTTCTTCTGACAATAAACTCACAATTTGATTTCAGTCCAAAGACAAACAAAGAGTTTTATACTGATACAGATGACAGACCTTGATCGATCTCACTCACCATGTGCTGTTAGAATAAAAACATTCCATAACGTTTTTGAAACAGCTCCCAGTCCCAACTGTGCGTGGGCTGGTGACACCTCACTCATCTTAAAACATTGGCTAAAACCAAGTCTAAAGTGATATGATTAACATTTGCATAACTGAAATCTCAACAACATAGCAAAATAACCCCATGACATTTTATTAAAATATTGCAGGACACACGAAAATATGGCAATAATTTCTCACATGCTCTGAGCATAACAAGAACCTCTTAGGACGCTAAAGGAAACCAAAACTTTCATTTAGGATATACCATGAAGTAACTTGTATGCGGTATATTCTTCTAAAACATTTAAGACTGGATTCTTCTAAAAATGTGACTGGATTTAAAAACACAGTGTAGGTACTAAATTCTAAATGTGATATTCAATTAATTGCAAATCACACATTTTAATAGTAAATTAGTACTACCAGAGAGCTTCAACATTTCTCACTTTAACAGAAGCCAAACAAGTATGACTTGAACACCCATATTTTCAGTATGTTTGGAACAGTTACAAAAAACTGATGTGCTCCACAGTGTTTTACATTTAACAGATAAATTGATTAATATTGATTGATAAAACAGATTGAACCTTTCAATATAAATAAATTATTTTAGACTATTTAAAATACATGGTTATTTAGCTAAGAAAAACAATTTTACAGTTTTCTTTATTACTTGACTGTACGGAATCAGCATACAGTGTAAGTTATTTATCCAAAGGAAAGATTCCACTTCCTTCCACAAATTTTACAAAGTAAACACAAAAGATAGCAAAACATCTCACTTTTTTAATATGGCAATAATAAAAACTCTCAAAAATATAAAATATTCATAAAGATGAATTGTCCACTGCTGCATATCAAATGAGATAAAAAAAAAAAAACAGTCAGATACTCAAAGGGATCAGTGACGTTGGAAAAATGCAAAATTATGGACAAAGTCAATTTTAATGCTGCATTAATGATAAGCATAGGAGAAAGACGTAACCATTTAGAATGTTCTGCTGTCTTAGTGATAGAGACTAAAAAACCCTAACTACACAAATTTTCTGTATTCTTGTGGAGAAAACTTCCAAGCTCCACTGCCTCTTAACAGGAGGATTTTTACAGAATAAGGAACATTTGATCTAACTGAATCATTCAGTCCTGAAACTTCTAATTTATAGCAAATACCCTTTTGTTGATACTTTTTGTTTACTTGCTATCAACTGGATAAACCAGAACAATTACTCATTGAACTGCACATTTTCAATTTAAATTCTAAACAAATTCTACCAGCTGCTGAATTTCTTCAGTAAATTTTCTTTCAATTCCTTATTTATTTACTACATGTACAGAGTGAGCATCTTATCATTCTTGCACCATTTATGCAACAAGCATTCTGTACACAAAACAGCAACATTTCCACTTGGTACAGAGCTTAACTCACATCCACCCCAATTACAGGAAGCAATACCACCAACAGTTAGGAGCTGTGAGTGGGTAAAAACTGAATTTTCAAAGGCACAACAGGAAAAAATTCTGTTAGCTGAGTCTTCTACAATAGAACAGAAAACACAAGTTCCGAATGCCAATCGTACTGTAAATTGTTCCTTATTTCAAATTATGGTGAAAAACATATTCCTGCAAACTCCATTATGATAAGTGTAAGTAGGGACCACAAATTACCTAGGTAGCATTCAGTCGAGTAGAGACACATGAAACATGCATAATAAATTTTTTAAACAAATGATCATGCTTTAGATGCAAGCAGTTGACTTTATATTTGGCTAGAAGAGACTTTGTCATTGCAAAATGAGCTTGAAAAGTCGCACTTAATACATTATCACAGTTAAACCTAAGATCGACTCATTAAGCCGACGTATCTGCAGCTTATCTAAAACATGACCACAAACAAAACAAGCCATGGCGCTGTTAGCCTCGAAATTTGTTGTGATCCTAATTCACCACCATTTCACACGAGCCTGTAATAGACATTTTTTGTATTAAATAACCAGCAAATTAAATGTAAAGTTTGAGAAATTTTGAGCCAAATATTTAATTTTTAATACAAGCAATGTTTCTCTCTGCTTCCCATAAAAATAAATAGCGCGGTAAGACCATCTAGTAACACTAAAACAGAGAAAACGGATGTTGTAACATTTGTTTGAGCTCGCACGTTCATCAATAAGATATGTTGAATAAAACACAAAATAATCATACACACATTCACATCTAAATATTATGCTTTTACAGCCAAATTAAGCCGCGTTCGTATTTTAAAGCTAGGGTTTCATCAAAAGCAGGATTATAGCTATCTATTCGAGGCCTGGAAGCCGATAAATTACTCGGCCTGTTGTATTTACACTTCATCGGACGAATCTGTAACAACTGTGTCATAAGCTACTTGATAACTGCACTTCGATAAACTTCCTGAGGTGACAGTGTACCAGAGCAGAAAAAAAATACCGGAAACATCCTTTGGACTCGACTAGCTGCAGAATATCACAGAAGAATTCTCCACTGTACATAACAATAAAAATGCTCTCAACAAACCGCATGTAATTTGTTCAAGGATTATCTATGTCAACATAACAGTAGAATTGTACTTACCCTAATGTGGTCATTGTGACAATCGTGTACCAGAAACTCGCGGGAATACTCGTGAAATTGGTGTCTTTGACTCCTTTTTCCACATAGTACATAACAGTGGCGAAAATTATCACCGCCATTGACAGCGAGAACAAGAGAAAGCCTAGTTCTGAGGCGCAACTCTTCAATGTATAACCCAGGATTCGAAGCCCTCTTGAGTGTCTTGAAAATTTGAATATTCTGAAGATCCTAAATACTCTGAGGGTCACAAATGCGCCACTTATAGAATTATCTGGCATAAAGAGTCCAACATAGTAAGGTAATATAGCTACCACATCTATTATGCTCATTAGATCTCGAGCGAACTTGAAGCGGTTAGGAGCTGCGTACAGGCGTGCTATATACTCAACAGTAAATACTATAACACAAGCTGTTTCCATCGAGAAGAAGGTCTGTTTATTGACGTCGCCGAAGGTTCCTCCTTCTGTTGGAAGTGTTTCCACCACAGTGCTGATCACACTTACAGCAATAAAAAAACCAGTGATGTAATATGCCAAAGTGGCAAGCCGCGAGCTTTGCGGATTTTGAAAAGCAGTCCACATCTTCTCGCGAATTGTAGAATCCGTGTTTTCCTCGCCATTCTGAGAGCCATCCTCCAGTTTATCGGGTTCAAAAATTCGTTCCTCGCATTCTTTCTTCCTTTCGCGAAAATCTTCCCAACAACAATCGTGCACTACATCTTCAGATATACCGAAGAAGCAGAGTTCGTCTTCAAAGGAAGACACGCATTCTCCTCGCGGGTAGTGTAGCTTTCCATTGCGATAATAATTCAAGACGTGGCGGAATAAGTCCGGATCTCGATCGAAGAAGTATTCTTTTGTTTCCGAATCGAAAAAATAGTCCTTTTCGTCACTTCCAAGTAGAGTTTCCGGGAATCGCGCCAATGTATTTTGCCATGTTTCAAACCGCCTCCCACTAACATTGATGGTGACTCGCTCGTCGCTTTTTTGTGATTCTGGCGGAGGTGGCATCGGAGATGTTGCTAAAGGAACCCATCCGACAGCGGCCGCCCTCGCAAACGGCAGCCATGCTCCTACATCGGTTGCCATGATTGATTACGACGGCCTTACATCGAAGGAAGTGATCCAAGCTCACTTGTAAGACGCGCATCTACTCCGAGCTTGAGAGACAGGTGTAAAAGGTTGTCGCTCTACTGACAAACAACCAGTTTAATTTATGCCAGCGCATCCACGGATCGATTGAGACATCGATATGTTTGTACCATTTGTTCGAGCGCGGCTCGATTATCCACCCGGGACGCGCTATACTGACGGTTGAATAATAATTTCGATCAAACGTTTGATTTCTTCGATGCTTCGAAATGTAGAAACAAATCGCCTTTGAAATCAATCAAATGTTTCAGCGCTCCGGGCACAAATTGGTGTAGAGTATTGAGAACCAAGGACCATGAAATTACTCTTAATCCACAGCTTTTGTTTAAGAGTGAAGTACATAGAACATTAAATTGAAAGAACTTAAGCGTTGCCAGCTTTGGTGTTCTTTTTACCTTGGTCCTAAAAATACAAAGCGACACACGCTTAAAGCGACGTTTTTCATTACAAACTGATTGATACAATACTAAATTCTTCTTATGGCTTTCGCATGAGGGAAACCTAATTGCAAAGGATATTGTTAATTAGCATTGGATTAAACAAATTTAAACTCAGTAGCCAATGAATTTCGAGAAAGATGACTGTTTGATTGATAGTTTATCAAACACCAACGGGGAATCTATTGTTCGCCTGTCATGCCTTCGCGCCAAATTTGCAAACGGTGCAAGCGAAAAAAATATTCCTTCTTTTTTTTTACTTCGTTACGGGAGTCTTTTCCCTTAAAAAAATGTTTTTCATCATTTTATAAAAACTAACAAAATTTGTTGGGTAATTTTGATAGGGAATTTGTAAATGGCGAGAAAACAAATGACCGCTTTTGAGTTGTTTGGGTTCATTTTCGCCTTGGAAGACGCCGTCCTGGTTTGTAGTGCTTAATAAATAATGGAAAAACATCCAAGCAGAAGGAAGTCGTCGTCGGTGAATTTAAAAATAAAAGAAGAACTACGTGAAAAAAGTTGTCTTTCGAGTTCTTCGTTTCGCCGCTAATCCAAAGCCCGGTCTTCTTGAAACACATCTCAACATACCTGTAGCTAACTCAAAGGAAGCCATACAACATAACATTTTAGTGGTGTACTTTAGTGTTACTTTTCTTATACGCTTTGTAATAATGTAGCTTGTGTATTAGGTTTATTTTTTTTCTTTTTGTCATTTGACGTGGTTCGCTAAATGCTCTTTTCCTATCGATAAAATTTGAAAGAAAACTTAAATTTTATAACGGTTTGAATAAACAACGTGCCGGAACGGCGACAGTAATTGTCTGAGCAACTTACATAATATTCTGTCTATTGCTGACAACTCTAGGCTACCAAGAAAACGCTGGCAGCTTGTTCAATTCTGTTTTAAATCAACTGCGCAAATAAATAAACTTCGTAAATAAGAATTTTGAAATTAAGTGTAGTATTCAAGGATTTTAGCAGTGAGATATATTTGTATACGGTTTGTACATAAGTATTTTGTACATATTTTGATGTTTACCATGAACAGAAAACACATTGTTAATCGTTTCTAAAATATTTCTTTGACATTTTTTGCTAGGAAATGTTGGGATGGTTCGTAGATTGCAGTGTTTATTCGATTCACAGCAAAGATAAAAGGTGGAATAAGTTGCCCCAAAATTTGCCATCTGCATGCACTCGATTTTGTACGAGAATGGCTTGAGATGGCCCGCTTCTACATTTAGGTATTAATCGGTATTGTTCAACGGCCTTTTATCGACTCGTCACTGGCTCGTTATTTCCGATTAAGGGTTTTGCAACAAAGCGAAGGTTTTAAATCATATTCACATATTTTTTTAGTGATTTAGATAGGATTTTGCATGTGCTAAGGGGGCTAACTTCGTCAATAACAACAGGTTTCAAAATACAAGAACCAACTGCTGGCGATTGCTACAAAGAGACACACAGGCATTTAGCACAAGAAACTTAAAACAAAAGACAAGACGTTAATCGTTTTTTTAATTATGCCATAACAAAGCCTTCTGTGGCGAAGGGCCTAAAATAATGCAAAAGCAACCTGACCCAGACAAATACTCGGAGCCTTATCGCAGCACTGCCACAAAATAAGCCATGCCATTATTTTCAGTTTGTGTTGCGTGACTTCCCGTTATTCTAGTTATGATTCCTCCTTTTTATTTCTCATATTTGATCTAGACTTGAAATGGTATTTGATTACTAATGTAGAGGTTTCTCTTTCTGTATGGATAATATCCGTGATCTCCTGTACCCAGTGCTATTTTCAAATCACCATTTGACGCCGAGCAGCTGCTGGAAGCTGGGAGTCAGTTTACATGAGCAGTTCCAAGTTGCCATTTCTTTACACAACCGTTGGGCTATTAATCGGGCTAGGTTAAACTTCTTCGTTTTAGATGTTGTCAATTTGATAAAATGTTTTAATGTAAATTTCAATGTTCTATCAATGTTGGCAAGCCTCTCTGGTTAAAATGCAGAATTTCAGGCCTCCTGCTTCCTTCCTTGACGTCAGAATGACGACGAGCGTGGGTGTGGATGGCTTGTTGTGAATTAAAACGCGCAAAGTGTGTGGTTTTTAATTGGGTTCTTTAATGGCTTATCGCGTGCACTTCACATTAGAGAAAATTAAAAGGAATTGAAGACTCATTCCGCCTAGTAAATATTTTAAGACAATATAGATAATTCCTGGCATGAGCTACGTTCATGATCACGCGAAGAGTGTTGATAAAATGGAGAATTTAAACATGATGACATAAAAGGATCCATTAACATCTCTGCGCTTTTTATTTGTTCTGCACTATGGATGGAACTCGAAAAACGCGCTATAAATAATATACGGGATAAAACTCCACCAGAAAAGATAATTTTCCTTGAAATACATTGGCTTCTAATAAAAGAATTTTTTAGAAAAATGAGAGGTGGTAAACAGTGTACCATATGATTATTTATCTAAATCATCCAGTTTTATCGAAGTTATCGTTCGCGATATAAAACTGCAAATTTACGCTCATCATAGCTTACAAAAATGGGCAGCTCATGAGCTGATGTGAACCTACTTTAAATTATCAAATAAAAATTATCACGGAGATAAGAAGTTTCCGAAGTGATCCTTTCTGCTATATTGCCTCATTGCTTGTTTCATTGAATTAGTCTTTATCGACGATATTAAATGATTACAAGTGAAACCTCTCGTGGCTAAAAAACAGCCAGGTTTCTATGCAAACAGTAAACCCTAACCTCCTAGTCCAGCATTACCCAACACATTTGGATGAAAATGCTAGAATCTTTGAATTATCTTTTTTGGACAGTGTTGGAAGCGTTGGAAGAAAGTAAAAATTTTGTCCAATAATTTTAACATTGTAAATTATACACAGTGTGAAACATTCCCATATAAGTACTTGCGGCATGACATGTTCGTTTTACCACGATTTAACTTATTGCTATGAAGTCCAACAGTGATGAATAGTATATAGACAACACATATGTTCTGATTGGTTACCTCGGAGGGGATTACCAAAGTGCTATTCACCTCCACCTTGATGAGTAATTGTTAATTATTCACTTAAAAAAAGTCAAAGAAATCGTGCTGAGAGCGCAATTTTACTAGAGATTTTAAAAATTTGTCGATGCTTGCTGAAAAAGTTTTGTTCAACTCTGTCTGAGTCGGTATTCTGTGACTAAAAAGGTAAGAGAGTTAAGAACTGATGGAACATGAAATACTCATTGGCTTCTAACCATTAATAATCCATCCGTAGCCATTAAAACTTAAATGATCTTTTAAGAATCATCCAATCTCCACCCTCTTACTTGTCTTTGAACCTGGGGAATTCGTGGTTTTGAGATTTGAAAATAAACATTCTGTGGACTTCGTCGTATTCATTTTCAGTTTTAGGCGAAGATGTGTTACAACCGATATGAACATTAAAACTCGTTACTAATACTGATAGGTTTCCAAGCTTTCTCAGATTAAGCTCACTTGTATGCAAGAGAATTTAATCTGGAACAACAAGAATTGCTTTTAACGTAAAATAGACGAAAATGCACGTGGTTAGCTTAAGCTTTTTGTGGCCTGCGGTAAAAAAAGCATATAAATGTTTCACCACTAATAAAATGTATTTAATATATGTAATATACGAATAAATAGAGATTACTCCATGGAAAATTCGCGCGTACGATTTAGTAGTATCAGAAAACGAACGAGTGAGCGCAGCGAACGAGTGAGTTTTCTGATACGACTCAACGAGTGAATAAAAAATCGTACAAAGCATTTTCCATGGTATAATTTGTTTATTTTA
>OMLO01002712.1_pt1 | contig 14429 bp, 8 predicted proteins | sample 1674811 | NCBI WGS metagenome assembly OMLO01 (sample SAMN06265003, study PRJEB25207) | coral metagenome | isolation source: Coral host | place: Mexico:La Bocana,Puerto Morelos, Mexico | collected 2008-11-13
CCATGGTAGCTACGGTAGCGGTATGTGCTGCGGCCAAAGAATCTGCCAAAGTGCATTTTTAAGAAGCTAATCAGGCTGCCATGTGTTTTTGACAGAACTGTTTTTTTCAAGTAAACATAAAATGTATATATTTATATATGTACAAACACCAACATATCAAAGTAAACTACATTCTTGCTTTGTATCATATTATACACAATTCCCAATACAGATGATGGGATGTGATATGACGAGAAGCGGACGCAGCTGAAGGCATACAGGTTTTAAATGGGACGTTTGGAGCCCCGGGTTCACCATCTAGTCGATGTGCCAAAGGCATCATCACAGTAGGAACGCATCGAAATCAAATCGTTGAAAATAGATTTTGAAAGCGATGCCTAGTGAGCAAGAAACGATGGGAAAATGGTGAAAAGTACCGGCATGTTGTACCCAAATGTGCCTCCAAAAGACATAAGATGGATGATTCCATCCTAGGCACCTCTAGAGAAATGATCCCGCTGTGGCTCAAGGCAGTGGATGGTGTTGTTTCTTAGATATAAAACAGTATAGAACCATGACCATGACATTTCATAGGTGTGATGGATATATTCTGATATCAAGACGCTTAGATTGTCAAACGTTGAAGAACTCTTAGTATCCTCACCATGACATCCAACCTCTTCACCCTTGGAATTAACAGCTTCAGAATTATAGATCGACCGGGAAAACATCTCACCTTGCAGAAAGTCGCCATGCCGTCGGGCACCAAAAAGGACAAAAAAGAGGTCCGGAAAGACGAGGTCCGGACAGTCCTAACGGTGCTGCTCGATCCACTCTTTCTTGATCTGGTTGATGGTTCTCGCATGTTCTCGCATGCCGGGCATGCTGCATGTCAAATTATTTCACATTGCGACTGTTTCACTCCAGGCTGAAAGGGAAAATGCCGCTCGGATGAAGCTGGTTACGTCTCACTCGTGTCACTCGTGTCACTTGCAGTTCAGCACACGGCAAGTTTGTCATCGATCCACCACAGGTGAAGGCAGAGGAAGACATCGAAAGTTACAAGCCTCTTGACTTCCTTAACTCCCTTGACTCTGGAGTTTGGGAGATATTGAGATAATGAAATTCAAATTGATTGTCAATAGTTAATTAGATGTTGTGTATTTCTTCATGTTCTTTTCAATGTCAACCTGTGTGCGTCCAAAAACAAAAGACCAAGCAGTCTGAGCTCCATTGAGGAAGCGGAAGATTGCAGACCTCGAAAACCTCGGCCGAAGTGGTGGTGTAGCTTGTGCTAAGACATGCCGGGGAATGTCCAAATATGATTAGATATGATTAGAATGATTATGTACATGATATTGAATTTGAAGAATATGTGATTATCAATATGCTCAATTGCAGTTGCTAGTATAGACTAAGTTGGTTTTCACTTTGACAAGCATCGCAGCAGGAAGGGTCTTGTTTCATGCTTTTGCACAGAGATTTATTGCACCTCTCAGATTTTTTGTCAAGGTATATGTCCCTCCCTTCAAGCACCTTGGCATTAGCTCCGGGTCTATGGGTCGTACAGGGTGGTCAGTTCAAGGTCAACAGGAGATCTGCATTTTGTGTCTCCCAGGCTGGCACGAATGCAGAAAGAGATTGAAGATAAGACCAGCGCAGAATACCAGCGACAGACTTGGGAGGCCTTTCGCCTTTCGATACTTGACACATGACAGTCTTAGACTTGGAGATGCTCCAAAAATCCTCAGAATCTTTTTCACATCCATGAAAGGCGCTCAGAAAAAGTATCAACGGTTTGGTGAACAAAGTCAACGTTCCTTGGCTTCCTGATGTTTGCAGCACTCGAAACGACCCCAAAATCTTCTGAAGGGCAAGTTGTCTTCTGAATCCAAGGTGGGAAACATCAAAAACATCGTGGAGGAGCCACACTTGGCACAGATCCTACCCACAAGCTGCCATCGGCTTTGATATATTTTGCAGCATTGCATTACTTTCGTTCCTTTGCTTCGTGAGATGCAAACAGAACAGTTGACAGGAGCTCTTCCAAGAAAATCTTGTGCGCGGTCGTGGTCTTCTGGTCCGTTCAGGGCCAAGTGGTTGCCGAGTTTCACGCTCTGTTATGGTAAGGCTCCCATTTTCAATCCCATGCTTGTTGATCGATCTCAGGTGCATTGATCCGTGCCCAAATGGCTTCTCCGGGTTTTACCCATGTTTCTTGGCTGTCAGATGATAAAATGTGATAAAATGTGTTGATTGAGAATTGAAGTTGGCAAGAAAATTTGGAAACAAATGGAGTTGAATTAGTTGAATGTCGTCCAAGATGTCTCGAGCTGTGAGATGTGCACAGGTTTTTGCAGCGCTCCTGGCAGTGATCAACTCAAAGCTGTGATCAACTCAGCCAATTCAGCTCTCAAGACTCTGAGTTCGGGCTATTTGACGCTGCATAAAGCTGAGAAAAAGATATGTGATATGAGTATAAAGCCCATAATGGATGTTAAAGCTAGATATGTTTCTATTCCTTATGAAAGTTAAAGTATGTTAAATTTAAAGTGTAAATTCCCAACTACGATGTGCGTTCTGTTGAAGAGACTTTGCATTCTATTTTTATGCAAACTATACAAAAGAGAGCCGGTCGAGCAGATTCTGCTGTTCTAGGCCCGAAGTTGGCGACTTGCTGATCCGGCGAGTGATTTTGCAGTTCCGTCGAGCATACAAGAGGCACAACTCCTGGAGAGGTTAAAAGGCGTGAAAGGTGAAAAGGTTGAAAATGGTTGAAATGAACAGATCAGATTGGGAGAATCAAGATGTACAACAAGACATTGCTTGTTGAATGGTTCACCATGCCACATAAACATCATTTCAGTGTCATGTTGATTTGCAAATCCTGAAACTGCCACAGCTTTTCTGCAAAAGGAACGATAAGATCGTCACCACGGCGGCGATCAAATTCATGGCACACTTAGTGAATCAGAAGGTGCGATTTGGTCGGGTTGCAACCTTGGTCGGAATTCCCAACTCATGATCCACTGAGACATATTTCAGGATGTATGTTCATAGTTCATATATACATATGATGTGATATACTGTAGAATTGGTTCAGGCAGCAAAACTGACAGAGAAAGATTGGATTGGGGATGTATGCTAGCCACAGCAATGTATCTATGAAGGGACCTCCGGATCCACCTTGAACACCAGCCGCCCACCGGAGCAGCAACCCTTTTGGTACCACTAAGACCCCCTGATCTTGATCCTGCTCATATGGCAGTCGGACCATCAACATCAGTCGAACTATACATCCACATGTCCTTGGAATCACACTCGTCAAAAATTGTATTTTTCTATCAACTCTCATCAAGCTCGATTGACAGAGTCTCCCGATAGAGTGGAGTCCCCTTTCTATGACGAGAGTGGAAATGACTGGGTCATTGACTGAAGTTACGATGGATATTCTATGCAAGATCATCTACCCCTGATACCTGTGACATGTCGGTGTGGTTGGACAACATGTGGTTTTGCCAGAGTTTCTTGGCTTTTCGATCAGCTCGACTTTTCAGCACTTCATCCACATCGTGAATGATGACACGGCCGATTTTCAGGAATTGGCGTAATATGGAACAGTCCATACTCTTTGTCAAAGCGTCTGCTAACTGGGCTGCGCTATGGACCCATTTGATACAAATTCCTGTTTTGATCCTATCCTTGATGATCAGTGCTTCCAACATGGTTCTAAATTCTTGGCATGATGGGACCGTTGTTTTCTGAATCAAGTCATACAAGCTTTTGCAATCAACTACTGAATATGCTTCGGGACACTTGGAAAGAGAAACTTCGGGATTTTGCCATGCGTTACTGGGATTCATCAACCAATTCCAGTGGATTCTTATCCATGTAAGTAAATCTACAGATCCGCTCAAGGCATATGCTTCAGAGGCTAAAGTGCTAGCCACGACTCTAGCAATCTTGCGGGAATACCAAATGAGAGGACTTGCTTCACTGGATTGCCAATCACCTATTTGTTTGGAAGTCGCCATGATGAGGCATCCTGTTTGAGATTGTGAATTTGCTCGAGTAGCAAATGATGCATCGCTAAAGGAAACAAACCTGAGGTCATCAGTGGGAATGCTTTTGATAACGATGGTGACATCCTTATTGGCTTTGGCTTCGTGGAGTAACTTGTTACCTTCAATCAAGTCTCGAACACACGCACTAGTGATCCGGGCTTGTAACAAGCTCAGCTTGGCAGACAAATCTGGCCGCGTATTGGACGCCGCATACTGGATGCTTCCAATGGGTCCACGCAGGGATTGTTGTTCTTCTACTGTTACGGCTTCATCAAGACATTGCCTACGAGATCTCTCAATTTCGATGGCTGGTATGTCTTCTATGTATTTGGTTTGGCTCAGCTCAATGTTCCCGTTTGGATGCTGTTGCATTCGAATGCCTGTGAAACAGAAATCCTTTTCATGTTGGCTACCAAAAGGATATTTCTCTTGAAGACTTTGGATGGCCTGGTTGAATACCTCGTCACCTGCACAAAGACCGTCATCTACATGGATGCCTGGTGCTCCATGAATTCCCTGACCTTGGGATTTTGGAAGTACAAACAAACATGGATCTAACGGTGACATGATGAAATTTCGGGTAAGGAGGGCTGCTTTGAGTTCTTCATACCAAAGCAAAGGCGCATTCACTAGGCCATAGGCACTTTTGAGAAGTTCACAACATTCCCAAGGCTTGAGCTTCATGTGGACCCTCATCTCTTCAGGAGGTTCCATGCCCAGAATTCTGTCATCTTGACGGCTTCCCCGAAGAAAGGCGGTCTGGATATCAAATGAGCGAAGAGGTAGTCTCTGACTAGCGGCAAACTGAAGGAGTAACATTCTTGAATCCTTGCCCATGGTCGGGCTGTCTCGGGCTAGGGTTTCGAGGTGTGGATCTTCGAACCCTAAGATCACTAATCTTGCTTTGGGTTTATGGGTCTGTCCTCCAGGCTCTTGACTCACTTGGCTGGGATCTAAAGGTTTCCATGTGAGTACCCATCTTGACCTAAGGATTTGAGACTCAGGAATCTTATTGCAGGTGATCTTTCTTACAGTTTCAGTGGATAACCAGGACGCTACTTCTTTATGTTTGGCATTTACGAACAATTGCTTTTCTTCCTCGCTCAAAGTCTTTTCCTTGACCTCGACTTTCTGCCTTTTGGCTGCAGAGGCTAGGAAGACGATCTGTTGATCGATGGTCTGTTGGCCACACTTGTCAACCTCCCAGGTTTCAAGGTTCAGGATGAACTCATAACCTGTGGCTTTCTCAGTGGTTTCAACTGTGAAAGCTGATTGGTGACATCCAGGCTTGATCTTGAATTTGCTCATGCCGGTCCATGTGAACGGTAGACTATGGTGTGCTTTGATATTGTCATACCATTTATCAATCACTTTGAAGGAATCTTGCCCCCTGGGTTTTATCCAAGTTTCTCGGGTCTCTTCAAGGTTCTCAAATGATATCGGACAGTCTACTACATTTGTGGGGCAAAACATTTGGAGTCTGGGTTCACTATGAATTCGGATCGCGTGATCTTCTTGGATTACCCAATGGTCAAAAGGTTCAGTACGAGTTAGAAAGAGGCTTTCATCTTCAGAGAACGAATCTTGTGGAATAGGAACTTGGCAGCCATCGGTTACTTCATTATGAGATGAAGTTCCATCAGGTTCAGAGTCAGGCTGACCTTCTTCATGGTTCTCAGGATTACTATTCACTGAATTCGGTGTCGTCTGGGGATTCTCTCCAGGACTTTCATTCAGTGGGTTTGGTACAATGTTTTCGAAGGCATTATCAGCTTGTCCGGTCAAATCATGGTATTGGAAAACTCCAGTGCCTAGTTGTTTTGGCCATTCTTGGAAAGGATTATCCGTCTTAGTTAGGGTGTCACTTTCTCTTTGAGACAAACTCCTAACATGTTCTGGGGCACACCGGAACAAACGACTGGAATGAGATAACCAGATTGTGTTTTGTACGTCCTGAAGGACCACACGAGCAGGCCCATGCCACTGTCCTGGCATGTTCCCTGTTTCCATTGCGCCAGTACATCACCCATGATCCTACGCTCTGCATGTCTCGCGTTGGTCGAGACCGTTGCAAATATGACCGTCTGATCTTTTGGTCAACATCAGCTGATATGAACGCCCTTCGAGCACACTCTCTTTTGGCTAAATTCTGTTGGAACACACGTGTTTCGGAATCATCAGGAAGTCCAGAAATGTGATCAGGCTGACTATCAAACCATTCGGAAGATCCTAAATCATCAGAAGAGTTACTGTTGGGTACATGGCGAGACTTTCCTAATACCAGAATCTCTGGGCTGTATCTACGATGTCTGGACAAACTGTTTTTGGCATTGACAAGTTGTATCATTGCCTTGTCAAATCCTTCAGGACTATCAATGGGATGCTCGGATTGGTACTTGTTAAGCATGCTTTGAAGAATGGCTCCATGACGTTCACACTTTCCCATTTGCCAATGGGCTTCACCTCCTGGGATAATGTGCAGCTTGATGTCCTGGGTCTGCAAGTATCGGCAGAACTCTTCGCTACAAAACTCGCCAGCACTGTCGGACATAATCTGTTGTGGAGGCCCAGCCCATGAAAGCCAATGTTTACCGAGAAGGTCAATGAGAGTTTGTGTATCACGACTGGTGCTTCGAAATGCTATGTGAAAGTTGGTTCCACTGTCAAGGACATGGTAGAAGACGTATTGGCTGCCACTGGCAGCGGTCCATTCAACACCGTCAATCATTAGCAGTTCGTTAAACTCTCCGGCTTTCGATAAATGGCTTGGTCGAGCTATCTTAGGCCTTTGGTTCTCAAAACATGCTGGGCAATGGAGATCTTTGATCCCCTCAATGGCCTCTGATGGCCAACCTTGGTCTCGCAACACATTGCCTAACATAGTGCTATCCGGATGTCCTAAATTATTGTGCATGCGAATCAGTTGTTGTTTCTGCTCACTACTTAGTTGACGAAACTTTGGTCCATGGGTTAATTTATCCTTTTCTTGGATTCCTCTCGGGATGATCATGGTCACTTGGGGAATGGGACTCAAGTTCCGTCTCACCTTTATGCCTTTTATTCATCAGTTCTTCTAAAGACATTTCCGATGGTCTCTTCAATGGTTCTGGGTTCTTGGTTTCAATCCCGCTCTCTAATTCTTTGGTTACTTTGGAGGCAAACACAGAAATGAGCAATCTAGCGGGTTGACACTTTCGGGTCTGTTGACGACATGAAAGAAGAGACCAATTTTCCCATTGAGGCTCACGGAACAATTCACCGGTCTGTCGGTGGATACCAAATGACAATCTCCAAGGTGCGGTCTGTTTCGTCACTTGCTCCTTGGGGCGACGAAATCGGTCTGCGCCTTTGCACAGTTCCAATTTGTGGATGCGATAGTCGGGGAAGAACTCTTGGATTGAGTTGATGAGTCTTCCCTCAGTGAACCATCGTGTTCCCATCTTCTAACGCCATTTGGGTGATGTTTTCCAAAGTGACAGCAGGCTTAGAAATCGTTTCAAGGTATCCTTCGGGTGGACTCTGTTTATCATCAATCCGTCTTCTTTTGACTACAGGTTCCTGGTTTTCGGATGTGAGGACAGGATATTCAATCTTTTCGGCACATGATGGTTCACGAACGACCTCGCTGCAAGTCATGCATCGAATGATTCGTTGTGCAAACGTATGAGTGTATAGCTCAGTATACTGTGACAAGTTCACACGTTGCTGCTTCAGCCGAACAGATCCCTCAATGGTGGCATGGATGTGATTTCGAGGACACTTTAAACGATCAAGGATTTCACACAATAATCGAGATGAAGTCCAAACTTGAGTGCCTTTCTTGAGGAGTTCACCCGTTTCAGGGTGCTTCAATTGGCCAGCAACACACATGTCGCACAGAGCACACTGCAGTTGATCGACAATGGACGCTAGCTCGTCTTGGACAATCATGTGAGATCCCTGGGGTTGCTCCAAATGGAAGTGACATTCTGAGTTTCTCCAGGTTTGGAATTGGAACAAAGCATCACACAGCATTAAGTGGATTCGGTCTTCTTCGCGGGCTTCTATGACCTTTTGGGCAGTACTTGGGTTCTTGGACATGTTAAAAATATTCCATTTACACCAAGCTTTACACCTTGGAGAAACCCACACATGACGAGGCAACAGCGTCAACAGCCTATCATACAAACGCAATCGGCTGGAGTGATCTCGAAGATCACCCTGTTTCAAGCCATGACGATCAGCCACGAATCCCTGTTTATGTGCTTGACGAACCAATTGGCTATCGCTACTACAGTATACTTCAAGCAACAGTGATTTGATGCTACGACCCTTTTGTGATCCTAAGCCAACACCCTTGGTTTTCATGTATGTCCACATTTCTTGGGCTACCCAATTATGGTTATCACACTGATAGATGTTCTCCCCTACATCTTGGTGATTTGTGGGATGGGAAACACTCCTTTGGGATGAGATGAATTCTTCCCAGGCATTGTGTATGGAAGTTTGACATTCACTATCAACGGTCAACAGGTGGCTATCATCATTGACACTTACGTTGATGAATTGGCTCGGTGGGCATCGGCCTTGCTCAGGTGATCTAGTACCTGTGCCATGGCATTCTCCATCTGTTGAAGTCGGTCCTGCATCTGGAGGAACTCCAGATTGTTGGCTTCCGGCACTTGATCCCATGCCTCCGCCTCGAAGTCGGACTCGCTCGGCTGTTCTCCGGGAAAGTTGTCGTTCTCCGGGACTGGAGATGAGCGAGTCTTGGGCATGGCCTTGCTTCGAGCCCCCAACTTCTCCTTGGTTTTCTCTTGATTGCGTTCCAGCTGTTCGACATGTAGGGACACAAATCGAAGGAACCTGAGATGAGTCGGCTTCTGGCTGTGTTTGTAGCTGTCGACAAACCATGTGACATACTTGGTGTTTGTCACCATCTCGCTGAATTTCTTTCCCACATGAGCCTTGCCGAAGTCCATGGGATGGTCCTTCAGCTCGGCATATAGGTCATTTGCATGATGACCTCTGGGCGATCGGCCTCGGGGCTCTCGGTCACAGTCAATTGACGGAGACGATCGGCCAACTTCTCGAACTGGTTCTGCGACATGTTGAGTCTCGCGGTGAACACACGAACGATCACTTGGTGGGGAATTTTCGAACCAAGGCTCAGGCTTCAGTGATTGCAATGATGAATCTTTCACTCTTGACTCTGTTTGCAGTGATGTCATTTCCTTTTCACTAAGGGTTACTTTCACACTATTTTCAATCCCATTAGGTTTATCAACCTTCTTTGGGTCAACCTGTTTATCAAACCCTTGTGACTCAACCTGTTTATCAAACCCTTGTGCATCAGTGGTGGTCTGGCAAATCAATTCGGGACCTGGGTTTTGCTCGGACGAAGGGTCAGATCCGGTCAAAAGTTCTGCGAAATCGAGACGATAGAGCTTGCGATCAGTCAAAGTGATTGGAATTCGTCGATGCAGTTTCTTGAAAAACACAGTGTTATCTTCAGTATCGATCACAGCACCTAGAGAGCGAAACACACTGTTGGCAATCAAGAATGGTGTATTGGATGGAACAATGACGACCTTTATCCAATATTGCTGAACAGGAAAATAAACGGCTCGATCTCCAATCACAGTGCTGTCATTGCCAAATCTAAAGTTCACGGCACAGGGTGCTTCCTTCATTCCACTTAAGATTTGATGAGGCAATGATTGACACAGTTCTTCAAATTGATGTTTACCAGTGACGGACAAACTGGCACCTAAGTCAACAATTCCGAAGGTTCCCTGTGACGCAAAGAGCACTGATTCATCAGGTTGTTTGTTCCTGGTCACTTCTTGGATCAGGGGGTCAATCTTATCAATCCTAGTGGTATCATCTTTCTCACTGGTGGTGGGCCTAATCAGGGTGCGGAAACGATGCAACACGGACTGGAAATTCAATGGTGACGTGTTCTCACTTACCCCAAAAGCTTTATCATTACACTGGATTTTGGGGTGAACCCTTGATGGCATCCTATTTAGAAAACCTTGACGAACAAACGTGGAAGTGGCCTGAACGGTGAAGGCCACGGCATTGTCGGGAGGAGCGTCTTCATCTTCAATGTTGAGCTCCACAGTCTCGGCCATAGTCATTCCTGCGAAAGCTGTTGATCGGCTTCCAATGGATTACCTCCAGAAGATGTCGTCTTGGATTGGTCTCTCATAGGGTTGTTCGGGCATTCGGCCTTCCAGTGGCCTTTGGCCCCGCAGATCCTGCAGGTGGAATTCAAGATTCTCTGGGCCAACGGCTGACGAAATCGTTGTCCAAAAGAGCCTTTTGACTTGCCCTTGGACTTCCCTTTTTGGGAACGGCCACTCCACAAGCCTTTGCTTTTGGTTTTCTCCAAAAGCCTCTGCCTTGCCTCCACGTAGGCATTCAGGCATGAAGCTACTTCTGCATCGCCTTGAAGAGATTCTACCAGAGCATCTTCGAACTGCTGCATCACTAAGCAGTCCTCGTCGCCCTCCTGAGCCAAGGTCTCAAAGGCGTAGTCCTCCCAAGCTTCTGTTGAGAAGTAGGCCGTCTCTCCATAGTCAGTCATCTCTGGCTCGACAACATCATCGACAAAATTGATGTCATAGGTCTTCACCCGGCCAGCTGCTTTGTGACTCCCAGATTGAACTTCGTTGAAGAACCGGGAACCAAGTAGTTGAATGGCCTCGATGACTTTCTTGTACTGCAGGTTCCCATTGGCATCGATGATCACCCGCTTTTTGACCCGCTGTTACGGAGCAGGATGTACGCCCTCATCTCTTCCAGCGTAGCTCCCAAGCTCAGTAAATCTTCGTATTGCACTTCATGACGGGCAATGTAGGAGGTATGTGTTTCATCGCTTTTTTGGATTGTCCCAAAAAGTGCTCGTTCAAATCGTTCATATTTGTGTTCTGTCTTTGATTGTCCCCACACTCCACCCAGTGTCGTGACAACCAACTTGATGCCATCCAAAGATTGAACCTTCAACTTCACGGGATCCAACCGGACCACCTTCTGAAAGGCTGTCCCCTCGCAAAGGAGGCAAGCCCTAGGGGCTAATTGCCCAAGGTGTTCCACCAGCCATACATTAGCCAAGAACTCCAGTCTGCGTGTGTACTCGTTTACACACGTTTCACCAGGTTTGAAGGCCGGCACTAAGTGCCACGGCAAATGAGATGTTCCAGATTGGCCAACCACCTGTAGACGAGGTAGCTGCCGCTGTTTCCTCCGGCATCTGGATCTATCCCACTTCCGCAATGCTTTCTCGAAACTGTTTCCACCAAAGATCAGATGATGCAAAGCTCCTTTCACAAGATTGCACGGTTTCCAATCGTATGGAAGTTTCAGCACTGCGGTGGGCCAGTTCGCTCCGCTACCAATGTAGAATTGGTTCAGGCAGCAAAACTGACAGAGAAAGATTGGATTGGGGATGTATGCTAGCCACAGCAATGTATCTATGAAGGGACCTCCGGATCCACCTTGAACACCAGCCGCCCACCGGAGCAGCAACCCTTTTGGTACCACTAAGACCCCCTGATCTTGATCCTGCTCATATGGCAGTCGGACCATCAACATCAGTCGAACTATACATCCACATGTCCTTGGAATCACAATATACATATATATATATATATGTGAAATACATAAAGGTTACATGTCTATCAGATGTATATGGATATTTTTCGATCGAAGACGCACTCAGTGACGCACCTCGGACTGTCACAGATCGCTTCTGAGCTGCTGGCTTTGCACGTTTCGACGCTGCTCTTGGAACGAGTCACAGAGGACTGCAGATCCGGCGCTCCAACGGATCTGCATTGACGCTCATGTTGGATACAGGAAATGTGATTTTGAGGAAATGATTTGACACTTTTTGGGAATAGTTGAAACATATCAATATTTTCAAGGTATCCCACGGTTTAACATGATATTTTGTCTAAGTTCCATCGAGCCCTCTTTGGTTAGCATTGAATTCAGTGTGCACTTCCTTACAGGACTCCATTGAGGTTTGCGTCAGCTTCCTGCAGGACTGGATCTTGAATCAGATCAATGAACGCATTCCGAAATATCCCGAAATCCTGAACGATTTTTTTGTGTTTTGGATCTTGTTGAACACAGTAGCGTTGCAAAGTTGCAAATCTTATGTAGTCTTAATGTGATTTGATGCTCAGGAAGTGGGACAGGCCCTGGAGGAACTGTCGAAAGCCGGCTGCCAAGCCATCTTTGAAAGGCCTGGGCTCTCAAGAAACTCTGATCGGAATGAATCGAAGTATGTCAAGTATGTCTAGGGTCTACACACTAAACTGAAAACGAAACTCGAGAAAAACACATTAGAACAGAACAATCATGGCAAGTTCTCTGCATGAGTGGTGTTCAAACAAGCCTTGTCACCTAGGTTTCGCACCATCCTGCATGAAGGTGAGATTGACAAGTTGGCATCTTAGTGTGAGCCAAATCCTTTCTCCGTGATTCTGTCAAATCTCAATGCGGCTTAATCATCTAATCCCTATTGATGGTTCTTGTCCTTTGTTGCCATTTGATAGCAATTTGATATCGACAGAATCTATCCGATCTATTTGATCTTTGCGACTTTTGCCTGAACAAGCGGACACCAGTGTGCTTGGTCAGCATTAGGTTGCCAAATCCTAGACGCTTACTGTTTGAACAGGCGAGTCCAGTACGTCATCGAAGGGTTCTTCGAGACTCGAAGGAAGAAGTTTAGCGACCACCCCATGGCAGCTGCCTCAATGGAACGTTGAGAAGGATTGAAAAACACAAGTTTGACCTTCCTTTGCACATCTTTGCTATAGAAACTTCGAGAGTTTCACACATTTTTTCCGTTTCGGTTCGATCAAAGACTCTTTTCTCCGTTGTGAGCGCTCAGCCAAGGTCGTAGAGGAATTGGACCTTGTGGAAGATGAGGAGCAAATTACGCATGAGGCGACATCAAACGTGAAGCTGTAAGATGTAAGCAAAGATGTGATAAAAAGATATAAAAAGGACATAGGTTGAACAGCTTCGTGTCAAGATTCAAGATTGAGTTAGATGAGTTGTCCAGAGGTGGATTTGCTGGACGAGACCATCAAGGGTGAAGAGACGCTCAACATCTTCAAGGCCTGGGCATGTTCTTAAGACTCGACATTTTTTTCATTTTTTCTGATGGGAAATGGATGCGAAATGCATGAGAAATTGGAAATTGAAATTTTCACATAGTGCCATCGCGGCAATGAGGCCATTGCCCCTGAGTCCTACGCAGCTGATGAGGCCGTGCGGAGGTTTTCAGATTTCCATGGATTCAGCAGGTTCTGAAAGACATCCCCGCCTTTTAATGCACCTAAATCATATGTTTATGCTGTTTGAGTAGTTTCCTGTATGGTTTGCTGTTGTGGTTTGCGTTTCTTGTGTAGTATGATGTTCGTTGTAGTGTTGATATGTTACATTGGTTGTTGCGGGGAAGTTGCTGGGATGTAGATTGCATTTTGAACTGTTACAATGGAAACAGAATGTTCTTAAAGAAGCTATATTGTCCAAACTGCGAAAATCAATGCAAACTTTGACATCTTAGCTTCTTCCCCACTTAAACATTTTTGAAGGTGGACTCACATGTTTCAGAGGCCAAGTGGAAGTTGATCTCCAGCGAGATCTTAGGATTGGAACAGGCAAGTTTGCTTTCAGATTCTCTCTTGAAGACCGGTGGTGTTTAGAAATATGTCAATTCCTTTGGTTGTTGTTTGCAAGTTGGCATTTAAATGCATTCAAGCATCTCCGGGCATCTCAGCTTGTGTCCTTCCGAATGCCGTGACGTGTGCCGCAGGATGAAGGCAGCGATAGCAGCGATGATTCGGATGAGGAAGCCGATGCCGCAGCAGACCGACGAGCTCAGGAGACATCGCGAAATCTCGACATCGTAGCGGGGGTACATGGCATATTCCTGGTGTATCCTGGTACATGCTGGCACATCGTCGTCGTTTGCATCGTGGTAAATCGTGGTGAGTCCGTTTTGAGGAGAAAATCTTGGATTTCACGGAGCAGGATTTGGTGAACTTGAGGAGGCCGACAGGAGAACTGTCGAAGGATCAGTACGCATAGCCCGCATAGTGTACTGTTAGACGAAGCGGTGATCAATTTTGTTGGAAATGGTATCAAAGACTATAAGTTGATGATGGATCAGAAAAAGAAAGAACTTACATTCTATCCAATATATCCAACTATCTCCATTTTCAATACCATTTTCATACTGCTTCCAGGCAGATCTACCTCGTCATCATGTCCTCCGTACACTACGAGGATTTCGGATCTTATTGGCAAATTCGAACCAAGATTCGAAGATTCGGAATGCACACAAATGGCAGCATGTGTCATTTTTTGAATCCAGGTGACTTG
>OMLO01002713.1_pt1 | contig 14426 bp, 8 predicted proteins | sample 1674811 | NCBI WGS metagenome assembly OMLO01 (sample SAMN06265003, study PRJEB25207) | coral metagenome | isolation source: Coral host | place: Mexico:La Bocana,Puerto Morelos, Mexico | collected 2008-11-13
GGGGGGGGGGGGGGGGGGTACTCTCCTATATCAGGTATATAGGTATGTGCCGTCCCAAAATGTATGGGTTTTGAGCTGTTTTGGTCTGAAAACGGGTATAGATTTTGAACATCTTGGTCTGAAATTGGGTATGGTTATTGTAACGTTGACTTCCATTCAGCACTGATGCATATGCTATGTTTAATCACGTACAAAGTCAGGTCTGAAAACGGGTATGGATTTTTGAGGCCAGGTCTGAAAACAGGTATGGGAAATGGCATTTTTTGGTCTGAAATTGGGTCTGGATTTGGAGATGCGGGCAGCCCACCCCCCCCCCCCCCCCCCACCAAAAAATCCAAGGAGTACCCCGCTGTGGGTTGATCATACATGTGTATACTAAAGGCATCCGTGTTCTAGTGTCGATCAAGACCCTCAATGAATACTATTGATTAACACACACTCGATCGATACCGCATCAACAATCCTTTAAACTCGTCAACAATAGATGAGCTTGGGGAAGATGCCTGGAAAGATGGTGAGGGTGGAGCCTCAAGCCTGACAACCCTGTGAGCAGCAACCACCAGGCACTATCAGACTGAAAAATGTTGAATGATGATACTTGCCTCATACTTACAAGAGAGGGAGGGGGGCACAGAGGGAAGTCGTCTAGCATAGCTGGAATGGCAAAAATGCATGTGAGAATGGGTTGACCTCAACAGCCAATTAACTATAAAACCATGGGAGCCCCGCCAATGACCAGCATTGTTTTACATTTAACTTAGTTTAAATTGCATTTATCCACAATTAACATCTAGGTCCACATTCAGTCGATACTTCACAGACATTCGGTTGACTTATTTTTGATTGATGCATATGAGTTGGTTGACACCTGGCCAACTATCGAGCTACTGTTGTTAAGCTATTGACCGATTATTGATCAGGATATCAGTTAAGTACTGTTTGGTTTAGAAAACAAAGGAGCTAGACGTGCATTTTGATCCCGACTTCTAAAGAAGTCTCTGTATTCTCGTCCTCAGGGCTAAACATTTTTACTTGTAAAATTTTACTTGTAAAGTAAAAGTGACTTTAGACATTTTAAGATAGCATTAGCAGCAACAAGCCAAGGCCAAGAATAGCTGCTTTGTGTATGTTAATAGCTTCTTTGGACAACAAAACTGAAGGAATCCAAAATGAAAGCTCAGGGAGAGGTTGACTGAGAAGAAGAACCGAGAGAGGGTCCAATGCTGATATGTGTAACAGAATGGGTGGCCAAAGGCCTGTCATAATATAAGCATTATACGCATATGGAAGTCAATGCCTTTGTCACCAAGTGTTGAGGTAGAAAGCCCAGGGATCTCGAAAAGGAACACGCAATTTCAATATCCAATGTCACCCTTGGAGAAAGTAGCCTTAACATTGAGATTCTTAGCAATGCATGGGAAAGGCATTTTTTCCCTTGAGTTCCAGTTTCAAGTGAGCAGAACTGCCATGCATGTACTCAAAGTGAGAGCAGCATCAACACTCACTTTGAGCACATGTTCATGGGAGCTGTCCCAAAAAAACCGAAATTTCATGCACGGAAAAACATTGAAGTTAATAACATAAATAATCTCTGTACCTTGTACATGAAGTCGCACAGCTATGATAGAAGCGTCCATGTTAATGGACTGAAAACAGCACATTGGACACTGAACGTGAAGGACGCCATGTTCTCAAGCGAAACCACATATTTTCACCAAGGAGTATAGTGCTAGTGTGATAAAAAGTAAATGGTACAGTGATTTTGCGGTAATTCCAGTAAAAATGAGAAAAGAGGAATACATCTGAAGGTATTCCCTTTTTTTTCGAGAAATTTCCAGTGGAAAGGCCTGTTCCATTAGGTGTTTTACCATGGCAACCATTTTTTCCTTTCAAATGGAAAGCGCTCCATGTTTTCATTTTCAGTTCTTAGGTCGAAATGAATATTACCTTAAAATAGAATTTGTATCACCATGAAATATTATATATGCAGGATGTTTTAAGAATAATTATAATAATTATAAATAAATATAATATTATATTATATAGAGTAACTATAGATTATTATAATAATTGCAGTTATTTCTTACATTGTACAAATCACAAATTGAGTATTTTGTATTGCAAATGTTTACATAATTACATAAGTCTCCATTAAGCATAAAAACTGAGTCATCTTGAATTAATTAATGCAATCCTTTTAAACATTTCAAAATGTTAACAAGGTGGAAAACTGACAAGTACTGTTCAGCTGCTCTAACAATGAGAGCTCCATTTATTGGGCTGTATAAGCTCAACTCTAGTTGACCAATGGTTTTCTCTGAGCAATGAAATTTAGCCTCAAACTGTATATCATTTATCTTTTTTGGGTTAGCAATCTTTCCCATGGACTCAAGTGAGGTAACGTTCTTTCAACCATCATCCCAAATGTGTCTTCATCAGAAGGAGTTCACCTGTTGTTGTTGGTGCTTAATATCCCAACAACTCTATCAACAACTGACATTCTCTTTCAGTATTCCTTTCCCAAGCATGGGACAGAAAATTCATCTTTCACATTTCATCATTGCGCTCAAAATTAACTATCATCATTCACTTATTACTACTCACGATGAATTCGACAGTGCTGATCCTAGCAGTATGCAGGACACCTGTCACATATGAACTCAGTTCAATGACCTTGCTCTCCATGAGTTCTTTTAGCTCAGTGGATAGAGTGCCCGCCATGTGTTCAGAATGTCATGGGTTCGATTCCTGTCTTGGACCCAGATATTTCTTTGTCCCATGCTTATTTCATCTTGATTAATTCATCTTTCTCATTTCATTACCAAGCTCAAAATTAACCATTATCAATCACTTAGCACTACTCATGATGAATTTTACAGTGCTGATCATAGCAGTATGCAAGACACCTGTCACATTTGAACTCAGTTAAATGACCTTGCTCTCCATTACTTCGCGTAGCTCAGTGGATAGAGTGCCTGCTGTGCATTCAGAAGATCATGGGTTCGATTCCTGTTGGGGACTCAGATATTTCTTTGTCCCACGCTCATGTCATGTTGATTAATTCATCTTTCACATGTCATTACTGAGCTCAAATTAATCATCTTCATTGTCTTATAACTACTCACGATTAATTTGACAGTGCTGATCCTACCAGTACTGATGCAGGACGCCTGTCTCATATGAACTCAGTGAAATGATCTTGCTTCCCATGAGTTCTTGTAGCCCAGTGGATAGAGCGCCCGTCATGTGCTCAGAAGGTCATGGGTTCGATTCCTGTCGGGGACTCAGATATTTCTTTGTCCCACACTTGTGTCAGATTGATTAATTCATCTTTCACATTTCATTGCTGAGCTCAAAATTAACCATCTTCATGCACTTATCACTACTCACGATGAATTCGACAGTGCTGATCCTAGTAATATGCAGGACGCCTGTCACATATGAACTTGCAAGTCTACTTGAAACCAACAACCATTAAACCTACAATGGAACCAGTAAATAATTGACAGGTCGGATTAAACCTCTAAAACACTAAATCAACTGACATAGCTCTATCGCTGAAGTGAGCATTAAATTAACATTATTTTTAAGAGGAGGTCTCCAATCACCAAAAACTGGTTTTTAGGAGGGTCCTCTAAAAGTAAAGGTCTAACATACATTGTAAGTCTGATATACATTATAGTAATAAAGGCTAAAAACTTGAGACTACAAACTACATGTAAGGTTTAAATTTGCATGTAGAATTATGTTCAAAATAACTAACTAAAGGTAAATGGTTTTAATTAGTAAAAACTGAATAAGTCTCTGTTTGGAAATCTTTATTGGCATGAGTCTTTTGTGTTCACTCAGTAGTGAGGCCCAGTCACCCCAGTCAGTAAAATGTACTGAGTTCTCAACAAGTCCCGGGTGGGTGTTGTTTTGTTGCTTGCTAACAAATGGGCATTGATGGCAGTACCTCCAGGAAAATAGTGTGAAAGGAAGCCTTTTTCACACAAAGCCTTGCATACAAGCACAATATTTGGCCACAACCTTTGGGAGAGGATGTGTGTGTTGATAATCAGATCCACCTTTTGGTACATCTCATTGATAACCATACCAGGTAGACACAAGTTGTGTTCTGTATTGTTGCTCTTAGACTGGGTGTGGTTCCAGATTGCAACTTAACGTCATTCATGGACTCAACATTATGGTTCTTTTCCCTTATGGTCTTTTCATATTAAACTTGGTGTTTATGCATCAAATGGTAGTCTTTGTAAGCCTCCTAGTACATTTATCTTAACAATGTACGCCTAGTCTTGGGTTTGGCTTTGGCCCAAGGATGCTTTTGGTGGTGATCAGTTTTCTGACTGTCATTACCATATGCAAGGTTCCGACTAAGTTATTTTTAAAAGCAAAGGGTCCAAAAATTATAGCCAGAACTCAAAATTTAAGAAAAATATTTGTTTTTCTTTGCATCAGTTATAACAGTCTGAATCTAAGCCTGTTATCATATGAGTCAACAAAAATTCAAAGTCCAAATGCACTTATATTCAATAAGATGATGCAGCTCCATTTCCTCGGGGGTCATGGCGGCCTCCTTCCACTTCAGACTTTTCAACTTGCACACCTTGATCTCTAACTAAAAATCTGATGCCACTTCCTTTGGCAAGAAACATGAATAAGTCACCACTAGTTATCGATTCTGGAAGGTCGTTTACAATAATTGAAAATAATTTGGGCCCTAATATTGAACCTCAGGGAACTCCATATGCTATGGTTTTGGGCTCAGACTGATAACCTGATGTTTGGACAAGCTGCTTACGTGCAGACATGTAATCATCAAGCCAGGAAAGCAGGTCACCTGATATTCCAATGGCCTTTAGCTTTTCTAGTACCATGGCATGATTCACAATGTCAAAAGCTTTACAAAGTCAATGAAAAGCACACCCACTTTCAAGCCCTTCTCCAGTGCATTTTTCAATGTCTCTGTTATGTGAAGTAAGAGGCTCTCAGTTGAATAGATTTTTTTCTGAAATCTCCATTGCTTGTGAGATACACGTAGCAAACCTTACGCATTACCCATTCAACCAAAATTTCTGGGCTGAGGCTCGAATATTTTAGGGGAGCGAAAGGGTCTTGATAGGTCCGAACAGTTTCCCTGTCAAATTAGGCCTTTGAATTTCAGATAGCTGTCGATTAACTACTGGACATGTCTCTCTTTCGATCTTCCACGGGTTGGTTGAGATTGAACATTATTGAGAACTATAGTAGAAGTCGACTCTTCTGTAACTAAATGAATGCAGATATATACAAAATAAAAGTGGCGGAACTTTTACATGTGCTCAAAATCACAGTGAATATCACTCAGCTTTCAAAGCAGCTACATACCTGTTGAAACTGTGCTTGGTTGGACAAGTAACTCTGACAAATCCGTTGTCAACCAGCCGCAAAGGCTGCACTGATAAATGGAAGTGCAACTTTCCACAGCTTCCTCCATCTTCAACAGAAAATACCAAAGAGCGAGGCACTGGAATTGCAAAAGTGCCAGAATGGTCAAATGGAACAGTCAATTTTTGATCGGGCTAATCAGACTGAGAAAAGTACATGTAGTCCACCTACATGTAGTTTTTTGGAAACTTTTACCAGTTGGACCAAACCGTTCCAAGACCAAAATTTCTCATGGTGATACTTAGCCAAGAAAGAGCAGGGTATATAGTAAGATCTCCTTTGAAGTATATCACAACACCATCTTTACAGGAATCACAGTCATTCCTCACAAAATTATAGTCAGAAATTCTGACTAAATTAAATGTCTGACATACTCCAGTTTACGTGGATCTCAGTCTCACTGAGACCCAATTTACATACTAAGAATTCACGACAGACATGGCAATATCTACCTCACCTCTATGACTGCCGTTTGCCTTAATCATTAAAGCTTTATGCCATCCATTGCCGCATATCGTGCTTGCACAAAATAATGTTCGTATCCCCTTGCCCCTTTTAGATTGTGCCTCTACTTTCAGGCTGGACTCCTTATACACATCAATTACAGTGTCAACTCTTTGGTACCTGGTAGAATATGATCTAACTTTTGGAAGGATGTCCTTATTGGCCTAGTCATAATAACAATAATTTAATACTGATTTATCTCTTATAGAGCGCGCAAGTCACGTGGATATGTGCTTGTGCGCTTTTCATCGAGTAATATAAAAAGAGATCGTATTAAGTCATACACAAGTTAGGTTCCTGATTCCTGATATCCTTGGCTTAAAAATACATCCAAATAAATATTTCAATTAGATTGCTATTTAGATGATATTTACATTAAATCGCTACTAAATAATATGATAATGTTCATTTGCATGTCTTGTGAAATAGGTATGTCTTCAATTGCTGTTTGAATGATTCGATGATTCTCAACAAGCGAAGGGAATATAGGAGACTGTTCCATAAAGATGGGGCAGCTGCGCAAAAGCTACAATCTCCAAGTGATCGCAGTGATGTTATCCGGGGTGGTTGTAATAGTTTTTTATCAAATTGATCTGATATTGTATCTTGAAGCAGATTTATAAGTTGTAGATCAAATATATTTGACCTACGTGTTGGTTGGGAGTTGACAAGAGCTGATCCATCTATGATAGCATCTGCCTCTAGTTCTGTGTTGGGATCAAAGTCTTAGACTCAAGTATCTCAACCTATTGCGATTTGTGGCATCTGTGAAGCTTTCCATTGTCACCAAAGGAAGCTGGAGCTGGCTGGTAGAAGAATTCATGCAAATCACACTGTTTTGACATGTCATGAAGAGTTGGGAAAATAAGAGACAGTCCTCTTTCAGTGTCTTCTGTTTGGAACTGGTAGCACTGGAAATTTCCTCTTGCTTGAAGAAAGGGATCTTCTTCTTTTCAATTGGTTGATAAAACAAGGTCTGCTCTTCTTTCTTCAGTCCTTTAATGAAGGATTGGAACTGATCTTTGCCTCTGCTATGGTGAGTAGCAACAAGTCTTGAATTAGCTGGATCAGCAATGTCGTTGTGTCTAATACGAGGAGGTCCACAGACTCTTCTTTAAAAGGATTGCCCATTTTTTAACTACTGTGAATAACTTTTTCACTTTCTCAAAGAATGTTATTTGAACATTTTATGCCTTGGCATAATTATGTGTTCACTAACAAACCACTGGTGTTAAGTTCAACAACTGTACCTTCCACAGCTCCAAATCATGGTAATTGTTGATATTCACGTGAAGCTTTTTCGCGCACTCCAAACATAACAGAGTTTTGGGGCCGCAATATCTGCAGCATATCTCACTGCAGCAGCAGATGTCTGACACCAAACGCAGGCTGTCTTTGGAAGGAACGAGTCCTTGAACGTTACGGAAACAAGTCTATCATGCAATTCCTCCCATTTCAGTTGCTCCTGAATGCGGCGATTTTCATGAGCAGTCACAGAGTGACGCTGAAAATCGTCAGGTCCATACAAATCTGGCACAGCTACAGTACACTCATTCACCGTTAATGAGGCTCTGGAAGAAGGTTCCGTCGGGGCACCTGAACTGAGGCTGTTGATCACTTCCTCATTTTTTGCCCGGTTCAAAGACAGAGAAATATCCTGTCTTCTCGACCCTCTTCTATCAATAAATGTCGCCTTAAATTACCCGCGCTTAATGCGTTTCATAATACTGCAAGAACAGCGTGGAATAGCGTGTCACAATAAAATCAAAACAAGTTCGCACTGTCACGTAATTGTACAATTTTCATGCAACTACGATGGAAACTTAGATAAGCTAAGAAAGAAGAAAAAGAAGGGGAAACGAGTAAATCTTTTCTGTTACTGCAAGTTCCCGTAAGGAAGTAAACTACAAGGTGGCACGCAGGTGAAAGTCGGTTGATGATGGAACAATTCAGTCCGCCATGATGATCGTCTCTCGCCTCATTCTAATCTAAACGATGATTGGTCAGAATCAGGATAATAGGAGCCCTTGTCATGTTAGCTGGCACGGATGACCATCTTACCTGGCTATCACCCGTAATTCTAAATTTAGAAAGTATGGGTTTGACCCATTTAGAATCCGAGATACGGGTGTATGGTATAGTTTTATTTTAGAATTTTATGCTGTGATACCTGGCTTTATAGACATTTAAAATTGCAAAGAGAAACCTGTCTCATCAGATGACACATCACACAATACTTTATTTATATCACAAGATTTTATACAAGTTCCGCTTACTTTTAGAAGTTCGACATTCCTTTCGATTCTTTTTAGTTGTATACTCAATTTTTCATCTTTTGATGCCGTTGAACTTTGTGAACAATGCTCGGACAAGAATCTAGTTGGTTCGCGCGAGTTTCTTTGCTGCAGAGAGGTCACCAATGCATCAGCGAAAATGGCATTCGATGGTTCGATCGAATGGCTGACGTGCATAACCCAATACGACGATTACGTGGCCATGACTAACAGAACGGTTCTTCTTCAAGTTGTCCGCTACTCAGAGAGACAAAGATAGCCAGGCTACTCAAAATCGACAAGCTACGCTCATAGGACGACTCTTCAAAATGTGCCGAATATAGCGAAGTATATTTTGAAGTTGGATCCTTGAAGTCGTGTCGGTGTCTTCAGACAAACTGGACCCATTTCGCTCAAACAGCAGGATCTGAGGGGAACTGATACATTCGTATACTCGGCGTGAATGTTGTGTTTTTGCAACTTTTCTGGTTTGGGGCACCAGCAACACAATTTCCTCTTCTCCTTTCTATCCGCCATTGTGAGGACGATTTTGGCACCAAACTGACGTCAGAGGTTGTTGTCACATGGTATTTTGACCACGCGATTCAAATACCATTTTTGAGGGCAAAATGGATCAACTTTGAAGGCTTGTAAAATCGTTACTTTTAACGCCAGACGTCTCAAACTTTTGAATCATGTATTTGACAAGGTAAATTTTAAAACTAAACAAAAAAAAAATTCCCTTCATAGGCACTTTAATTATTTCCTCTTTTGAGGTTTTTCTATGTTGTAGGTCAGATATTTCTCTTAATGTTAATTTCTTGCCAATCAAAGTTGTTTCAACCTGAAGAAAACCCTGCACGACACAATTTTAAATGTCTTAATAACAAAAAATCCTAAGAAGTAAATTCAACTTTTATGCCATTATTAATAATAGTATTATGTTCAGGTTGAAACAGATTAATTAGGTTCAAAACAAAGTATAATGAAAACAATAATTATTTAACCCTTTGAATACTGACAAGCTCCGAATTAATGCCACTTTTAGGCAGCAAATGGCCTTTTTTGGCCATTTTCGTCCCAATTTCGTCCTAATCCTTGACAAAAGTTCCTTCTAGCATGGACAGTGGCCGTTTCTTTTTGGTTTGAGAATGTTTTCTAGCATTTTTAGTTGGGGCATGGACACAACTCCAAATTTTGAGATTTAGCGCACAAGCCCGTCGCTTTCGTTGTCATTTGGGTTGTCGCTTTTTGCTGTCGAGTTAGCCATACGACCACGGTTTCCGGCGATGAGAAAAGTTTGGCCTCAAAGCTCGTTTGAAAAGGAAAGAGTTGGCCAAAAGTAGCAGTCGGTGGGAAGGCCATGATTTTCCAGTGTTTTGGGCGGTAAAAGTTCGGTGGTTTTTTAGCTGTTATTTAGGTTCACTTGATCCGATCTTTGACGTTGAGGCATCATTTACAAGATCTTTTTGCGTTGCATCGACTGACTATCAGAGATCTTTAGTGTCACTTAAACTGATGACATCACAAGTGGTACAAACTGCACGACAATTAACTGGGCGTATAATACTCACTGATAAAATGTCCAGTTAGGGCTCAAAGGGTTAACCCACATCTATTCTTCTTTCAAAGCTTGTCACATGTGATGAAAAAGACCTAGCCTCCTTCACAACTCCAGATAAACTAGACAGAATATCAGATATCTTCCTTGCATATGGATTCCCTTACCTGGAAATCACTGCTGACAATGGGTCTCTGGCTTATGAGCGCTTTCTACTGCACGAAGTCCTTGCAAAGCGTATTCCGGCTCTGGAAGATATACATGTAAGGAAGGGTATGGCCACTGTGCATGTACAAGGGAATTACCTTGTTGGATCTATTGAGAATTCACCCTAACCATTACACCCCATTACAATGACATTGTGGACATCACAATGTTTAAGTTGGCTATGGAATCTGAAGAAGCTGATGGAGAAGTTGAAAAGCAAACTGATGAGGCTAAAAGAGGTCTATTCTCGTATAATCTGTTTCTAGACCAGTGTTTAAATATAACCTTAACTGCAATGCTCCCTGGTTATAGGAGAAACGTTTCTTTAGAAACAACATATGCTGTTCATTTCGCTGTTCCCTGCTGGATTCTTTAGTCCAACAGTGAATTCTTTGCCTTCTCCAATACCACTTAACTCAACCTATTTGTCATGGTTTTCCTACAATTTAGAAACAAAATATATTTCAATTACTTCAAATTAAAGTAGTGTCAGGTAGCAACAGTACTGATGAGTTTTGAAGTGTTATGAACCACCAAATGTGGACTTTATTAACAGAGTTGTGTACTAAAATTAGAATTGTACTAAAATAATTATTGAAAGCAGTCAGATCAGAAAACATGGAAAAACAGACCACTGGTCATCCACTAACATTTCCAAGCCCATTTTACTTGAACAGAAAATGAACATAACACTTTTTGGGCACAGCTCAATGTATGGACTTCAGGACTCAAGGGAGGAAACTCTGAGGGGTCTGCTCCAGTTCTGGAGTGGCTATCTACAGTTGCCTCGTGACACTTCATGTAAGCTTTGGGTTAAATACTGTCCAGAGCAATCTTATAAGGTTTTGGCTGAAGCAGAAACCTGTACAGTCACCTTACGAATTCCCACCATTCATCAGCACTATCAGAATTCTAAAAAATTCATGGACTGTAGTATTGCCCATGGAAAGGTTGGTTTTGGACGAATGTGGTGGTCAGAATCCAAGACAAGTTATTTGACTGTAATAAATTTAGGAAGCAATAATTCCAAGTACAGAACACTTGAACTATACGCACTGAACAGACAAGAGTAACAAATCTAGGTACTACTTCTATTGAGCTACTAATTTTGTAGCTGTTTACTTGTCTGTTTTTATCATGTCTTCAAGCTACTCTTTTAGTAACTACTACATCAACAACATCAGCAACATCCTCTTTATTACACTTTTATCATTAATTAATACAGAAATATATAAAAATAATATTGCTCAGTAGTGTTTCAAAATTACCGTTAACATTAAATAATTTTTGAAATTTGCAGAAGTCATGCATTGTTAGGGAAATTGGATGATGTAATTAATCACGGGTTCACCGGGCTCTTTCCTGTAATCATGCTCCCCCCTTCCTTGGCCTCTCTGGGGATGCGACAGCATAAATATAGATATCTCCACATTCTCTCCTCCTTTGTCGCTTTGAACTCTGGAGGGTAATCCATATACTGCTACTGCCTCTCTGAAATACTCCAAAACAGTACAGGCCTGGTTGTTTCCAGACCCTCTTGAATAAACTGGAATTCTAGAAAACCCATCAACTCCACCATGAACAACGAATTTCCATTTATCGTTTGAGACGCATTGCATACAACTGTAGTAAATGCTTTTAACAATGCACAATTCAAACTGTTGGGAGTGCATTAAATTCTCATTAAGTAAGCTTACTGTCAGAAAACACAAATAGGTGCATATTGTTAGATGGCTCAGAGCCAATCATTTGAGAGCACCAAATTTTGAAACAATTTTAGAAGGAGTGGTAGTGTTCTGATTATCTTTAATTTTTATATAATTTTTCAAGTAAGCAAAAGTGCAGGATGTAAAGCTTTTGAAAACTCCCAACATGCGAGCCTGTGGATAGAAAGAGTGAGAATTAACAGGGAGGACGTCCAGGGGGGTACTACCATATAAGGACGGGGGTGCTCGTCGTACCTGTTAGGGTACAATAATAATAAGAATAATAATAAGAATAATAAAGAATAATAAATAGAATAAGAATAATAAATACAAGAATAAATAGATAACTGATACTTATAATTACCTCACCAATTTATGGTTTCCGTCGATATGCAACAATGCGTTGGGACTAGCAACATTGTACGACCTCCTCTCTGTAATTTGAAACCATCGCAATACAGTTCTACGGGGGTCTATGCGTTGCATACTTACTCTCCCTCTTGTTTGTTGTCCACGAGCTCTAAGGTGCCCTAACATCATCCTGTATCCCGAGTTAGAAAAGTACATCTGTAGACTGTAGATAGTTGTGTCTAATGTAAGATCATCTATGTCGCTTAAAGTTCCCGTTGAGTCTATAACAAATTCTGACAGGCGTCTTTGCACTGTTCTTTCAGATACCCCAAGCATACTGGCAATGTGTGCTGTTTTCAAACCGTTTTTGGTTATATGCAACAACTAATCGGTGGTGATACAGAACTTGGGATGGCCTTTCAACCCTGAGCATACCAAATCAGTCTGTAGCTGTTTCATGAGTCAAGACTAGACCATGTGCGATTTGCCAACCAAATTTAATGCCAAATATGGGCATACAAATCAATGCCGAACTATTACGTCACTAGGCTAACAATAGCTATCATAACATCTTCCCCTTTTACAAAAATGGCTGAGCAAAACTTACAAAACAAAAACCAGTAGAAAGCGGCACAAAAAGATAACTTAACAAAACTAAAATAAAATGAAGAAATGTGAACAGTTCCATAAAGTCCATAAAGTTGAATCTCTCTTACAGTTCAACTACTCGTTCAGTCCTTTAGTTTCTCTAACAGATCAATTACTCTTTAAAGTTCAAGAGACAAAGTCCTTAAATCTCTTTGGCGGTTTCAGGACTCTGGTACGGGTGCACTTTGTAGGCGTTGCAGGTACAGGATCAGGAGAAATATCAGGAAGAGGATCAGGAGAGACAACAGTTACAGGATCCGTTTAGATCTGTGGTTCTGGATCAGGTAGGGTTGGGCTGTTTCCTTTTCGCACCGGAGGAGCGGCAACAGATTGTTCTTTGGTAACTTCTGATGGCACTTTTGAAACAACTTTTGATGCTGACTGTTCCTTAGGCTTAAGGAAGTGTCTGTTTCGACGAATAGTCTCATTTCCAGTCTTCACTAAATATGATCTGTCTGATAGTTGATCAACAAGGGTTCCAGCTTGCCAACTCTTCCCTTTTTGAAGTGGAGCTACTCTAACCTCTTGTCCAACTTCCAGTTCTGGTAGTGGTTGTGCTGAGCGATCGTGATAACTCTTTGCTTTCTATCATTTCAACTCGATCTTCTTTTCGACACCTGAGACAACTTGAGGGCAGAGCAAGGTTGAGGCTGTTGGCATGAGAGTCTTTGTTCTTCGAGACATAAGTCTCTGAGCTGAACTTGATCCAATGGTTTCGACAGGTGTGTTTCTGTATTCTAACAGGGCAAGCCATGAATCTCTTTCATCTCGGAGAGCTTTCTTGAACAAACTCCTGGTGACTGGCTGCAGACTCAGCCTTGCCATTTGATTTGTGATGGTGCGGAGAAGACATCACATGCTTAAATTTCCACTCTTCTGTAAATCGTCTGAACTCACGGCTTACCAGTTGCGATCCATTGTCAGAAACAAGCACATCAGGTATTCCATGTCTGCTGAATTGTTCCTTTAAGAACTGTATGATGGTTGGAGAGGTTGTGTCGGCTACTTCTTGGACTTCTACAAAGTCTGAATAGTAATCTACTAGTACCACATACTCTTTCCTGTGAAGAGTGAATATGTCAATAGCTACACGGCTCCAAGGTCGATCTGGAAGTTTTGTGGTCTGCATGGGCTCTTTGTGGTTCTTCTGTTGGAACTCTACACACACAGAACATTGCGAGATAGCTTCCTTAATCTCACTGCTCATTCCAAGCCAGAAAACTGAATCACGGGCCTTTCTCAAACATGACTCGATGCCAAGGTGACTTGCATGGCTTCATGCTAATGATCTCTGGTCTGATCGCTTGGGGAATGATGATACGCTGGCGTTTGAACAAGATGCCATTGTGGAGAGAGATTTCGTCACGATAATTCCAGTATTCCCTTATAGGAATGGGTACTTGACTTTTAAGTTCAGGCCATCCTACCAACACAGTAGTCTTCAGGCTCTGGAGGACTGTATCCATTTCTGTCGCTTTCTGCAATTGCCCTAGCCTTTCACTGGACACTGTTAGTGAGTCCAAGGGGTTTAGGCTTTCAACCTCCAATGCGAAGACATGGAACTCTTCGTGTTCCTCTCCTAGGCTGGGTAAGTAGGCTCTGGACAGATGATCCGCGATGTACATCTGGAAACCTGGTTTGTATGTTACATCCAAATTGAACCTTTGAAGGTGGAGCAACATCCTTTGCAATCTGCATGGGGCTGCTAAGACAGATTTCTTGAAAATTGCTTGCAGAGGCTTGTGATCG
>OMLO01002714.1_pt1 | contig 14421 bp, 13 predicted proteins | sample 1674811 | NCBI WGS metagenome assembly OMLO01 (sample SAMN06265003, study PRJEB25207) | coral metagenome | isolation source: Coral host | place: Mexico:La Bocana,Puerto Morelos, Mexico | collected 2008-11-13
AATTCTCACTGCACAGTCACTGGGGAAGCATAAAAATAGCTGGGTAAAATCAAAATATTCGCTGGGTACTGGGGAGGATAAATTTTCACTGGGTAGAGGAGAATAATCCACTGGGTTGGGTTCCGCTGGGTCTGTTACAGAGGGGTGTTTTTGTGCTCGCCAGACTTCTTGCGTTTCTTTACGCAAAAATATTAATTAATCAATTATTAACAGAGAACGGTGCAGAATGAGTAAAGAAATATGTATAGGTAATCTTCTAAATGCGAGTCCAATTAAAGAAAACACTACGAGCGACATCTGGAAACTCTCTCAAAGTTGCACGAGTCTTCAAACGAGCGCAATTATTCAGCTCGAGCTTCATAAGATTAGTTATTTATTATTTGACTTAGAAAATTATGAAAGCACGCGCGTTAATTTGCACTGCAGTGCAAATTAAAAACTAACGATAAAGTAGCCTGTTCTCAGCCAATTGCAATGGAGTAATTTTCTCAGCCATATAATAAACAAATGTATTAGAGAAATTGTGAAAAGAGAGCCCTGGAGGGCAAATGATCCCGGGACCGCAAATGATTTCCGCGGACGACGGAAAAAAATTAGGAATGGCGTGGATTCCATAGACAGTGTATATTTATAATTAAAAAACCTCAAGTGTACCAGGTATAAAAACATAGATAAATATGGTAACTACAAAATTAACATGTGTCTACAAAAATGTTTCGTCTAGAAAACACACCACAAAGATAACAAAAATCTTCGAAGATGCCTCTTGTGTAAATTTACCAATTCAAACTTTTCCCTTTTGCAAAAGTTACATAAATTACAATAAAGGTAGCACTTGAATTGCTGCAGCGTCCCCAGATAGATTTAAGATACGTGCAGTGCTGCACGCGAATTGTTTACTGTCAATCTATGCTTCTGTCCCAAAAGCTACACCAAATTGTTTTCAATTTACTGAAGACATCCTGTGTTACAACAAATCTCAAATAACCCGATAAAGGCATCAGAAGAGAAAGATTGCTCAGCTATAAATTTTTGAAGACATGACTTCGTGCCGCTAGATATCACTTGTTTTAAAATTTGCGTTCAAATCGTTTAAATACTGTAGATTTTGCTTGCGTCACCGCTATATCAAGAAGTATTATATTGATTAAATTGACATTTACTATTCAAACTCCCGAGTCCATATATTTCCTTTATGGTTAGGCGACCATTTTCATTCCGGGAGCTTGTGTGGTTCAACCTAGGATTACTGGCGTTACTGTGGGCCGGTGTTACATACGGGCTAGTACAGATCACCTGTCTTCGGTACGTGGTTCACAGGCATAAGACATGTACCAGGGAATCCACCAGGCGTTCGAGTAACTAAAGGACAAAAGAGTCATTTGTATTGTATTGCAAACTTCTGTGCGACTGTTTTAAATATCTTCTCAAACGAAATCATTCCTAGCAACACAAGATGTCAAAACAAATTTTGAAGTTTGTATGAAACACCCGTGAAATTACGTTTCTCGAGCTTCCATGGAAATTGTTTTTGGTGTTATTTTAGGCAAATGTATACATCTTTATCTTTTAGAAAATACAAAAAGGACAGTAATATGTTTTAAATTATAATTCTGGCATATAAAACTGGAATTTCTCGATTTCCTATCGAATTTCATCTTAAAGCTACATGTGGAAATGACAGTTTGATTCCACCTCAGGATATACACAATGAACGAATGAAAAGACTGCGCATGCGTCTCGATCACGATATCTCAAGAAAGCGTTTTTTTAGGGGTTTTATGTACAAGACTGTAAAAAGTACTGAGGCTTTCATGTGACGCTTAATGCGTTTTTATAATCTACTAATTAATAATTATCAAGTGGAACAAATTTTAGCCGGAATAAAAGGTTCTTTTTTGAAGAATTTCGTCTAGCTGTTCCCTTTTTCTGCTGATTGAAAGCGATTTATAGCTAGTTAACACTTTATTAAGCTTCCTGTGTCCTTCCTGTGATGAGGCATTTTCATTAAAAGCTCTCTAGTATTCCTCCTCCCTAAAACCGGTCGCAAATATTCAAATACAATAAGGTTCTTTAGATGATTCTCGCTTCCAACTTGAGCTTGGACCACCTGTCAGTCGGGCAAGCAGACTTCAGTAGACACACAACATTTGAACCTCCGCAGCAAAGTGCTGTCCCGGTTTCCGTTTCATGAAGTGGCGAGAAGTATTGCTACACCCCCCGGATTGGATGCTAGTCCAAAGCAGGTTTTTCAACATTATTCTAAAATGGTTATATGAACACCCACGAAATAAAGGTTTATCCTGCACCATAAGAGTAGCAAGTCTATCCTAATAACTCAACATATGACATCTCTGTCCCAGTCTCAACCACTCATAACAAATACTGCCCTCCTATCCAGAAATAAGCTTAAGCCCACCAAAACGAAGTCCAAATCCGAAGTTTCCAGGTATTTTATTTCATTCTAAGTTGGACATCAAGATAATTTTTACCCCAAATTAGTTCACAGGTGGACCAAGCTCACAATGCGAAGAGCTATTTTTTGTGTGTGTGTCAATGCGAACGTTCAGCGAAACGTGACGTATTTACCACCGATATCTGTACGTTAGACCGAGCTTGGTCACGTGATATGTGACCTTTGCCTGGCAGCAGTATGGTTGTTTGTATGCGTCAGAAATATTTGGAGTGCAGTATAATTCTTGGAAGGAGCTCCAACCGAAAACTTTTGCAAGTAATAGCAGACGACAAAAGTGTCACTTAGGGCGTCTAACAGTTATGAACGGAAATTGATACTAATATCTCCTAACGATGTTTCAGTAACACTAATTCTTGCTTGCAGATTAGATATAAGTTTCTTTAAAAATAACATTTCTAAAAGATCCCAAAGATCTTTCCAAAATGACACACATATCCTTGAAAACGAACAAAAGTCATTTCAAAAGGCTATTAGAAAACTCTTTATTCATTCATTCTTGCTAATTTACTGTAGCAAATTACCTTAAAATTGTCTCTGAGATATGGACAATGTATAAACATATGCTTGCCCACATTCTGACATGCACAAAATTTCCTTCGTGTATCTGATTCCGAAGCGTTTAAAGTTGTCCATGTTTCATCTATTTCACCGATATGACTTGTTCTATAAAACGAGTTTTAAAAGTAAGAAAAAAGCGTTCTTTTATATAAAGTCACACCATGCTCGTGATTATTTTAATATTGTGTCAACTTATTTGCTTGAGGACTAGTCGGTAAAATGTGTTAAAACATCATGACAACTCCACCTTGATTAACATTCACTTAAATCGCATTTCCGCTTTTGCTTCATGCGTATTGATTTACTAAGAGAACTCAAAGGATGATCAAGAAAGTCAAACGACACACAAAAAAATGAAAGTGTATGTTACATAAAAGCCAAGTGATAAGAGCAACATTTTCCCTTCAAATTATCACAGATAATGCTTAATTTAAAGTTGAAAAGCATTGTTCTACGTAATACAAGAGCTGTTATCGCAATTGAGCCTGCGGTCAAATACTCTTTTGTTTAGAAATGCATACAAACGAGGCGAAAGGGTCAATACAAAGCCTCGTTTGTGTGTAAAACCGCCGATAACTGCGATAACAGCTATTGGTGTTGCACGTTGCGTGACACCTACTCCTGAATAACAACTACTGTCTCTAGTTAAAGAAGCTTTGTCAAGCTCTGCGCATCTTGAAAAACTTTCTTCAGGTTTGTCAGTTTGTAATCCGTGTTAATCTTCTCCATTCTCATCCATAGTTTATCCTTTATGTTTTAATATTTTCTCCTCGGTGATTTTCTATCTTAGTAAACTCCTATTTTAGTGTTTTCTTCAATTAAAAGGTAATTCCGCACGTAGCCCAAATAACTCAAAATTCCATGACTGAACTCCCTTAATTTAATTACGATACGACTGTTAAAACAAGAAAAAATGTTTGCAAATGAATATAAACGTCCATTAATCTTCATCATTCTTGCCGCACAACAAGAATTATTTTATGCAAAGGTACAAGATCTAGGTAAACAATTTATAATCTTACAAACAACATTATCCTTGCCGTGTTGCGCACTAATAAATTAATAGTTTCAACCTGTTGTTTGTAAAACAGCGAGATATCTCGCTGGACACTTGATACGTAAAATTTGTATAGTTATCATAAACATTTCTTTCGTTATGTTATGTAGGCTAGTATCTGCAATTTCTTTCAACACTCTTAGGACACGAAATTTGACACATTTTTAGTCAAAACAATTGACTAAATTTGAAATTAGCATACCCACAGAAAGAGAGCTTTCAGCAAACCGTTAATTGTGGTCACTTTTCTTCATCCGTTCTTTAAAATCGTTTAATGTTCAGTGTTCAATCTTCCAGAAAGTAAAAATTGTTTGCGAACTACGAGTCAAAAATGTCCTTTCATGCAAGACTTTCCTAGTACACAGAAACATTTCCGATTTAACATTCGCCGTGAAAGGTTTTCAATCTTTAAATGCATCCAATGAGGGTATAGAGCGAACAGGGCCAAAGAAGTTTTACCATTATGGGTCAAGTGATCAATCGCTGTGAAATATCCTAGCCTTCTTCATCTACATCGTAGCATATTTTAAAAGAAAAATTATACATGAGGAACACAGCATGGTTTTTAGAGTGATTTCACTCTAAGTTTCTTTGTAAAACCCAGACGGGTCTGTCAACATATTGATTAAGACATCAATGCCGTTGGATCTTGCACCACTGACAGCATTAGCTCTTCACGCGATGGGATGTTCACGCTGACCACTATGTTATAGATAGGATGCCCGTATGCACTCTATATCACGTGTCTTTCCTAATATAGCCATTCACCGAGCCGTTCATGTGCCTCTTTTTAACTTCAAAAACAGTCGATTCCGCGTCACTGTCCTCGTCCGTATCGCTTAACATCAGGCTTGTACTCAAGTATTTACCTGGAGAAAAATAACTAAAATTGACTGAAAGATTCACACCAACGTTAATACTGAGCATGACGGCAATAGCGTGATCAACAACTCAGAACTCAAAGCAAGCGGGAACACCAAAGGGAAACGTGACAAAACGTGAGAGTAATGGCAAGCATGCCCGGGAAAACGGCTCACTGCTGCTAAGCGCGGGAAACTCGTCACGAGTGGTAAGCGCGGGAAAACGTTGGTGAAAAGAGCGGGAAAAATGCTGTTTGCAAATTCACGCGATTGGTCGAGGGAAAATAACCTATAATAAAAAGGTTTCTAAAGGTTACTGAAGTGATCATAATGTGAAGCCCATGTAAAATCTCAAAAATTACTCTACGGTTATCATAAGAGATTCCCGTGACATGCTCTGAGTCTTACTTGTACAGGCTGCCTCGTTGACACATTTTAGAGCGAGTTTAGTAAAAGAAATTGCAAGAACATACATATTAGGAGTGAGGTCCTGCTGGAGTTAGCCAAGATGAAAAAAGATAAGTGACGAGGCGCTCAGCAAGGGTACCAACAATGCCTGTCTGATAGCCATGACCCGAAGAAATAAGGACACGTGGAAGACCAAAAATCACATGGAGACGAAACGTCGAGAAACAAAGGCAGGCTTGTGAATGGAGAGAACATGGAATGAGAAGCGAACCGCTGCAGAGACAGGGCAGCATGGAGACAGAGTGTACAGGCCTCATGTGTCACAAGTTAGGAACGAAATTACAGCAGCAAAGGAAAAAATCATCCATGTCGCTTACCTCCTTTAGGTAGCATCTCCATGCTCTCAAGTTTGTCGTCTTCATCCTCGTCAATGACAGCGTACCGATGGCGCCTCTTCCCACGACCACGCCTCCTAAACAAAAGAACATCAAAGAGTAAGCTCCATTGTCACAACTCGAACAAGTAAAGATTTACATTTGTACGCACGGAAATACCAATTGGCCTAACAAACCAACTCTGTTCAATTTTGGAGACTTCAATTCGAGGGTTCTCTTAGAATTGTAATTCACATATCCAAGTTCGCCCTTAGTATCGGTATCTCGCTTTTCATCGACCTGAGAAGCGAGATATCGGTAAAAAAAAAAACAAGGCATCGAGAGAAGTCGATTTTATTGCGTAAATATCACAGTTTAAAGTAACTGTAGCTGCCATTTCCGTTTTTATCCATACACACTCTTATACATTCTAACCGTTCAAACACAACACCTGACTGAGATAAAAAAAAATTTGAAAACAACAACAAGAGAAAAAATGAAAAGGCGTACAAAAAAGATATTCAAGAGTAAAAGAAACAAAACGAATAACAGAAAGTGAAAAAGTACAATAAAGAAAGTATTTATCACGAGAAATAATGTCGAAAATAACAGAAGAAAGGTTCGAAAATAGCTAAGGCATACAAATCGAACTCGACCTCTACATGATCTAAGAAAAAAAAAGCAAATTGAAACAGAAACTGTGTAAAAAAGTAAATAGTGTTGTATTAAATGCAAGTAACAAGATTGAGAAACACCATTCTCAACAAGAACAACGCCAAGACTACGGTTCAGAGGGGACAGGTTGGTTTCAAAGAACCGAACAGAATTAAGTTCCCAGCAGACGACGATAAAAGACGTTGACATTCTTGGAAGGCGTAGACAAAGCCTAGTGCACCAAGCTAGCGGTGCCATGCACTTAAGTTCCGCAAGAACATTACCCTGTTCCCAAGCAAGTCTGCAGCATACCTATGGTCAGTTGAAGAGGCGTCCTCTGTACTAGGAGGGTTAACAGAGACTACAACCTTCTTACGACGAAGTCTAAGGATAGAAAGAAACAGATACAAGAAAGAAAACAAAGCAGTCGAGAGTGGAGGAGTTGAAATACGGAGGCACGGAGAGAACACACGTAGAACTGAATTGAATGGGATGGAGAAGAGTAGAAAGGAATGGCCATGACAACATTTGGAGTAAGGGAATCCCATTTGTTAGAATCTTCCTAATTCGGGCTCCAGTAAAAAGACGTCGTTAAAGCCACAACTGAAGACTTTAAAAAGCAAATTTACTTTACAGTATTTTATCACTTCAAAGATAATCAAACATAACTTGAGCAACGGCGATTAATTATTCTTTGGAGATTCATAGAATTGTGCTTTTTGTTTCAAGTGCTGTATGGTCAGATTAAAAAAGGTGATTTGAAGACTCTGTATGTACATTGTATGATGGGATTTCAAGCAACGTGAACTAGGAGGGTCACTGAGAATGAGAAAGAACAATTAACTACAGTGTGTTTGTGCAAGCCAGCTAAAATCTTTAAAGCGATGGCAGAAAGGACAATAACAAAGTACTAACAGAGGAGAATGGCACGGAAAACTGCGTCGTTTAAGCACTGGAATCTTGCGACGTCTATCATCACAAAAATAAGAAAGTTTTATGAGCATACAAGAAAACAAATACTCAAGAGAGGCACAGCAGGTTGTGCTTTACCTAAAAAAGAAAATGGGAAGGAAGTCGGTAAACTGGACTCGCCCGTTCAGATAATTTCGACGTTTTGAAAGTAACAGGGTAACAATTGACCTTGTAAGTTGTTCTGTCGTTACTTTTGATATAACTACAGTCATGTAAGGTTTAAGTCATACGAAATACATTACTTACTTTGCATATACTGTATGATACTTACCTTCCCATGCAGAAACATATTGCCCACACTATTCCACCAATAGCCATAATGATTCCAAAGATGATTACGGTTACATACAATATACTCCAATCTGCAAGCAACAAAATCACCCTTAAAAACAAGAAGAATCACTGTGCAAGATACTTCACGCACAAACAGAAATTTGGCTCATCATGCAACATCACGCAACGAACAATTTACCACAAGAGGAATAGAGTTGCGTGACACCTAAAGTAACGGCTACGAAACAAAACGACAAAAATTCTATTAGTGAAGTTATTTTTTGGAACCTGGTGGACACTAAGCTCGTTCTTCAAACAAACGACAATAAAAAGTCTTACCACAGTTGCTCTCTCTGGTGCCAAAGTGAACTTTAAAAAAGTCCTGCATCCAGAAACTCTCACAGACACACATCTTAGTACTACGATCACAGTAGCCATGACCTGAACAGTTGTTTCTGCAAACTGAAAACACACGAAACAATGAAAAAACTGTGGAACAACATACAATATGACTGTGCAGTAGAATGGAAACGCGACTCTGTGCCACAGAGGTCCATCTTGAAACAATCCGCCATTCGACAGAGACCATCCCTGTTCTGTTATGGTTTTCTGTTATTCTCAGTGTTACCGTAAGAGATTAAAGATTTCACTAAGCAAGCCACACACCATCAAAGATTTTGGAACGCTTCCCCCTTCAGCTTGATAAGCATTTCCTTTGAAATTCTGTGATATTTGAAGGTGCACGATTTACATCTCAAAAGCAAACAAACTGCTGGTAATAACGTAGCTTGAAGCCAGGACACTTACTGTAAGGTTCAACTTTCAACATTCCAAATTCGAAAAAGCCTTCTTCGTTTCCAATCTTGTCTTTCAACATTCCGGCCACTTCATAACCGTCCTTAGCTTTGAAAACTTTATCCTTGACGTAAAACATCACCATCAGACTGTTAGGAAAGAAAAGCAACACAAATTACGTGTCTCCTGGCACACAACACCCCTGGCATTCACAGGCATACTGCTACACGTTTTTCTACTTGTGAAACTGGTCAAACTAACATGAATCGAACTTAACCCTAGTCAAAGAAAACTGCTGCTACAATCCTTTCAATTTCCTGAATGGTTCGGTACACGCTTGGTCAATCTCTCGAGGAAAAGGATACTTTGCAAAGCAAAAAGCACTGTTTGGTACATGCAAGTTCTTTCTGCCTTGAAAAGCTTGACTCCTTTCAGGGCTTCTTGTTCGCTTAGTAGTGTTTTACAACACTGTTTACCTGTGTCCAACTCCAGCTTCTTTTAAATGTTCGACTATGATGTCTTCATCCTGAACGTCGAGAATCACAGCCAGTTTACGAATCAACTGCTCCTGTCAGACCGAAAAAGATGAACCGCAAAGAAATCAATTTTGTGGTAAATACATAAACATTCTCGAACTCATTCAAAATTCATAACGTTAAAACAAAGAAAATCACAACCGTGAAGAAGGTTTGGATACCCAGTCTTAATTAGCAGAGATTTTCATGATTGTACTTGTAGAACCTCCGTTTACTTTTTAGCTTTTAGCTCGAGAAAGTGTTTCATCGGCTATCCAAACACCTCGAATTTCGTCAAAAATACTCCGCCGCGCGTCGTATTTTGAACTCCCTTCTCAGTGTTTGGATATCTTGATGAAACACTGTCACGCGTGTTTGATATATTGCGTGACCACGCGTCAATCTCGTTTTATTATAAACTGGTCTGTTACTCACGGCACTACAATACACCAAGGCAAAAGGGTTTATCAATTATCTATTATTTATTAACATATTTATTTTTGCGCAGGACCCATAGAAGCATAGTTTCTATAGAAGCTTTCACAGGTCCATGTGTAGTCACACATATTTATTGGCTTTTGTCAGTTTTGCGTGTCTTGTACCTTATTTTCCTCTGTGAACTTGGTGATATCCACATCCAGATATAACTCAACGAGATGAGCACTGTTTTCATCTGCAAAGTAGTGAGAACATGGTCAGTTTCTAGGCATAAACAATCGGATTGCATCGAAACAGTCCACTTCGAGACATTTGACACGCGTAATTTACGCGCCCTTACTTGAACCATCGTTCCAAAACTTTTGCCGCTTTTAACAGAAAGTGTTTAGAAAACCTTCACTCAATGTGACGTTCTGTCTTAATAGCACAAAGTTGTAAATACGCTCTTTCTCTTTCATGCAGGCCTATAACAACCTTTATCGACTAATATTGAAATCAGCCGCATACCTTCCTTGACAGTGAGTACCACGTCATCATTTCCCTTGAGACTCTTCCCATCAGCCACAGTGAGCCTAAACTTATATATTCCTTCCACAAGGTTGGACAGCCGCAAGACAGCTTGATGGTCACTGCTGTTTATGACATCCTACAATGTGTCGACAAAAAAACATATCAAATCAATCGTGGGCAAGGTATTTAAGGAGATCAGTCACGATATTTCGAGTTATTTTAACCACTTGCAAAATAACCTTTAAATGAGGAAAACCTGAAATTAGCGTTTACTAAGAGAGAAAAACACTGAAGAGATAATAATAAACCATTAAGGAACGAGAATGGCTTGAGATGCAGAAGATTAACTCGGATTGCAAATAACGAACTTGTCACGTGACTTTTTATTTGTTTATGCTAACACTTACACCAGCTGCAGGACTCTTAGGGTCACGTGACCACTCGTACTCGACGATCCCGTGATCATCATAAGAACTGGAGCCATCCAGCGCAGCAGCCCTGTTTGGAAGATGCACCACAACATCCGGGCCGGCATTGGCTATGGGCGGCTTATTAACATCTGAAAAGCAAATAGGAAGGGGCACTATTATGCATGCGGTAGGAACAGAGACGAAAACCCACGTAGATCAAGATATCAACGAAGTTTTAATGGCCGACGTGTTGTGCATATCAAGTGCTTATTAATCACTGAGTCTAAGTCCGCACTGCCCTCCCTTAGTAGACAATCACAATAGAAAAATAACCGATACTTTATTTTGAAGTTCACCTTTTTTAACATTAACAGCCACTGTATCACTTCCTGTGAGTCCTTTGTCATCAGTAACGGTCAGTTTAAACACATAGTGACCCTCTAGGAGTTTCTTTACTGTCACAATTTTCTCGTTGACTCCTGACATCTCTGCTTGGCGTGGACCACTAGAAGAATAGAGAGCCAACGTTTCTTACGAAAACTTCATGTACAACTGAGTGTTATTACTTGCGAGGGTTTCTTGGTATTGCGTTTTCAAAGAATCACCTCAAATATTGTCCAGCCAGTATAATTGTATCGGTGTGATATTGTACGGACGTGATGTTCATATACTGTGTTCTACAGAATCTAACAACATTCTCAAGAGTATCTGTAGAACATGTACTCAGTAAGCAGAATGCTATTAAAACGAGCTTCACACATGCTTTCTAAAGAGTTGTAGTCACCTTGACTGCTCCCAGTGGTAGCTCACAATCTTTTGATCATCACGACTTGCTGAAGCATCAAGGACTGTTGAGTCATCAGGAAACACCAAGTCCTAATCAAGAATAGAATAGATTGGAGTATACACTGTACTGCATCTTCTGGCTTTGACTTACAAATTACAAATTAAACCAGGGCTACCACAAAACGTTTGAAGTACCAGTACGTAACAGGTGGCTACTTGTGCTATCGTTTTAAAGAATCAGGTGAATAGGCGAGTGGAGTAGTCAGCTGAGATCATGTAATAGATAGTGATTTTGTTGCCTGCCGACTGCTGGAAATTGATCTGTAATGACCACAGAGCACCCATCCTCACCTTATCTGAGCCAGCCACTGCCACAGGAGGTGCATTCTTCTCAGGTTGAACTACGACTGTCACACGGGAACTGGCCGTCTGTCCACCTGTATCTGTGACTTTTAGTACAAAGGTGTAGTCACCCACCACCATGTTGGACACCTTTAGAGTTGGCGAACTCGTGCCCTAAACAAACAGAATTGATGTAACATTATCATCTGTACATTCAAGGCTTGAACATGACCATGTTCTGACACCAGAAGTTAAAACCTAATTCACGCAACATAGTAAGTTCACATTACAATGTACATACCTGCATGTCCCCAACTGCTGGACTAGAGGGCGTCTTGCTCCACTCATAGCTGACAATCCCCTATAAAAAAAAAAACAGCAAAAATGGCACAGACGAAACAACAGTGGAATTATACAGTGTACATCTGTATATATTGTATCAGTACTCATGTACAGTGGAACTATGATAACCCAATCACCAATGGGCCACAAAAAATCTTGTCGTATTTTATCAGGGTGGGCATGTCTAATCAGAAAATCACTGACTGAGGTTTTCCTCAGACCAGAATAAAGTGATTAAAATAGAGAGTCACAGCAGTCATTTTAATGGGGTGGCCAAAAGGCAGGGTTCCAGTGCGCACATGTAAGAGGCACAGCAGCCTGATGGTTAGTGATGTGCCTGATGGACCACTGGGCTCAAACACAGACTTTACAGTACACATACTTCATCACTGCTCATACATGTAGCTCGCTACATGAACATGCATTTAAAATTTGAAGATTTAAAGATTGAAACATAAAACTACATCTCAAATAATCATTTCAATCCGTCTACCTTGTCATCAGTACTTCCGTTTCCATACAATGTCACATGGTCCACAGGGAGTACAATCACAACATCATTCCCTGCACGTGCCACAGGTGGGTAATCTTTCTCTAATAAGAAAAAAAAAGGGAGCTTGTTCAATGCGGATATCTAGCAGAATTAGGCAGGTAGATTTCATGCATTCCATTTCGTTGTTCAGCAAAACAAATGATCATCAAAAGACACTGCTAGAAAGACCGAGTTTTTTTTGCATTTGTTAATACTCAACAAAACAAAGAGCAAATCAGCCAAAAGAAATACAGGACGATGACTGTATTCAAAATTCATGCACTACTGAGGCAATAAAATTCAAACAAATTTTCCACCTCCCATTTACCTGCATGTATTATTATTCACGGCACATTATCCAATGAACAACTGAAGACAATTTTCAACCATTCACAGTCATGTTAATAATTATTCTCTCATTTTGTTTTTCAATAGCTTCCTGTATATAGTGTTAAATTTCTCCAGAGATGAATGAGATCCTTTCTCACAATACACCTGCTTGAATTTTTTACAAAAAAAGGTAAAGAGAAATTTCACATGGGAATCAGTGACTGGTCCTTACCATCATTGACAGTCACTGTCGCTGTTGTGGAATCTGATTCCCCATCTGAGTCAGTAACAGTAAGCCTAAAATTTAAAAGCACAATTTACACCTGTACGTGTAACACTCAAATAATTAACTTGCAGTGATTAAAGTTTGCATGTAATAAAATTAATATTTTTGTCAAATTGCAGGTACTTGTTTAATCGTTCAAACTGTTCTGGTCTAGTATCAAGATTCCTAGACAAGCCACAGCAAACCCTTTATGTACAAGAAACATCTGCATATACATGTAGCTTACAAATTGTGAATGAAGGGGTTGAGCAAGGACATTTTCTATGAGTGCTACTATTAACAATAAGTCATCCACTTCTACAAGAAGACAATGTACTACATGTACACTGTAACTACCAGTGTTATGTGTTAATTTGAAACAACTGCAGTTGTTCTCACTTTATGTACAAGTTACAGGTCAAAATTAAAAAATTAAATTCAGGTAAAAATTACATGTAAATTCCTTTGTCTCTTAACCCTAATAATTAGGGTTGGAAGACAAAGGAAATTGAGAATCAAACTAGGTTAAAATAATTTTAACCTGAATTTAATTTTGACCTCAGTGTAACATACATGTACATGTTTGTATGTCCTCAACAGTACACGTCTTATAAATAATCTACACTACAATGTACATGACTTGTGCGAGGACTAATTTTGAGACAACCACTTTATAAGTGTGGTTTTATACAAGTGAGGCCTGTGTACACCATTACAAAAAGCCAACGGAAGACCTACTTAAATGTGTAGATTCCAGGAACAAGGGACTTCAGCTGAAGGACAGGAGTGTCCGCTCCAGAACTCATCATCTTGGTCTTGTCATTAAGAGGACCTTTCACTTCCTCCCACTTGTACTGAGTGACTTTGTCATCATCAGAACTCTCTGCAACACAGCAAGGAGAAATTTAAAAAGTTGCAAAATGAATGAAATGAGCTTTGGCACAGTGAGTTAAGGTACATGTAGTAAATTATAATGTAAACAGTTGCTTTTGTAGCCTGGAAAAACTGAAAGTTTTAAAGGGATTGAAACCCTTGCTCTTGAAAGAAAAACCATTGCATAGCTCTAATTTCCATACCCTTTTTCTCCTGCCTTACAACAAATTATCAGAACAACAACAAAAAAGAAATTGCTTAAATTACTACCAATATGGTCCAAGCTGTTGTAAGTGACCTCTTTCCAAGAGTGTCTACCTAGGTTAGACATATTTGGCGTTTTCTTCCAGAAGGTTCCACTCTGCAAATGTATATACTCACTTGATCCATCAAGAACAACCTCATTAGTTGGGAGTGTTATCGTCTGTTCCTTGGGTGAGATGTCAGCACGAGGAGGCTTGTTCACTCGAGGAGCTTAAGACAAAAATCAACCAAAAACAGAATCAACTCTGCAATATACATGCACGTACAGTGTGCATATGTTGTAGTTAAAAATTAAATTCATGTAAAAATAAAATTCCTTTGTCTCTTAACCCTATTTATTCATTGATTATGAATAATTAGGGTTAAAAGACAAAGGAAATTGAGAAT
>OMLO01002715.1_pt1 | contig 14421 bp, 9 predicted proteins | sample 1674811 | NCBI WGS metagenome assembly OMLO01 (sample SAMN06265003, study PRJEB25207) | coral metagenome | isolation source: Coral host | place: Mexico:La Bocana,Puerto Morelos, Mexico | collected 2008-11-13
ATCTTTTTCCACCGGCATCAAGAGAAAATTGACGGCTGATTTGGATTCACAAAAGGTTGATGTTCACAGTAGGAACTTTTCTGACCTTCCGATCCCCAAGATGTTGAAGCACACGTCCGATGATGTTTTCGTGGAGCAAGTTGTGGGTGGGTTGAGAAAACCATATAACTCACTCTGTGTCGTTCCAGGGCTTATCAACTTGGGTGTTCAGGTCAGAAATTGCATCAAGTCCTTTTGCGATAGGAACCCAGGGATTAAGAAGATGTATCTTGGATCTGTTGGTCATGCTGAATCATCGCATTTCCCTGGGGGCTCCGTAACCATTGATCAGCTACGTTCTGAGATTTCATCGTTACTCATTAGAAATCACTCTGACCCTTCATGTTGGTCGAAGATAGACATCAATGAGTCTTCGCCGCGTACATGTCTGAAGGCGAACTTCCTTCGACTTTGGGCAGAGTGCGCTGGAGATCCAGGTGCAAAGATTGTGCCCTGGCTTATAGAGGGAGCGCCTGGGGGCATTGAGTTGCACCCAGATTTGGATGGTTTGTTCCCTCGGGTCCCAGAAACAGAAGAGATTGTCCCACCTGAAGAGTTGTTCACCGACTTTGATTCCTTTAAGAACTACGAGGGTGTTGAGGACAATCCCGATGCTAATGATGCCATCCAAGGTTACGTAAAGAAAGGCTATCTTTCTTGCCATGATACCTTGGAGGGGTGTAGGTCGTTTCTGGGTGGTTCTTCTCCAGTGCTTTCTAAACTTGGTTGCATTGTAAAAGTCAAAGAAAACGAGATTGGTCAGGTTATCAAGAAAACACGTATTATACTTGATGCCAAACAGTCTCGTGTTACGAAGGCAACCGAAAGGAGATATAAGTCTGAGCTTCCACGCATAGTGGATGCTGTTCATGATATCCTGGAGTTGATGTCCACTTTAAAACCAGGAGAGGTCATCATGCAAATGGTTGCAGATGTTGTTGACGCGTTTTGGCTTGTGCCACTGCATCAATCGGAAATGAAGTACTTCACAGCAAAGCTGGGAGGAAAGTACATGGTGTTTTTGAGGACGGCTCAGGGTAGCCGTGCTGCGCCTTTGACTTTTGCGGCTGTCATGGCATTGGCAACACGTCTCTTGCAGTCTTTGCTTTTGAATGATCATCTTGGCGAATCCATATGGCAAGATGGCAGGCTGGAGACCTATGTAGATGATCCATGGCTCGTGATGAAGGGCAATCCACAAAAGATTGAGGAATTGACGCTGTGTGTACTCATTGGTTGGGAGCTGATGGGCTTTCCTTTGGCCTATCACAAAGCAGCTGTCGGAGTCTCTTTGAAGTGGATAGGTATGACCATTGAAGTCAACCAAACGGGCGTTGCAGTGTCCATCCCCACTGAGAAACTGGTGGAGATAAGAACGATTGCCAACAACTTCTTGAAGGTCAACGTGGTTCCAGACAAGGAGCTGAGATCCTTCATCGGCAAGTGCATGAGCATAGCAAGCGTTCTGCACGTTTGGAAGCCTTTCATCTCACAGTTTTATGCTGCTTTGTATTCAGAAAAGTCTGGCAATCCTAGGAACTGTACCTGGACTTCACAGATCCGTCAGGGTCTTCATTGGATACTGGCATTTCTTGATCACAACTCAGTTCATAGCCTTTCGAAGCGAACCTGGGATGTGGTAGAGCACATGGGACGAGGTGACAAAATCACCATCACTTGGGATGCATCGCCCTGGGGCTTTGGTGGTACTTTACACATCAATGGCGTCATAGTGGAATATCTGTATGGTGTTCCCACTGAGTATGAGATCAAACTTCTTGAGCTGGAGATTGGTGAAGCCAAGAGTCAGCAAACTATGGAGGCTCTTGGGGGCTTGGTATCACTCAGACAATGGTCGAGACATTGGCAGCACAGGAGGGCTTTGCTCCTGATTCGTAGTGACAACGTTGGAGCATTGGTGCTGTTTGGTCAGCTCAATAGCAAATCAACTTCGAACGGCATCATTGCGAGAGAAGCTGCCTTGGACTTTGGAAATCCAAGTTTTAGTCCGAGGACAGCTGAACACGTTCCGGGTGTCACAAATGTCACGTGTGATTCTTTGAGTAGGATACATCAACCTGGGGGCAAGTACAAGGTCCCTGAAAAGCTGAGGACGGTACCCAGGGCTGATCTTGCAATCAGAGATGAGACTTGGTGGAAATCTGTCTCACCACCGCTCCGTTCCGCATCGCATAAGGAGTGAAAATTTTGGGATCTGAGCGTGATGACGTAGAGGCCTATGATGAAGACTTACATTCTGATGCAGAGTTTGACTCAACCCCAACCGAATCTGTTTCAGTTGGACTTGGAAAAGGTGGTGCTTTCTTTGCTGTTCTTGTGAGTTCAGCATGATGCATGTCTCCATGTTCTTTTCCTGTTCATTGAGATGCATTGCATGACTTGAGTCTTGGTTTCACTGCCTGACTTGAGGTTGACCATGTTGGTTGGATGTGCATTTGTGTCTTCATGATGTTTTACCGCAGCAATTTTGGTCAGACAACGAGGAGAAATCGAGATGCCAATGAGGCTGTTTCGACGTAGTGTGAGTTTTCTTTCTCCACCTCCTGAGGATCTTGACTCATGGTCGAACAGACTTGGGAGTGCTTCTGATGAAAGAAGCAATGATGCAGTCAACCCAGGAGGAAGTTCAACCTCAACCGAGGAAGTGTCTGTTAGGACACGTCTTAGAGCAGATCAGCCATGGGTGCGAAGAAGTGGTCACGCCAGCTCAGCAAGAGCTTTGGCTGCGGCATTGGATCCTGCCGCCAGGCATGCGGCTATACAGGCATACAATGAAGCTATGTATGCCCCATCTTCTCAAGCACCGCAAACCGCACTGCTTTGCACGTGGTCTAGATTTCACAAGGCCTGGTTTGGTTCTACCACTCCGGTATACCCAATCACAGTTAGCTCTCTGAAGGCGATTGCAGCGATGTTCAAGGCTGGTGGATATGGAAGCTACAAGAACTACCTGTATGCCGCAAAGTCTTTTCATCTCAGAGCAGGCTTCTTTTGGGATCAACAACTTGAGAAGTGTGCCAAGGACTCCACGAGGTCAGTGCTGAGAGGACTCGGTGCTGCCACTAGATCTGATCCGATCGGCTTCAAGCAGGCCATGCAAGTGGCTCTTCAGTGGGGTCATAATGACACAGATCTTGCAAAGCCGATTAATGCTGCTGCCCTACTTGGTACAGCAGTCTACTTTATGTGTAGAGAAATTGAGGTGGCAGGATGCCTGCAACATGAGCTTAGCATTGAGCAGGATGCTTCTTCATGCAGCTTGCTGCTGCCGGCAACGAAGAAGGACACCTTTGGTGCAGGTACTACACGCACCATAGAGTGTTTCTGTGACCTTGGAGAGTTTTGCCTGCCTCACTATTTGGTGCCGTATCAGGCGAAGCTCAAGGAATTGGCAGACAAATTGGGCAAAGACACTGATGAGATGCCGCGGTTCCCCAATCCGCTTGGCTGTTCACTGTCTAAGGCGCAAATCGTGGCTGTACTTAGGGAGATAGTGGGCGCTTACCTGCCGGGCAGCTCGCAAGATGCGCTTGCAAGGATCACTGGTCACACCTTTCGCATCACAGGTGCAAGATTGCTTTGTAGCATGGGGCTTGACCCGGTTACCGTGTCCATTCACGGGAGATGGTCAAGCAATGCAGTGCTCACATACCTAGCTGAGGCACCGTTGCTCTCCATGAAAGCCAGGCTACGTCCCAGTGTTCCAGCTGCTGATAGAATTTCGGAAATCAACAGCAACAAGAGGCCAATTGAGCAAGATGAACCTCAAGACATTGGGGTTGAACAAAGGTTCAAAATGGCGCAGCACTTGGAGGAACAGCTTCGACAACGTGATAGCGCAGAAATCGAAGATGGTAAAACTGGCTTTGTGCTCAATGTGGTCTCGTCACGTGTCCACATTCGAAAGATCACGGATGAGCAGACTCACAACTGGGCAACGAAGTGTGGTTGGAAATGGGCCGGGAAACGGCACGTTCATTCATCCACAACCGAACCAGATTTCTCACGAACCACTTGGAAGAAATGCCCAAAGTGTTTCAAAGGACAGATGGACGAGGAAGGCGGCTCCACTTCGGATAGTTCATCTTCGAGCTCTTCGTCCGACTGAGCTGAGTCATAAGAGGTGATGGGGAATGCCACCCTGGGTGCATCAAAATTTGGCACTCAGGGTGATGGTACATTAGCTGTGGTATGTCCACAGACCATCGCATTCGACTCAGCAGCATGTTAAAATGATGGGTGGTTGGATGGGGTAGAAGTGACTGAAACTTGTTGAAGTAAACATTCATGTTGCATGTAACAAGTTGGTCACTTTTGATGGAGGTCCCTGGTGCTCCATTTTGGCTCAAGCACCAGGGCATTTCAACCACCTTGAAAATCTTATTTGGTGGTCGTAGGCCGTGGGCCGCGTTGCATGGTGGAGTTCGAGTGGGCCTTGGACCTACTTGTGCTGTGGTTTGTTGTAGCATCCATCTACACCATCTCCAAGGCAATTGGCAAATTGGCACCTGTGAGACGAGGATCACAGCAAGTGGTGAGCAGGACGATTGAATTGCCGTCCGGATTCCTCATCACAGTCCATGACTGAGATTTCGCAGAGTTCATTGGATGCCATCAAGACCATTGGAGACGCAGCAGCTGTGGCACAGCTAGATGGAGCAGACAATGATAGAACCACAGTACTGGGTGCATTGCTACATTCAATTGGAGCCACTGCAGCAACGACAATCTCAGCTCTGGGCGTTATCCGAGAGGCAGACTACTCGGCAGCAATACAAGCTTGGACAATCCAAGTTCCGGGAGCATCAGACACAGATCCACCTACACAGAGAGCACCTACTTTGATTGAGCTTGGCAAGGCACAATACTTGGCCAGGATTGCAAGATTGAAGCTCGGGTTGGAAGCTGTCACCTCGACTGCTGCACCACCCGTAGCACATGCAGCCTCATTGCCAGGAACATCATCGGTCACTGCCAGGAAGGTCAAGATGAATCAAATCTTGTCCCAGCTCGACGAGACGGAAGTTGACATTGTGGATGGTAGTGAGCAAATTCGAATGTTTGGCCGATATGAGGTGCTGTATAGAAAGGGTCAGAGACCACATCCCAATCAAGAGCCTAGCATTGAGCAGTTGTCTGGATTGAAGTCATTGCTAGACAACAATCAATGCCCATACGCAGACTTTGCAATCTTCCAGCCATTTGCGGCTAGGATCATGAAAAGGTTGAAGTGTTTCCGGTAGATCGCAAAGTGCCTAGAATCCAAGCTGCCATCACTATTGCACCGACTGAGAATCATGTAGACACAACTCCTTTTGAGATTAGGGTAGCTTCACAAGTCACCAGTGACATGATTAGATCGGCTGAAATGCAACTAAACAGATGGCAAAGTGTTTTGTTGGTGGATCAATCACAAAGAGTTCTACAAGATGCGAATCCAATTGATGATCCGAAAATCTCGATGTTCACTGAAACCTGTCATTCTAACAGGGACAAGGGAGGTATTTGGTGTTATTTTCCGGAGTTTGTTTGTTGGGTTCCATGGAATCTACAATCAAATGTGGCCCGTTTTTCCATCAATGGTTTCCCATTTGAAAAATTTTGTTGGGAAGATCAAAATAAGGGAAATGCGAACCTCAAACTGATACATGAAGGTGAGGAATTTTTCACCCATGATGAATGTGGTTTTCCTTCGGTCATTCCGGAACAACATGTGCTGGTCATCCGAGTGTGTGATAACAGTATCGATGGGCAGCTCATCAAATTTCATCCAAATTCCAGAGTTGAAGATCTCATGTTGGCAGAACAATGTCTTGGAGGGCCCATCACTCGTGTACACAGCCCGCGAGATGCTGAGGGAAATGTGTTGCATCCGTCAGATCAACTTCAGACAACGCAAGTGGTGGTATTACAGCATGACATGAAGAAAGATCAAATCACCATTCGCATTACGAAACAAGATGAAGCCATTTGTTTTGTCCGGGATAAAGGAACGAGACCATTTGAAATCATCCCAGTCACTGAAGAACTTTTGGTAGATGAAAAAGATTTTGTCATTCCTTGGGACTTCCCCATTTTCCGAGATATTGATTTGACAGTTGAAAGAAAGACCTCAATTATTGATGATGAATTCGAAGTATCTCCTACAATACCATACCAAATTGAAGATGAAGAAGTACAACAGAATCCACAAAACCTTGCGCATGAAGTGGCTAACATGATTGAAAAGCAAACCAAGGACATGTTTTCCAAAGTCGCAAACGTCATCCATGAATACCGTGATGCCAATGATAAATTCATTGAACAGCGCTTTCAACAGATGTTGAACCATGGCATCGAGCTAGGTGATGATGAACTTTGTTTTGCCCTTGGTTTCCTCGGATATGACAAACAAAATGTTGTGCATGGCACCGTGAAATGGTCCCAGAATAAATTCGAATCCCTGGAAGGTCAATCAAATCCAATCCTGGAGGGAGCAGCTTGTGAATTGGCATTCGTGCATGGCAACAACCATTGGATTCCTTTCATCATCAAGCGTGATGAATCGATAGTTGAATATCTTCATCATGGGGTCATTGAAGCTGAGCTTTGGGATCAATTTTTAATGAGGTTCAAGTTGAACACCACAACCAGATTGCATCATGTCCACAGTCAAAGTGTTGATGGATGGTGTGGATGGACTGCATTATACTGGTGTTTTCAAAAAATTGGACTCAATTTGGCCCTCATTTCGGATGAATGGATTCAAGAAATGTGGATGAGTATGGCCGGAATGGTTGATCCTGAAAAAGTCCAATCTCTAAGGACATACATGAGTTTGAATGAGGACCCAGTAGGAAGATTTGCTGAGAATTTGAGACTCAGATTCATTGCACATCAATTGAAATCGCCAACGATTGCATTGTGTCATGGTCGTGCTGGAACGGAGCCTGGCTCACAGGCACAACTTCGTCTCACAGGACGAATTGCAGCGGTCCTCATCTCAAAAGGACACCAATCAGAGGAATCAATCCGAATCTCTCAGGCCCTCGTTCAAAAATCCAAAAACATTAAGAACATCATAAGTATGAAGGAAGGCCGTGCTTATGCAACCATTGTGGAAGAGTGTGCTACCAACGATATCCAGATTTCCACATTGTCGCAAACACAAGCTGTCCAGAAATTGCAGAAGTTCTTTCGTTCCAAACAGCATGGAACAAAGCAAAAGAGAAAAGAATCTAATATCATTGATTTAGCCCAGATCAACTTCATTCCAGGGACATTTGCTATCAAGAATGGAGAACAAAATGAAGTCATCAACCCAGGAGGTACTTGGGGAATTACGTCTAAGGGCCTGTCAATTGCAAAATGGACTGAGGTTCAACCTATTGTTCTCCAGGGAAAGATCTTGACATGTGACGTGAACACTGCTATCACCTCAGAACCTATTGAGACCAATGGACAAATTCAGGTTGATGAAATCACAATCCCTGTTGAAGATGAATCCAAGAATCGAGCACTCATCCGAGTATACTTGATCCATTTTGGCCAAAAGAAAGTCATCAAAGCACCCATCGCAACTGGATATGTAGATGTAGCTCCTACACAAACGGTTTCATTGCACGTATTTCGGGATCATGTTGACCCACGTTGGTGGGATACCCTTACAGAGAGTCCAGCAAAAACTTGTCTGAAGGAATTGTTTCCAGATGGGGTTTCCAACCCAATATCCCAAGTTTGGAGTAGACAATGGTTGAGTGGCAGAGCCATTGTGTCAACCAAAGTTGCAACATGCTTTTCCATGTTGTGTGCCATCCAGAAATCCGAAGTCTCCAAATGGTTGCGACTTTCCGGCCTTACAACCAATCCCATCTTTGTGTCCATCAAGAGATCACCTGAGACTACCTCGGACGATGGTGGTTATAGAGTAATTTGGCTGGGGAAAAATTTGAGTGAAGCCATATCATTGGTTGGAACCGTTGTTGATCATTATGGATATGTCCATCATCCCCCTAGCAGTTTTGGAATGCGTGTCGCAAATTCGAGATTTCCGAGTGCATGGAAAGAACTCAAATCAGATGAAGCAGTCCCCAGCACTGTCAAAGGATCTCATAGATTCACTATCTCGGGAGCACCAAGTTTCATCAAAGGGCAAGATATTGAAAAATGGGCTGAAACCTTGTCGTGGCAAATTCGAGTGCTCAAGAAGTTTGGTGACAGCAGATTCCTGGTTTGTGCTGACAAAGATCCGCCATCTTTTCACATGACTTTGAACAATTATGAGATGTTGATTGAAAAACAAAAGGAAACGGCACGCCCAATGAAACAAATTGTGGTAGGGAAACTCAACATCCCCTCTCACAGCAGTAGTTCTACCAGCAAAGACATTGATGACCCATGGAAAAATGCGAAGATTGGAACTACTAGTGTGACATCATTAGGCGGTGATCCATGGGCAAGATACAAAGGAATCAGCAAACCATCAGGTGATGCAACCATGGCATCGATTGACATTGAAGATCATACCCAAACCGTTATCACGAAACAAGCTGATCGAATTACATCCATAGAAGCACAAATTGAACAGATGAAACATCAAATGGATGAAAATCGGGAAAAAACAGAACAAAAAATCGAAAAAGTGGAACATGAAGTGGCTGAAATGTCAAGTAATTTGAAGACTAGTTTGCAGGATGCATTAAAAGAACAAAGTCAAAGCCTGATTGCAACTTTTGAAGCTTTGATGAAAAGATCCCCCAGAGGAAAAACTGCGCCAGAAGCGCCCAGGGAAGAGAAATCACGCAGTCCCAAACGAAACTCATGATTGATCCTGGAAGCCCAACCTTCCAACAGTATGATGCTACAGACAAATGGTATTGTAAGTGGCTTCGATCCATTGTCGAATGTTGTGCTGTTCTTGATTTCAAAACGGCATTTCACAACATTAGACGGTACCCATGTGCCCTGCTATTTTCAACACCTAGGTTTGTGAATCCTGACTGTGTTTTGTTGACGCTGCAGGTGTTCAAACATTGTGGCATGTCCCATTTTGACCAAACCTTTTGTAGTGTTGATGCGGTGTGCACTGAATTTTGCAGACATCAAAACACAAACTTCGAAACATCCGAAAAGATGAACCAAAGCAACCTCTCTCCATCCCATGTCCTAGACCTCTGGTGTATGGTTAGAGATTTGTGGCGGTTCTTCTCCAATTTCAAGATATATACGACATTGCTTACCAATTTCCATATGTGGTTTCCTTACGTGATGATTGCACTGATGGTGGTTTCTTTTTTGAATCACCATTATCGGATCTATGAGTGTTTCCCTCATTGTGGTATTAAGCTGCTCATGGACAACATCCCATCCTCATATATTTCCTTGTCGCTGCCAAAAACTCACATGGGCTGGTCAACCCCATGTCCTATGACCTCTGGTGTGTTGTCTGGCTTTGGTGGGTTGGTTCCTGTAGCGCCATGCATCCGTGTTTTCAACACCAACACACTTGCGATGCAAAATCCCTATGACCCCAAGAACATACTTGCGAGGCAAAATCCATATGAACACATGAACACACTTGCAATGCAGAATCCCTACGTCCACATGGGCATTGGACCATCATTCTCGAATCTATGAGTGTTTCCCTCATTGTGGCCTTCAGCTGCTCATGGACCAAATCTCACCTTCATTTGTTCGGGTAAAAGGATCACACATTTTAAATTCATCTTGGGAAGTTGTGCCGTCGAGTGTTTTCCGAGATCATAGGTCATGTTCTTTACTGAAATCTAATATAGGAACCCCAGGTGAACTGCCATCATCCCATGTCCTAGACCGCTGGTGCATGGTGGTAGGGATCTTGGAAAATAAGACCTTGAAACTCCTCAAACTTTTCAATGACTGTCGCATTTGTGAGTTGAATGAATCCCTCACTTGCAAACATCCATCCTACAAGGTTTTTCGATTGATTCGTTACTTTGCCTTGGTACATTTTTTAGGTTCATCATTTCTCCTCATCTTCTTATCATTTTGGTGACTTCTAGATCGGGGAAAAAATTCTATCCGATAGGTGAAGCAATTAACCCTGGACCTATCCATTTTACGGTGGCAAATGTGGTAAGCCTTTAAACAAAACCAAGTGGTTTGTCGATTTTATGGAGCAACAGGGAGTGTACTTTGTCTCGGAAACCACCGCAACAGAGCAAGTGGTGAAAACAGAACAACGCCGATTGAGAAAATTTGGATTTAGCATTTTTGCCTCTGCCCCATGCAGACCAAAAAGGAAGCAGTTAACAGCAGAAGAAAAATCATTTCCCACCTCAGGAGGATCAGCAATCATCACAGATCTTCCTGCCAGAGAAAATTGTATGAAGATTGACCCAATTATTTGGAACCAAGCAAGAGTTAGTTCTTCCTTTGTTAAGTTTAGACATTTGGAGGTATTATGCATCTCTGTGTATGCTTTCCCGAACGGGCACCATTGCCTTCCTAAATCCCAATTGATGATAATGAATGATGCATTGTTGCAGGGAGCATAGAGCTAGCTGAAAAATGGCCAGGACCTTCAGTCATCGCAGGGGACTAAACCAAGATCTTAATGATTTTGTTTGTTGGCAAAAAATGAAACAGAAAGGATGGAAAGATGCCATTGAAATCAACGAATGACTTCAAAGAATGAACTCCATCCAACATTCAAAACATCAACATTGTACGATAATTTGTAATACATCCCATCTTGATTCCAGCTTGCGTTTCTGTGAGTGTTTAACACATAGCGGATTGCCGGATCATAATCCTATCACTATACAGATTGAGCAAGAGTTGATTCCTTCCCATAAATAATCTGGAAGACAGTAAGGAGATGAAGCCGGAACAGTAAAGGTATTGTCAGACCCTGAAGCAATAGGCGACATTGATTGTTAAATTGACATTTGAAAACTGGTCAAAACGTGTAGAAAACAGTTGGGAAAACGTCTAAAAAATACACCGTTTCCATTGAGAAAAACCAACAAGGCAGAGGCTAGATCCTCGATTAAAGTGCGTGCCAAATCCTAGAAGCCCACCTTATGGTAGGCAGGGAGATTTCAAAGATTTTGCACTGGGAACGTCGGTTACATTTAAACAAGTTATTCGTCAAATTAGGAGATTCCTTTGTGTGGATCGACTCATTAAAAAGGGTTATACCATGGAAGATTGTAAAACATGACCAATGATTGGAATGCAATTCTTTCAGCAAAAGGTTTTATCCCTGATTTTCAAAAATGGTGTTCCAGACAAAATCTCAATTGCCCAAACACACCAGTTCTTTCGTGTATAAAACCCATAATAGATGCATAGTTCAACATCAAAAAAGTTTGGCGGAAGCTGAACAAAAAGAAGCTCGAACAAAGTTTCAGGATGAACTCCACGAATCAACAACTGGGAAATTGTAGCCTTTAAAATGCTTAGGGAAGATTCGTTTCCTCCGGTAGAATCCATTCGAGAAAGTGTAACCCTTCTAGCGCAACGAATCCGGAGCACGGGAAAGAGCAAAAGCATCAGGTGGAGAGTGCAGGAACATCCCAAATGGAATCGTTTCATCGAACTTCACCATAAGGATCTAGATGTGAAAATTGTGAATAAAAAATCCAGAATAATTGAAACCCCCCAAGCATGACAATGTCGGTTCTTCATTTGGAAGCAACATACTGGGCCTACGATCCTTTTGAACTTCAGGACGCTTTCTTTCGGGATTGGGGAAGATTCTGGATGAAGGAATGTGAAATTGATGACAGATTCCATCAATGATGTCGGATGTTCCAATGAAATATGACATTTTCCAACAAAGTATCCAACCCATTACACTGAATGATTAAAAGAGGCTTAAAAAGATCAAATCCCAAAACAGCCTCAGGATCGTGCCAATGGAACATTCCAGAATTAAAATAATCACAGATAATCAGTGGATGGGGTGATCAATCTCTGGCATAAATTTTTGAAGGGTGAACTTCCATGGCCAAGAAGTTAACATATGCTAAGGTAGTTGTTCCTTCAAAATGTGCTGCTGCACATTCCATGAGTCAGACACGGCCAATTACAATTTAAGTTAATCTGGAGGGTGTAGCAAAAGCGTGGTGCAAAAATATCCTTAGGAAACTTGGAGAAATTCTTCCATGGAATATCCAGGGATCATTGCCGAAAAGAAACCCCCTCAACATTTGGTATGCTATCCAATAAGAATTGAAGCAGCCCGTGATTTTGGACATAAACTCTGTGGGGCGGTTTCTGATTAACAAAATTTTTCAACACCATACAGAGAAAAACATTGACTACATTGTTCCAAAAATTTGGGTTACCTAGATCCACAGCGGAGGCGTGGATTGGTTTCCTTGATGAACTAAAGAAATCTGTGGTTGTTAAAGGTTGCATATCAACACCAAGAAACTCCAAAACTGGAGTTCCAGAAGGAGACCCGATCAGTGTAGTTGCTGCAGTTCTGATTGGAGCATTATGGCACTGGTATGTTTCCGAAAATCCAGAAACCAATATTGAAGTAGACCCGATGGTGTTCGTAGATAATTGGGAGTAGTGGCTTAACTGAAGATGACCTTTTATCGGGGATTTCGTTAAGTGAACAATTTTGCGATATTTGGAGATAACGCTGGACCGCGATAAAAGCTGGGTCTGGGGTCAAAATGCAGAAATTGCCAAATAACAGAAAAATGTGGCCTCAAAGCATTGGACAATGCTCGTGACCTGGGAGCGCCAGTCCGATATTCCAAAAGACCACCAACCAGCCTCTACAGACAACGATTGGCTCAGGGGTAGTTCGGTTGGAAAAGTTATCCAAATTGAAGCTGGGCGATAAAGAATCCTCCCAATGATTCAAGCCAGTGTGTATGCAAAAATTTTTTATGGCACTGAAATTCATCCCATTCCCATTCATGATTTGGCTACATAAGAAGCAGAGTTGCAAGGGCAATTTATACTTGACAAACAAGTCAAACCCAGCTTAGCATTGCAATAACATTTCCTGAATAGATCCATAGTGCATACTCTCAAAAACCAAGTCAGAAGTCTTCGATTGTTCTGGTACAATAATCCGAAGTTCCATGAAGAAATTACCAAGTTGTGGGAATGAATCCGAAGAAAACAACTATTGAGTGTTTTGGTCCTATTTCCGTGTTAAAAAGATCGATGGGGTAATGGATTTCACATTCTGCCCAGATGTATCAATTAAGGACTATGAAAACAATGTGATTTCTTGATAAAAGGAAATTTGCCAGACATCGTCATGATGGTTTAAACCAATGGGGATTTAAAGTGCAGCAAATGTTAAACACCAGGTCTGATTTTCAAGAACGAGATGAATAGATTAGAAATGACTCGATCCATTCTAAAAGATATGCATGATAATCAGAAACAATTACTTTGATCCACTAACAGGAGGGGTAGTGACGAATAATGATTTGCATTCTTGGGGAAAACTTGAAAACTCAAAGTGCTGTATTTGTGGTGAGAAGGACACCTTGGAACATCGATAACAACATGTTCGGTGGTGCCAAAAAGTGGTCCAGAAGCTGATAGCTTGAACAAACTCAGTGCAGATAAATTTGTTTTTCCTTTGATTGTTAAACTCCCGCAGGAGAAAAAATGGAAAAATATGTAGCATGCAGACCGGATCTGGGAAACCCCCCTTTAAAGCCAAGTAGCCCAGAAAACCCGGTGTGGATTTGGACCGATGGATCCGCAGATCCACATCGAATCATTAAAGACTCCTCTCTGGCTTAGTGACAGATAGTTTTAACGACCATGCCGCCAGAGCAGAATGGGTATGTGGTAATCAAAGTGATATAAACATTTTTAGAGTTTTGTATACAAGAAAAATGCCAAAACGCCAAGACATCGGCAGAGCAGAACTAACTGCCTAATCCAGGCATAAAAGTTTCAGAGCATTTGCATTAATTGTGGATAGCGACTACGCTGCAGGAGTATGGGAAAAAATAAATGGTGAAATTCCAATTACAGCTTTCCATAATCAACCAAATTTTGACCTGTGGCTAGAAATGGTGCAAGCAAAAAATTTCTTCGGCCAGGATAAGCGTAGAAATATTGTTCTTAAGGTGGTGAAAAGTCATACTGATGTTCAAACAATTCAAGATAAATGGGAAAAATTCTATCACCTTGGCAATCAAGTTGTTGATAATGCTGCTTGACAAGTATGAAACATGATCTTCCACAAGTCTTGGCGGCCAAAAGCCAGGTGGTAAATGCATTTCACCGACGTGAAAAGACATGGAAAGATATATACGATGCAGTGTATTCTATTGCTACCATTTTTGCAAATAAGACGAAAGAAAAACAAATAGATATCTCAAATCAAAGTGTCTCGAACCCAATCCAAAA
>OMLO01002716.1_pt1 | contig 14419 bp, 10 predicted proteins | sample 1674811 | NCBI WGS metagenome assembly OMLO01 (sample SAMN06265003, study PRJEB25207) | coral metagenome | isolation source: Coral host | place: Mexico:La Bocana,Puerto Morelos, Mexico | collected 2008-11-13
TGAAAAGGTGTACACAAATATCAATTTACCCCCTCTCATGTCTAATGGGGATAAAAACATTATTGGCTCTTTAATTTCGGATTTAAGATAATGATGACGTCACGTGCAAGCCAAGAATAGAATTCAAACGTGCTGACCAGATAACTGTTATGGCTGGTGAAACAAAAACTGTTCGTAACCAATTTTAAATATTATCAAAAACTTCTAACCTGTCTAAGTTCTCTGAGTGGTAAAGGCTCACGGATTCCATGTTCAAAGACATACTTCGCGACTGGGCTGTCTTCAGATTTGACTTTAAAAGGCCCATCGAAAGAGCTCCTGCGTCTAAATCCCTGACTTAAAAGAAATCCTACAGCTGCAGATGATACCGCAATCCCTACTGCTCCTAATATTAACTTGTTTTCACCTAAAAAGGACATTTTTCTGCTTACGCAATCCTCCACCTCTTGAAATATCCAAGTGTTTTACCGGCAAGGGGACTGGGCATAAGATCACCACTTCCACATAACCATAATCCTTTGCGCCTTGGGGGACTGCCGAGGACGGGGAAACAGAGGTTTCAACCAAATGGTGTAACATCTTGTCCGTTGATTTCGAAAAGGAAATCAGGAAAAAAGCTTTTTCCTTTTTTCTTCTTCAGCTTTCTAGACTTTCTTTACCGTGGTACTCCCCCTTCGCTTGTAGACCTTGAGAAGTTATAAAACGTCTACATGGCATCGCTCTCGTGATTAAAGAATCCGTAGTAAATGAGTTTTCAATCGGTGCTGGGTACAATCAGCAAGCAATTAGAAAATCTAAAATGCTTCTTGCTTGGGAGCACAAGCATGGAATTCACTCTGTAAAGCGAGTCTATAATTCTTCTTATATTTTATTTTTTAAAAGTTTACATAATAATTTATGATTTCTCTGATCTTAGAATTCTTCTGCTACCAAATCACAAAGACGTTTTGGCTATCAGAGGGAGCTGTAATCCTTGGTTCTTGACAGACAATGAGGAAAGCAGAGTCATGTACTCGGTGCTCGAAACTTTCACTGACAAGCCAGCAAATTCTTACTGTACATGCATTGTTGGGTATTCCTGTATATTTTGACGATAACGTTTTAATCTCAGCCATAGAATTGCTTAGCAGTGCTTTACTAATAGCTCGCTGCTAAATTTTGTTTATCAGTTAGTTTAATTTGTTGCTGAGGGAAAGCAGCAATTACCGTCAGATCCAACATGCACTGACAAGCAGGCTCCTCGTAAGAAATTGAGAAAAATAATATACAGCCGTAACGATCAGTCAGAGCCAGTACTGATGAGATATGACATTAATGGCAGATTTTCACTAGTGACGGAGTCGGAGTCATCAGTCGGAGTCGTAAAAGCGTTTATGACCTAGTGAAAATCGAAAATCGGGGCCCGTAAGCGGACTTACAAGCTCGATGGAATCGGAGTCGGAAGAATCAGAACGTTTCCATTTCTTCCGATTACGACTCCGTCGCTTGTGATCCAGTGAAAACTAAGAGCCAACCAATAACAAGGCCTGGAATCAAGCTTTGTGATTGGTGTATTCGTCTGCTTCTGCTTCCGACTCCGACAATCAAGTTTTCACAGGATCACAAGCGACAGAATCATAAGCAGATTTGGTGTTCTGCTTCCGACACCGTTGGTTTATTTTCACAAGAACGTATCGCTCTACGCCTCTGATTACGACTCCGACTACGACTCCGTCGCCGTATTGAAAACCAGCCTACGTCTTAAATCTCCATCAGAAATAATCAAACAATACTCCAAACAAACTGGCAGTACAGTACAACAGTGTGGATTTTTTTTGCCTCCAAGTCACATCCATTTTTGGGTGCTTCTCCCGAGGGCTTTATAGGCAGAGTTGGACGGAACGAAACTGTCCCCGCAACAAAACGTTTCTCGAAAACCAGCGCGTCATCCAACACCCTTCGTGTCCCTGCAACATGTCCTGTAGTGTGTGCCGACATCAACATCTTATATTCCCTCAAAAGAAGGATCACATTTATTCGAAGAAAAACAAGCAATAGAAACAAAGATGCAAATTTATTGTCAACAGTGAGCTTACACTGGCTTATGCCATTGCACAATTTGTGATTATAAATCAGACCTTCATCGCTAGAGTAACACCATCTGAAAATGGAAGAAAACTTAAAGCAACACGACTGTCTCCATGGAGTTTTACGTTCAACTCGTGAATTGCTTTCGTGTGTTTATCTGAGGCCCTTGTTTCAGGGTCGCAAACTGTGCGACCCAACAAAACCTAACAAGAGAAAGAATGAAATGTAACAGTCAACATCAAATGCAATCAAGTGTTAAATTAATGCTGCAAAACATATATTTTAAACGCTACGTGCTGAGCAAAAGTTTGTCCATAATGTGTCGCCAGAGAGGTTGTTAGTGCGGACCTTGTTTTGTTGGCAGAGAGGTTGAAATTAACGCCTGAAAAAACATTCAGACCTGAACGGGATTCGAACCCATGACCTTAATATACCTACCCTGCGAGCAGAGGCCCTTCGATCTTCCTAGATAAGTCGGGAAGAGGAAGGGACAATGCAAATGAATATACAAAAGATCGTATCTTTTAACTGCGGAGAAACACGAAAAACTCACAATATGAGTTGGCTTGATAGCTCAGTTGGTAGAGCACTGCACCGGTATGGGTACGAATCCTGTTCAGGACTGAATTTTTTTTTCAGGCTTTAACTTCACAACTACTTAAGTTGTGTGCGTAACTGCGATGATCAATCATGTCTTCATGTTTCTCCGCAGTTCAAAAACATGATGATCTTTCCTATATTCATTTGCATTCAGTCCGTAATGTGTCGACAGAGAGGTTGTTACTGTGTCCGTAATGTGTCGACAGAGAGGTTGTTAGTGTGTGTTGGCCCATACATTTCTAGCGTATTGTTTGTATGAGCCTATGGTATGGGCAGTGCGGTAGATGTAAGAAATGGCATGGTACCAAGGGCGTGGCACCAAAGGAGGGAAAACGAGCCAGATTTACGACGAAGACGGCGCGATTTGTTTTGGTTTTGCAACTCATTCGTTGAGAATGCGGTGCATGTTTTTCAAGCTCCTCACACTGACTTAGCAAAGTAGTTAAAAGAAATATACAACATTTTCTTCATCACTTACGTTGTCAATTACGATAACTCCGCCTTTGCGAATAAGCTGTAACGATTTCTCGTAGAATTGGTCATAGAAAAGCTTATCAGCATCAATAAAGACCAGGTCAAAGCTCCCTGCTTCTCCTGCAGCTGACAGTTCATCTGAAAACAAGCTCGTAATTCAAAATGTGAACTGACATTTTAATTGATATTCTGTAAATTTTCATGTCCTCCCCCTTCACCTAAAATATATTTCCCACGCCTTTTATAGGCAGGTAATAAATAGCGTTAGCAATTCAGCATAATCCAGCAGCGCAAGACGCCGCAATTTCAGGCTACAGGATACCATTTATTCTCATAGTGCCTACCTCCACCTAGGAGTACAAAGTGACAAAATGGTTCGGTAGGTGGGAGGGGTAACCCGCAATGGATCAGTCTCCCAAGCAGGGGCAGGAGGGCTAGTAATACTCCAAATCACCCCAACAGGAATCGGTTAGGAGGCATTCATTCCAACGTTTCTAAACGCAAATCGCCCTTAGTCTTAATTGTTTTCTGTGTAAATCGCAAATAGAAAAAGAAAATGATACAAGGCTTAAAATGCTAATCATTACAAGCAGCTCTTACCTAAAGTTGTGATGGCCGATTGTAGTCTTAAATCTATCTTTGATTCAACACCTGCCTGCACATTAAAAAGAAAACCAAGCTCAGCAGTTGAAAGTTACAAGCTGAAACATTGCAGTAGTGGTTACAATTTGTAGGTTTAAGTGGAGTCCAACTCTGCTCCTGCTGTGGTCTGACAATTTACAATGTTAAAGAAAGGTTGTGTACTGAATGCCAAAGACTTTAAAGTCGTCTCCAGTACCGAACAAGGGTTTCGACGTAATTATGGCGCGTCTCTTGTCCGGGAGGAAAACCCTCCCAACTTCTTATGTACAATGTGACTTTATATTGACCATTCCAATGATCACGTAGCCTGCGTAGCAAGCGTTCCGATACGAGCCGATCGAGATCGGACCCCGCTAAACATGGGACGATGGCAAAAAGGTCGAAGAAGCGGGGTGGCGGGGCAGTCCCCTCAGTCGTCGATTTTGCTCCCGCCCCAATTTTCGCGCGGCCCAAATACGAGAAAGTTCGTTCGCGCGGCCCGATTTCGTTGGGCTTGTACGGGAATGTTACGCAGGCTAGATGATCAGGTGAAATGCCTTACGTAGTACAGCCATTGTTTACGTACAAAAATTCCACATAATTTATACTGAAGGTTATCACAATGGCGGCTGTCCAGTCGACAGGGAACTCGATACGAAGAGGGACGTCTACCTTTTACGAAAATACTTTTCAATAAAATGTGTCAATTAATTTACCTCTTTAAAGTAGCGCTCGCCCTCTATCTCTTTCACAAACTTGTCTGTTATGTCACATGCTACAACTTTGCCATCTGGAGGCAGCATCATGGCCATACTAAGTGTATTGTAGCCCGTATAAACACCTAAAGACAAACATCAAGGCAAAAGAAATCGCCGTGACTCTCCAATTCTAATCTCGAGAACAAGCAATACGTTACTGAAGTAGAACGCAACACAAGATGATCGGGGAATTTGGAATTTCGCGTTTTGAAAATGCCTGACGATCGACTGAACTGAAAAACAACTTATCATATGGCCGTACGGCCCCACGCGCTATTTTCTGGGCAAACCATAGACAGAAATGTCCCGTATGGGGGCCGTACGCGTCTTACTGATGACTGACAGAAACAAAATGGTGATATGACAAACAGCCAGCTGATTGACAGAGTGAGGTTGGGCCGGGCCGTATGGGAAAATGTTTGGTTCTCGTTCAGCACCTCCTGACCTCGAGCCGAATATTTTCCTGTCCAGCCCGGCCAATCAGTTATTACTGAAGTACATAATTTCGCAATAGGACTGCAGTCCTCCGCATCGATGCATTCTGTTTCTTTATCTTTACTTGGATTTCTCTTCTTCTACGTACATTCGCAAAACTCTATTTTATGGCCTGTCGAAGTTACGAGCTCCCTAAAAATGTGAAACATGTTTTTTGGTCAAAACGTTTCCTGCTCAAAGAGAGTGATAGAGAATCTGAGGTAAACTGAAAAGAAAGATCGGTTGTTTTATGACAACTTACACTTCAATATTTACCTTACCTATTTCTATAACTTTTCTGGCTTTAATCAACTGCATCAACAATCTTATAAGTTGAGCTTCATCAGCACTACAAAGATAGTCACTGTCTGTACGGTTCAGAGTTGCCTATAAAGATCATAAACGAGGTAACGTTACACTGCTAATGGATGAATGTTTCAGTTCCTTGGCCCGTTTCACAGCCCTCTTCCTTTTCTCCCCTCTTAAGTTCTAGGTTAAATCATACCCCGAAAAAATAGCGAGGCCCTGTTAGGAGTATCCGGGATTTGGGATAATGAGGTCAAACGTTATCGGGATATAGAATATTTGGGAAAAAGTTATTATGGGATACAGACAGAGTGGTGTATAAATCGTTAACTTTTGCATTTAAAACGTTTACGGCATAAGGGATATTTAGGCGAAAAATTAACGGAATGTGGCATACTTAGACGCTTTCTTCCCCTAACGGGGCCTCAATAGTCATGGAAGGTAAAAGACGTAAGGGGATGGGAGGGTGACGTGACGATATGGTCCCGGCCGTTGCTTTTTTACATCAGTCATGTCCTGTACTCATGAGAGCAGGGACGCTCGATTAAAACTTCGGTTTTTCTTCCAGTGGTGAATGGAATTTTGGATTGGAAATTGTCCCAAACCTTTCTAAAACACGTTTCACCCCACAAAGTATGCTCAAATTTTCAACAATTTAGTTCTCTAAAAGTTCCCGTCTTCCATTCCATTTTCCTCTGGGAATTCATTCGAGGAGAGTGGTATAATATTTTTTTCAATGCCCGCTCACCCTTTTTTTGCCCTCCAGAGTAGATTGTCCACGGCCTCTCTATTGCCGCAAGGCAGAAGAAAAGTGAGTGTAGCGAGCTCGAAGTTCTTCGGGATGGAGGGTGGGGTTCGGTCCCCACCCCCTCAACTTGCGTCCAGTTCGCTCGTGATTCTATCCGCACAAAATACGAGAAAGTTGACAGCTGTGAACAGTCTACCTTCAATGCACCCGCCACGTTTTGTGGTCACAAATGTATTATTTGTAAAATGCTCGGTGAGATACAAGAACTTAATATATTCCCCGTACATAAAGCCGTTTACCGTAGTGTGTTATCATGTGCCGAAGCTTTATGCATTACTGAAATCAGTGTATAAATCGAGATATAACGGCGCTCACGCCTGAAGGTCAGTGTGGAATTAAAATAGCGGCTTCATCAGTCATGGATGGAACTTTTCGTATTTTCAAAATGCCACTGAATAGAGACAATCCACTAGCCGCTCTTAGTTCCTCCCCAAGAGGAGGAACGCGTGACAAGCCAAAGAACCTCTGCGTGGGAGGCGAACAATCCACCGGAGGCTATACAGGCGGCGTGGTATGACTAGTTATAACCCCATAAAGAGATTATGTCATGTCGGATCTCATTAAAAACCACAGCCAGTGAAATTTATATTCAAGTTTCATAACGTAAAATTACCATCAGCTGTTTTTTTTCCCGATTGAAAGAGATTTGTACACGACACGTGTAAATCCGCTCTTACGGGTACCTTCTGGTTAATGTCGTTAATCAATTAGAATTGCTGAATTTTCCCTAGTCTGAATTTCATCCGTTTCTTCCCTTTACCCCGCGCCCCCCTCGGGGTAAAAGGAAGAAACGGATGAAATTCAGACTAAATTTTCCCTGAAATTTTATCCTAAACGCCAAAGTTTAGCATTGACTTGCACAGAATCTTTGCATTGTCAACGCAGATATCTTGCCTCTGGTTTAACACGCCGTCTGAACTTATCAATCGTCGCTCCAAATCGAAATTAATCGGCGAACTAAAATCATCCATGGCCCGCTTGGACGGGCGTTCTGTGACAATACAGAAGTCTTGTCCAATGTTGTGTTACTCTTTATTCATAAAGTACGTACTCTTCAAGTAAATTCTTACCTGTCGAAGTTTTCTGAGCGGCGAAGGCTCTCGGAGTCCATATTCCATAACATATCTACTGACTGGGCTGAGGTCAGTATGCGTCTTACCGAGTTTAAAAAATGAATTGCTCTTACGTCCCAGGATCAACGCACTAACAAATCCTACTGCCGCTGAAGATACTACAATCCCTCCGATCAATAACTTGTTTTCGCTCAAAAACGACATCTCAATTGAAGTCGTTCAAATGTACTTGATCATTATTCTGCGTCTGTGGGTGTTACGAAATTTAGCGTTGCATAACTATTCCCTCGGGCATGACACTTTCAACGCGTGACAAGCCTAAGAACGTTCGTGGGAGGCCAGTATTTAAATTTGCACGTTTATTTGGAATAGATTTGCATAGCGAAAAATTGCAGGGCCTCCCCCCCCCCCCTCAATTTTCGATCATTATTACGCAATACTCACAATCGCCTGTGGTTAGTCTAAACAAGAAGCTGGCTGTGCACCATTGAACTGGGCCCGGGGGGGGGGGGTACTTCCAGAAAATTTGGGTAGGGGTGTGCGGCCCGCTTCCCAAAACGACCAAAATCTGCGATTTTCCCTACCCTATTTATGATCTGACTCTTCTTGTTGCTGGCTTTATCTAGTCTGCGTAGCAGGCGTTAAACGAGGTAGAGGAAGGCAAAGCGCGGATGGGAGAAGAAGGGCGTGATGAAGAAGTAGCTTCTTCTAAAAGAAAGACTAGTGCAAAAATCGATACCCAATTTATGACCAAAACGGCTAAAAAAACATACCCTTTAAGCTTGGGCGACTTGTTGCTACAGTTATGTGATGATACTCTTAAGAATTCTTGCTTTCAAATTTTCAAATATTCGCGTGTAAATGGAAGAATAATTTAGAATGATTGAATAATAGTGAATGTTACGTGTGTAATGGAGCAAAACGAACAAACAAAGGGTTTTTGACTAATCTTACCAAGCTTTAAATTTAATTATAGTGTATTACTTTATTCCGGCATAAATCGTTTGTATTTTTGCCGCAAATTATAACTCTCGCAAACCATTATATCGCATAATTAGAACTGTCAGCCACAACCTGGATTTCAGATTTTTTCAGATTTTTATTATTTCACACTATTTACAGACATATTTTACTATCACACACTTCTATTATATCACACGCTTCTATTATATTGAGTCCTCTGTATGGTATCGCAAATTCGTCTGACTTGAAGCTCAACAGTGGTTACTGAAGTTTCACTAACGTATTTTTCGTAATCCCCTGGTTTCCTCATTTTATTTGAAATAGCTTTGTGTTAGGACGCGAGCCGACTGTTCAGTACAGTAGAATGTGCGGTCAAACATTTTACAGAAATCTATTTTTTGTAACCTTCCTTGGAGTGGAAGGAACCATTGACGTTGCACTTTCATAACTATGCCATATATGAGCCTTGCCTGTCAATCATAAACGTTGGTTGCTGTTCAATGCTTCATTTAAGAAGCTGCTCAGTCAGAGTTCCGACTGTTTGAACACGTATTTTCTAATGGTCGCGTCCCGGCAAGCGGAATACACTGTGTTAGTAGATCGACAAATGCTGTACACTGGGTCACAATCGGGACCAATCAACTCCCAGCTTGTCACTTCTCCTCTTCGTCCTTGGGTTAACAGTTCTGCGCTCCAACAGAAACAAGACCCATCTCCTATAGATACAAAAGATAACGGGAAAAAAGTCGGAATTAATTTACATGGGTAAGGATTCTTTTACTAACGGTGTAACAACTTACTTACCCCTCCCCCCTCCTGGATAGAATGTTAGTCCCTCAACATGTATTAATTTACCACGGTGAAGCAAAGGTCTGAGAGAACAGAGCCCGGGAACAGAGTTCTTTGACCAAACACATAAGGAAAGGTTCTCTGCCAGCGCCCGTCTGTAATAAGGGCCCGTTAACTTACAAACACACTCATCAGCTGCCTCAAATAATTTCACACTTGAACAGCTACAATTTTAACCTTAAGAACGTTTTTTGCGGTAGCAATCTCACGGCTTGTTTTTCATTTCCACTATAAAGCATTTACTTGGCTACAATAGGCTACTCATAGTGCCCTGAGGCCAGATACCGTATAAAGTTTATTCCATGTGGAGACCCAAGAAAACACAGTACCCCACCCAGTGTCACGATGAATATAAACGCGGACCTCGGAATCTGAGCCCAGTGCAGTAGCCACGCCATGATTTCCAACCCTCTCCCGCTTTTTACTTTCCACTTGGTGATCACGTGGTGCATGCTATCAAAATACATAGCATTAGCTACCCAAAAGACGACATAGCGGCTCTTTGTCGACCAACATGCCACCACCCTTAATTGCTACAACTCACCCGTAGAAGCTAGAAATCCGCGATTTCCAAGTGTCGAGAGAGAAAGCACAGGCGAAGCTGAACGACGAAATACACCAGATGGAGAACTAACAAACAAGGAAACAACAAAAAATAAACACAAAACTCGCGCTAAACAATATTATTAATCGTACTTAAAACAGCTAGTTTTAAAAACTAAAAAAAACTGGTGGGAAGGCAAGGCAGGAACTGATAAAAAAAGGTTCCGCCCTAGGTGTTTTTCGCTGTACGTTCCCTACTCTAATTTCAAGACCCCTCTCTATCTCTCTCTTCGGCGCCCACCCATCTTGACTAACAAGAACTTCTTGGATTAGTTTCCCTGTCCTTTCCAACAGCGTACAAGTTTTGCCCCGTCATAAACATTTATCACAGATACTAAGTCATTCATCCTAACTCTCTTGTAACACGATCGAGAACTATTTTTACTTCAGCTTTTATTTCACGAAAGAAACGGAAACTTCTCTTATATCATGTCAACATGAATGTTTCCGAAACTAGACAGCTGTGGACACACATTTTTGCTGTTCATATTTTTCTTTTGTTAGCCTAAACATCGGCTTGTGTAATTATAAATCTGGAAACACGCAAAGCTATTCCTTCATATAACTAAGATCGGTAGCTGCGATGTTTGAGAATAATAATCACTGAGCTATGCGGCTTGAGAGTTAATGAGTGGCTAACAGAAATATACACTGGCACAAGATTAACGGAAGAGTACCTCACTTGTAGAACCGGGTGAGGTCAGGAAATACGGTTCAGAAAGACGCACAGCTTGGCAACATTTCCTTGTGAAAATTCCATTGTGAAGCTAAGTGATCTTCTTGAAGATCTAATTTAACCCGCACATGGAATTTGTAAATTCAAGTTGTATTGGTTATCTTGTTAAGGGGGAGAGAATAACTGAATTATTGTGAAATCGAAAGAAAGTTAAAGAAAGAATAAAGTAGGGGAATAAAGGAAAAACAGGTTTATCCTCAGCACGAGAGCTCCTCAGTTTGTTGACACTATGTTTTGGAGCGAAGTAGCTGATTCTGTTTAGTGTAAAAGGGTGTCGATTAACTTCCTGTAGAAAATAGCGCTATGATTATAGCCCTAAACTTAACAGCGTCCAGGTCACGACTAAACAACACTCTGCAGCTTTCGCTTTCGCTCTGACGAAGGGCTAACGCTCGAAACGTCAGCTTTTTAACTCGTTACGGTAGCCATTTACATTTTCAACTTAGTTGATATAACCAAATTACCTTGTTACCCGCACCGACGCAGTACCACAGTTTCTTTAGCAACTTTCACCCTTAACTCTGCCGGGGAGCTTGCTTACAATTAGCTCTGAACAGTGATAATGGTAACGTTGGTAACACTGAGAGCTTGAAAAAGTCCACATTCTCACCAACGGGAAATATTTTTATGATAGGTAGGGCGATCAGCTGTATGTTGACTGCATGACACTTGCGTTATATCATCAGGTTTCGAAATAGTTTCGGACATATCATTGATAGTCTATTGCAATCAAGACTACACTGGATTGTTCAGTTCAACGGCTAAGCTGATTGAACTTTTACACGTAGTTTCATTCCCAGATCTCTTCAGTATACGCATGTACCATGAAAAACAAAGTTACTTTCTACATATGTATTCCGAAGGGAAAGAAAAACCCCATCGATGTGTCGTAAATTAAAGTTACGCCAGTGTTTATGGTGATAGGCGACTTGAGTTGACTATTTATCAAACTAAAGACAGGAGTAATTTCCAGGTTTTTCCCTCACTGGTTTTCATTTGATATCCTATACATTCCCGTTCATTACCAACCTTGGAGATCTCACGTCTAAAATCCACAAACATCCATCTTCCGTTCCACAGACAGCTTCACATTCCGACAAGAATGCACAGCAATTCACAGCTGATGGGCACTTGAACTGAAAAACCTAACCACAGAAGCATCAGAAAAGAGTAAAATGTTTCCATAAAAAAAGTTCAGTTCACAGCCTACAAGCCAAATTCTCATAGTATATGAAAAAAATAAATTCAAAACACCAGCAATAGTCCTCCAAAACGCTGAAGACGACAACACACATCAATCCCCAAAATTGCGTAAAAATGAATGGGCATTGTTTATATAGAAAATTGGAAGTCCTACTACTATTGTTTAAATAGTGTTGGAATAAAAAAAGTCGGTTGGAACAATTGTTTATTAGCACGTATATTACCAAGAATTTAGATCTTAAAAGATCGCATTGGCTGCACAGACACTTGACGGTAGTATTAATTACAAAACAACTGTATACCTTTTTCCTATTATACACATCCATACCATCAACAAAACCATCTTCCTTTGCAAGCAGGAGTAATTTTCCTTTAGTTCCAACCTCGCGTTCACCTTGGAATTAGAATACCGTAGATTTAAAATGTTACCTTAGGGGACGCTCTGCATGTAACCGAATAACCGAACATCAATTTAAGTAAGTCGTGTCTTCATACAGAAAACATTACATTAGACGACGAACATTCCCTTTTGTGTTTCATCTTTTTGAGACTATTTACAACAATTGTTGTTCCTTTACAGATTTCGCTTACATTCAGAATGGCCCCAGTTGATAATAATATAGAAAAGAGACTGTTCAGTCAGGCCCCATTAGCGGGAAGAAGTCTGAATGTCCAGTGCACCATTCATTTGCGACCTAAATGAACAATTTTCCCGAGCCTCCAATTTTTTCCGCGGAGCTCTCCCGACTAAAATACACCCAAAGGTACTCCTGCATTTCAGTCAAGACTAAGCAGAGAGAGGACTAGTTTCCTCCGCAGCCGTTTTGTGGTATATCATGCAATAACACTCCCCACCTCTTTCCCGGAAAGACATCACCGAAAATGTCTGCGGAGGAGACAAAGAGACGACTGGTAGCAGTGTATTGAGGAGAAGTGGTGACGGAGAGGAGGAGCCTCTCTGGATTAGTTGAAAACGGCTACTCCGCTTCCCATTTACCATCCCTGTTTGCTTCTCGCCACCAGTCACTCTCTTGTTATAGTCCTCATTTTTTCGGGGGTTTCTTTTTTCCTTGTCTTAGTCCAAAGCAGGGACCACCCACGGGGAAGGGGCTGGTAGGGACATAGCCCGGCCACTTTTTTGAATGGGTTGATTTTATAGGGATCCAGCTGACATGGATAATGTATGAATTTTACCACTTAAAAGAAACAAACGGCAGAACAGTGACCCTTAATGCTTTAGATTTTTAAGCTCTACCACTTTAAAATGGTCTCCATGGTCTCTGCGAAAGATTAGTTTTCAGAAGAAGAAATAGAAATTGTTTAAAGAGGCTCTTGTATTATCAGTGCTGTACACAGAATCTTACTAGTTTGGTTGTCTGAAGTGTTATCCATTCCACGAAACTCTGACAGTGCACATGAATTTACAGGACAGTCACTCTTGGACACAACTGACAGACACTTGGCTTCTCCACAATCCCACAGACGTACAGTACCATCTCTAGAACATGCTGTCATTATGAAAGAAGAGCAATCTTGACACCCAATGATAAATTGTCTCCAAAAGACCACATAATGCAGTGAACATAACTTGTAAAGCATGTTTAATCCTTTGACTTTCTGGAGTGATTGCGCAGTTGCTGTTCTAGAAAATATCCAAACTCCCCCCACAGAAGGGACTGGAATTTCCTGGGGATGGTGGATTCTCCAACACCAAAACATTTACTTAAGTGTGCAAGCAAAATAGGAGATATCATGATAACACACACATATATTTGTTAACTTACACAAAATATTTCTTCCTCTATCGACTATTGCTGTATCAACAACTCCTAAAACACCAATTAGTATTGGTCAGGAATAAAAAAGAAGGAAAATCAAACAGTCAGCCACTCCCAAATATTTATGTGCAACTTGGACAACAAGTATGAATATGTACTTGAGAGAAGAAATGAGATTAAGAAGCTAAAAGAAAAGTTTCACAAGCTGCCAATCAATCAGTCAATAAATCAATCAATCAATTGATCAACCAACCAAACAAACAACCAACCATTCAATCAACAATCAATCAATCAATCACTCAATTGATCAGTCAATAAATTTCCCAATCAATCAATCAGTGTCAGCTAGTCAATCAGTCTGTCCGTCTGTCTGTCTGTCAGTCCATCCATTGATCAGTCTGTTCATGACATCGTCAGTCAGTCAGTAAATAGAAGCAATCAAACATTCTATGGAAAGAGGAGCTGCAGTCAGGTTCAGCACATTCTTATGGACTGAAACTCTAAAAGTGTGAATATTGATAAAGTGCAGTGCTTATAGAAGAACACATTAAATTTTAGTAACTAATTAATTGTAGTAACTAATTAGCACTTCCATTGAATACAAATGAGGCAGTTCTTACCTCCTGTATGGCCTTTCAATGTCACAGGACAGCTACCATCTTCAGCAGACCAGATTTTCAGGCGTAAGTCAGCTCCGCCGCTAAGAACAACTTTCCCTGAAGGAAAAAACCTACAAGTGTTTACATCTGAAATGTGCCCTTGGAGATCGTGCTACAAAAGAAGAAAGACAACAAGAAAACTAACTTTAAAGGCCAGGATGTGGGAAGAGTCAGCTACCACTGATGTTCACTAGCAGAAAGACAATCTTAACAGCAAAAAGTTAGCTTAAAAACCGTCACTCAATTTGGGCATGGTGTTTTGTATGTAAACCTTCATTGACACTCAGCTATATTGACTCTTCATACAGGAATGAGTGATATACTATTTCTTAAATGTTCACTATTCTTAAAGTGCCCATAATGTCAAAATTTTTTTTCGCTCATCTAATTCTGCATTTCACCTAATGAACTTCTGCGAAAAAATTTTTCGATTTGGATAAAACGCAA
>OMLO01002717.1_pt1 | contig 14417 bp, 11 predicted proteins | sample 1674811 | NCBI WGS metagenome assembly OMLO01 (sample SAMN06265003, study PRJEB25207) | coral metagenome | isolation source: Coral host | place: Mexico:La Bocana,Puerto Morelos, Mexico | collected 2008-11-13
CGTCTAAATGATTAAAAGGAAGGATAGATTGGAGAGATGACTCCTCACTCATCAATTTGAGTTTCTAACAGTAGGTAATAATATTACAAGAGTTATTTCACAAGTACAATACTTAGCTCATAGGTAAGTCCTCTTGGCGTGCAAATCGTTCAAGGTCTTCCTGGCTTTTGAGCCGGATGGGACGAGAGTCCTCAGACTTTCGCAAATAGACAACAAAGTTTTTTGACCAACAGAACCTGTATCCATTTCGAGCTTGAAATTTTTTGGCATCGGCGAGTAGTTTCTGGGTCTGTGGAGTGAGATGATCGAAAATCTTGACATTTCCCAGAGAACATTCGGCTGGTAAGCCAATCGATGTTGCAGAAATCTTGCAGGCTTCCTTCCTTAGATTCATAACTTCTTCTTTGACGATTCTTCGAGTGAATTTGCAGATGACTGGTCTCGGGCCAGCAGTAGCTTGTCTAGTCGGCACACGGTGCGCAATATCGACATCTTGTATATTTATATTCACTCCTGAAGCTTTTAGAAGGCTTATGCATAGAGATGTAGTGGCGGATGCCGATTCTTGCGGGTCGATTTCGGGGAGACCAACTATCTTGACATTGTACTGGTAGCTGTAGCGTTGAATGTCATCGATTGCATTTCCGATATCATCCACTCGGGAAGTTAGAGCTTTTAAATGTGACCACAATTGTTGAAGACTCTTATCAGCTTCCGAGCGGAGATCGTCGTAAGCTTTTCCATAGAATTGTAGAGTGTTTAATGCTTCGTCTTTCGTGATGGGGCAGCTTGCTTCGCCGCCATTGCCAGATTCTTGAGCATCGTTTCGCGTGAGGGTTTGCTGTAGATTTTCAAATCCGCGTCTAAGGGTAGCGATTTCTTCTTTCAGGCTGTCATTTTCCCTTTTCAATGATGTTATGGTGACTTTAGACATATTAAAAACTGCTTAAGTTGAAACTGATCAGGGAGCGATCGAAGACACGTCCGCTCACACCGCTCACACCTTGTCACACCAATCCTTGTCAGATTGTAATACATGGCTTAGTCTTCTTTATTTGTTAAATAAAAAAAAGAATACTTTTTTTCTTGTGGGACACAGCAGGTAATCTTGAGTGAGCAAAATTATGCCATCTTACCTGCTCAGGTAGCCAATTACAAAACAGTATTCAGTTCATCTTACCCACTCATGAAGCTAACTGCATAATATAATTATTATGCTACTCACCAATCAGACTGTGTTTTGAGTGCCTTTTTGTTGGCTGTTAAAAACCCTCTGTTTAGCCAATGAGATTGGACATTTGCTAATAGTTAGTTTTTAAAAGGAAGTTTTACATAGAATTCCTGATTAAAATTATGTACCTAATAACCCACTGTGTTTCTGATTAAAAGCCCCCACAAAGCGTGCCAAGTGCCACTGTTCCTGATAGGGACCCAGAGAGAGTGGAGCATGGCCAAGGACCAGAAACAGACCCTGGAAGAGCACCTGTGGATAGTGGACCTAAGGGTCCCTCTGAAGGTACAGTACTAAGTAATTTTCAATGGAATGCTTAACAGACTAGAGTCACGGACAACTGACTCCATTTCCAGTGACAATCGTGATATTATTAGCAGCAAAGCATGCAAAGTTGTAGGCGAGATATGGCTGCTGATATCGTTGTTATTGGAAACAAAGAAAGTTGTCTGTGACAACACTGTCAGTAATTTTTATGCCAAAACCTCGTCACTAAAGCTCCGTAGTGCCCTGCTCAACTGATAATTGTAGTCATCAACTGATAATTTGTTTTATCAAATTTGCACAGGGATGGGGAAGAGCATCAGATGTTTAAATATTATGAGTAGATCATGACAACTCTGAATGCTGTTAAATTCTCGCCAGATCCATTACGGCGCCTTTTGCAGAGGATTGAGAGACAGCGTGACAAGTGGAGGAGGAGACCACCTGGTGAAGATGCTCAGCCACAGGCTGCTGGAACAACAGGTTAGCGATCATTAGTTTTTATTAAGAATTGAGGATAAACAAAGCATTTTCACTCTCTTGCTGGGGCCACTGAATAGTTTCTGTACAAGCTCATTTTGATATTCAGATTCCGCTGGTGTATTTGCAATAGGCGCTGTGGCCATATGGTAGCGCACTCGTCTCTGAATTAAGCGGTATGGGTACAAGCCCTGGTCGCTGTCAGTGGCCGGGGACAGTGCCTCCCTCCACCCAGGTGTACAAATGGGTACCAGCAAATTTAATGCTGTGGGTAACCCTGTGATGTACAAGTATCCCATGCAGGGGGGGGGGGGGGTAGTAGAAATATTCCTTGTCGCTTCATGCTACAGAAACTGGGGTAAGCTCCGGCCTGATGGGCCTCTTGACTCGTACGTTGACTTTACTTACTGGTATGAACAATGGGGAAATAATACAAAGTTTGTGTCAAGAAATCAGGGTATGGTTTTGTTGAACATCACAAACAACGGAGCAAATTGTTGGCGCCTTGCGTGCTGTTTTTGAGAGTAGTGGGTTACACACAAAGAAACAATAATATGTTGGAAACAGAACAGAAACGTATCAAGAACATTTTGGCTTGATTAGACGGGTTTAGGTTACGCTATTACTTTGGTAATCAAAACATTAAAAAGGATCTCCACAATAATAACTTTTAAACTTTTTTGGGGGAATTTCTTGCCAGGCATCCCAGGTTCCATGCCTTCAACTGAACCTCTACCAAAGAAGCAGAGATTCAGGTGTGTTCGTGTTTCATATTTATTTTGATGTGTCTGTATTGGTTAAAGGCGAACAATTTCGAATATTTCTTGACGTTTAAATCAAGTATTTAGTGCCAGATATATTCATGGATACAAGTTAAAACGTGCGTTTTAACATGTTTATCTAAGGAAAAAGAAAAAAAGAAAAATAATTTGATTAAAATGCTCCTCGTTCTCTGCTACTCCTACCCCGTCACGGGTTAGAGTTGACGGGAGTCTCTGCAGATTTCCACCCTCATGGGTCCACCCGCACGAGGAGCCTCCGACACGTTCTTGATGCGACTAGCTTTAAATAAGAGGTGAAAAGCGCTTTGCCATCCTCGTGGGAGGCATTTCCAAACAGTTGCCCAGCAACCTGAGGTGCCCTTTCGGGGGCGTTCAACCTTCCTTTTAATCCCTCCGTAAACTTGGTAAAAATTTCATTTAAATTCACGTGTACCCCCGCCTTTAATTGCCTTCACCGCATCCCGATTTCCATATTGAGATCCGGTGTAGATTCCATCAGGAAAACTTGACTTCTTTCCTGTTTAACTTTAATCATTCACAGGGTTCCTGATACCATACCAGTCTCTGCTGCTCCTAAGCAAATTGCAGATGCGGAGTTGTCTGAAGTGGAGGAGGAAGCAGAAGAAGATAGTAGACGTGACGCGGCTGATGTGGAGAACGGGCCTCCAGCCCCTGGCCTGGACCATGATAGCGGCATGCCCCATCCAGCTGTGGACGGGGCGCGTACATTACTTCATCCATTGGAGGCTGCCCAAAGGTCACGCACTACCACACCCATAGGAAGAGCAGTATGTATCTTTTAGGGAGGGGGGGAGGGTGAGGGTTGGTGCACTTGATAACTTGTTTGCAAGCTGTGGAATATTGGATGGGTTGTCGTTGAATTTTGCTAGCAATGTTGTTTTGGGTGATGTTTCCAACGATGACACAACGATAGATCTCATTTACAAGCGAAGTAGAAATGCACCGGTTACAAGTAATGAAATAATGAAAATGGGGGTGATAATGCGAAGAAACATTTCCAGTTGTCCAATATTCTATGAATCCATCATATTCCACAAAGGAAGATGATCGAGTTCTTAGATACCGTAAGTTCATTTACACGCTATTTTCGTAAATAGCATTTGTCTCATTGTAGTCATGAGTGACTACTTTTGACAAATAGTTTGATCTTAGCCCGCAGTACAACTAAGCCAACAGGAGGCTCTACTGGAACAGCAAAGACTAAAACTTCAACTACAGCAACAAAATCTCCTTCAGCAACAGTTAGAACAGCAGCTGCAAGAATACCAAAGACAACTAGCTGATATCTATGAACACGTCGATGTGCCTGGAGGGCCTTTGGTCCCCAGCTCAGGGCCCTCGGAGAGAATGTCTCTGGAAGAGCCATCCTTTGGCGGATCCCCTTACGAAGGGGCCTCACCCTTTCCAGACACGGTACATTTGTCGCGAAGTTCTTAAATTAAGTATCTTTTGAATTCCTTTACAAACAAGGCAGGTAACGATAGATACTGAACAAATATTGAAAGTTTTTTTTTTCTTGCCTACCATTTTCTGCTGATCACTTGACGCGGAGTAGACCGTGGCTCACAATCTGTATGACATTCTCCATTTTGTAGTTTCCACTTCTAACGCTCTTTCACCGAGACAAAAATGTTTCACTTAAACAACGACTTTTAATTATATTGTTGGTTGATTGTTTCTTTATGTCGCCCAGCCTTTCCTCAAACAAAAGCATTTTTGTAGGAAATGTTGTTGAATTTAGCTAAAGTATTTTTCTCGTTTTCTTATAGAGTTTGGAGGAACCAGAAGGTGCGCCATTGAGCCCTCTCCATTTGCGAGCCCCTTACGACACAGCCCCCCAGACTGTTGTCCCCAGAAAAACATCAAGGGAAGGGTCTCCGCTGTTATCTGAGACACTGGAATCCTCAACATCGGGAAGTGTAACTTCCGATGAAACCGTGAAAACATCTGAATTCCGAAGAACGTTGGAAACAGCGCGTGCCACGGCGGAAAAAGCAGCGCAACTACGGCAGAAAGAGAAACACGTTTTACAGGAGCTTAGCAGAGTACCTCTGGAAGATGTACCATTTAGAAGTGACCACATCCTTCCAGAAAGAGACGCATCTTCTGGAAGCGCTTCAAGCCTTACATCTGACGAGCTTGTTACTGTTTCAACCCCTTCGACTCTTTCGCTTAGCGTGACATTACCCTCTGAACGTAGCGTGACAGCGACCATGTCACGCACTACTCAATCTGGTTCATCTTCTCGTGACTCTGACCATGCATATCCGTTATCCTCGCAAATTCAATCACGTTTCTCTGATGTCAGCGACACCGCTAGCGTAACAGCTGCAACATCGTTTCTTACGAGGACTTCACAAAACGTCGGATTCTCCCGACCACTGACGTCCATTCCTCGACAATATTCGGCGTTAGCCTCAGGATCTGAACCTGTCACTCGCACCTCCAGTGCTCTGCCATCCACTACATTAGGTAGTGGCGTTACAACAGAGGTCCCTGGCACAAGTTCTGTAACGCTTGCTTCATCCAGTGGTTCAGTGCACTCAAGAACAATTGGAATGTCACAGCCTTCTGTTTTTCAACCGTCCATCGCTCGTTCAGGTTATTCTCCTGGGTATTTAGACTACTATTACCAAAAGATTGAGGAGGAACGCCAGCTTTTTGAAGCACAGAGAAACCGCATCCGGCGTTACAGTGACTTATATAAGAAAACGGCCCCAGAAGGTCCAGAAGATCAAACATCTCGGGTCTCAGGGAGCATGAGAAAAATTGCGCCTCCCACAGGGCCCCTCGTGAGAACGAGCCCTTATATTTCAGACCAGTACGATAGGGTTCCTTCGTACCAAGAAAGGAATATAGAAGACACAAATAAGGAAAATCAGGGCTACATTGCAAACTCCACAGGATTCAGAGGACAGGACAGATTACAAAATATTTCAAAGAGACTTGGCGACTTAGAAAAGACGTTAGCCACCGGATCTTCTGCGGTTGCGTCTTCCAGTTACGCTTCAAAGCCTTTGTCGATGAGCGATTGGAGTCATGGATCTAGCACAGAGTACATGTCACTTCCACGTGAAGCTGCGGGAGTAGGTGCGACGGGTAGCGCAGGCTCAACCTTTTCTTCTTTGTCCGAGCTGACGGAAATGATGACGAGATTGACGTCAACTAGTGATGAATCTGACGTCACATCCCTCAAGTCAGGCGACGCATCAGGAGCCAAAGAGGGACTGCCTTCGTGGGGCCGCCAAAAACATTCTGGGTTAGAAGGGAACATTAACGTGAAGGGCTTGTCTAGGCCTATGCTTAATGTTCCTAGTAGTGTTGTGTCCTCGAACACAAAAGGTTCCCTGAATGCTGCTCGCTCGCGCATTCCCACGGGATTAGGGAATTCATCATCTGGTGCTGTGGAGCGCCATTTGTATGCACCAGGGTCACGCTGGACTAGGGGCTCAGATGGAAAGCAGTGGTTTGTACTTTCACGATCACACACCTTGTCATCCGGCGGAGGAATTTTAGAGAATGACAGTGATATCCCAGTGGAGGTGGCAGCGGACAGTGTGTTCCCTGATGTCACTGAAGAGAAAAGTATGTCCTTAATTTGATTGAATACATTGTTTTAACAGTTCTGATTAGGAGAAGATTAACCTTGTGACGTAACAATATGTGTTCATAGAGGGCTGTTGTTATACAATAGGCCATATCTAAATTATTTTAAGCCTCTTTTTTAAAGTGAGTCTTGGTGCCCATCCTTTCGCATGCGTGTTTAACTCATTTTCACATGAATGGTTGTGCATCAGGTCTGGCTTTGATAGAGAGGCTAGGTCAACGCAGAAATGGGTTACATCTTTCAATCCAGCAATGCGGTGATTACTCAAGAGGTTGAATTTCCGGGATCATGTCAACTTGTAATACAGCGATGCTTTTCAAATACGCATTTGGAAGCAGTTAGTCACCTATTCCGGGCCTTAGGCTGTCTCATTATTTTTTTTTTCGTTTTTCTACGGCTCTTGGATAGAATTGCTGCTGTTACAACCGAGTGAGCTTAGACGAAAAGCCGTTGTCAATAATTCGACTAATACTTTGTTGAGGTAAAAAGTATGATGGGAAGCACGGCTAATCATAGCTTAAAGCTTAAACCAACGTGTTTCTTAGCGAGGGCTCTGCGTACTAGACTTTCACTTTACTTGTTTTTCAAGGTCCCGTATCAGGCCGTGAGGAGGCTGGATCAGTGGCGTCTGTTTCTTCAACCAGTCTGTCCTCTGGCACTGTGCAGTCTGATATGACTGACGATAGACGCGATGAATCATTTGCTGCAAATGTTGAGCCACGTGGAGACGAGCCCTCTACGGTAAACTAGTATTGTCCTTCCGTAACATGTGACACAGTCGAGACAAATTTTAAACAGTAATTTGAGGGTTGATTTGTAATGGCATTGCGTATATAAAACTGTAAGTTGGACACCCGCCAGATTTTAAGGGACTTTTTTTTAATTTCAATACTGTTTTCAAGTAGTATAGCATACGAACGAATCTTGCAAGATATGCTGACAGTAGCCAACTTATTCGAGTTTGCCGATGTTATTTAGAGGCTAAAAAAAATTGAATTTTAGATACATTTGATTAAGATGGTAACCGAACAAGGAATGAATAATTAGGCCATATTTGTACCCTCGGTATTGGACTTAAACTAACACACAATAGAGGCTGATGCAGGAGAATATCATTGAAGTGAGCCTCATTTGCAAGCTAGTTCCAGTCCAATAACGAGAATATGCATCAGCCTCATTTGCAAACTAGTTCCAGATCCAATGCCGAGAATACGCATTAACCTCAGTTGCAAGCTAGTTCCAGTCCAATACCGAGAATACGCATTAGCCTCAGTTGTAAGCTAGTTCCAGATCCAATACCGAGAATACGCATTAGCCTCAGTTGCAAGCTAGTTCCAGATCCAATACCGAGAATACGTATTAGCCTCAGTTGCAAGCTAGTTCCAGTCCAATATCGAGAATACGCATTAGCCTCAGTTGCAAGCTAGTTCCAGTCCATTACCGAGAATACGCATTAGCCTCAGTTGCAAGACTAGTTCCAGTCCAATACCGAGAATACGAATGTATCCTCTTCAATATGACGTCCTCATACCAGTGCATGTGGAAGCTACAATTGTAGATTAGTTCGGTCTTGTAGAGATACGAACACCACTTCAACGGCCATGATAAGTCAGTGATTGCCGTCCAGTCTCTCTCTTGTTCTGAGATGTTTTCTTTGAGTTCACCTCTCTAATCTCCAAAAGCAACATTTCCAAATTCCAATTTGAACTGAATCTAAATAAAATGGCTGCCGTAATTGGCCATCTCCCAAGTTACCTTGTGCCTGTTTCAAAACAAGTCCATGCAAAACGCTTCATGTGGAGATGAGTTTAATTTGCATTTAAATAAACAAATCTGTAAGGGGAATACCATTTCATATGAATGGTTTCGCACATAGACTAGTTTTGACACAGATGCAAAAGGAAACTCATAAATGAGCTATTAACATCGTGTAATTAAGTAAAGACTGAAATTTTTCTTTTGTTTTGTGTCCTGTTCGCCACTCAGATATCATCTGTCTCTAGTGAGACACGAAGAAGTTCCTCTACAAACAGTGATCTCCCTGAACACAATCAATAAATCAAGCGTTGGAATTTCGGATAAAATTGTTGGATATGAACTGGAACTGCAAAAGTCCGAAGAATGAGAGCAGAAGGAAAGCCTCGTTTGAATATCAAACAATTTGGGAAATTACTGGCTGATGGGACAGGACAGAAAAACTAATAAAATTGCAAGCTCCATAGATATCAGAATAAAACAAGGAAAAGAGCAAACAAATATATTCTTGTTACTAAAACTTAGAAACAAATAAAGGACGAAGAGATTATGGACAAAAGAGGCTGGAGTCCAATGAAGAAAGTCCCTCATATAGGGCTTTTTTTCCAAGGTACTCCCGCTCAAGTTTTTTTTTAGACATAGTATCCAGTCCTCCCGCGGCTGCGTGATTTTCGCCCGTGGAGGCCGAAAATTCCACTACCCTATCCACGTAAGCAAATCCGCATCACAGGGTTGAATATTTGTAGACACTCATGGGATTTCTGATAGTAGGGTTAACTGAAAATGACTTGAAATCTATTCTGTCGGGAATAAGGCCTATATGGGGGAGCAACTCTTTTGATTAGGGACTATTTCGTTCTTTCTTCGCTCCAGTAGCGAAACTGTTTAACAATAGTGAAACCTAATTTATTTTTGCGGCTTAGCAAAAAGGGTATTTTGTAAACGCTAAACAAAGGTACTAAAGAGATATTTTGAAAATCAACACACTCCACCGGTGTTATCACTGACATCACTGTTTAAGTTGCTAGAATATGATAAATCAATGGCTTCCGGATAGTGGCGCAGTCCAGTCAACAAATCTGTCCCTACATATCCCGTCGGTATTGTTTGTTCGCATTCGGTGTTTTGTTGCCATGGCAAAGATGACTGGCACATTGGGAGGATGGTGGAATAAACTGACAGAAGATTGACACATGTCACAGTTACCAGATTTCTTTCAAAGAGATCATTTGGCAAGCGGCGCAATAAAAATTGAAACGTTCTTCTTCTGTGGATCGTAGGACATGTCAATAAAAGGTAGAAAAAGGGTCGTCATTTTCCGATCACAAAAAGTTGTTTAAGTTAATACGTGACACGCACAGCTGGCAAAATTTTGTGTTCTTATCGGGCCACAGAGTTAGTATCGCTTATCAAGTTCGTTTCTTTCGCTGCTAACAAATCTGCGGGGTTTTTCGCTGATGGATTCTCAAGCTCTGTGAATTTATGATCGTGAAAAAGCGCATTGATTGATTTGAGCTTTTCAGATCACTAATACGAAACGCGCATGCGTTGATTTTGCAGTATTATTTTTGATTTTAAATTATGTGCTCGAAAGAAAGATAGTGTGTTCTGAAATCTTGCCTCTCTGTCTGGAAATGTTCCGAGAGTAATCTTATGTACAATGTTTTGTTCCCCCTAAAATCTTGAATTTCAGTTTCAAATTTCAAATGCTGAACGATTGAAACGTCAAATAGGTGTTTTACTTAAACAATCCAGCTTTGTGTTCTTTCTGATTTTCTCAGGAATAACCGAAGTACAATTTTCAAATTAAAGCAGTTGTGAAAGATATTTAAATCTGAACTGAATTTTTGTTTCATCTTCTCAATGACGCTGCACTAGTATTAAGTTCTGAAATTAGTAACCGATCTGTGCTTGCATTCTGTAAAATAAAGCTGGCACAATTTTTCCCCAAAGGCTATCGTGGAAACGTTTTTTGAACTTTGACAAAGAAATTCGTCTTAGTCTTGTGAAAGATGAATTGATCAACATGACACATCTTGTCACCGATTTTTTCTAAATTATCTTTGACCAGTTTGAAAATTTGATTGATAAAATAAAAGAATTTAAACGGGATCCTGGCTCAAAAACTTTCAAGGCAGCTTTTTTGTATAGTTTATTCCGTAATAAACTCATCTATTCATTAACATCTCCAGAAACGTGAATTACCTGCAATCAAACCTTTATTGAGAGAGTAAACAGCAATGCGTAAAAATTAAAAACACAATTATGTTTATCTACAATGTCGAAATATTTCATTATATTTTCTACAATCGGAAGAAAACTTATAAAGCCCCACAAACCAAAGGTTTTGGTGTTACCTGAAGCCCATACCAATACAAAATCAACGTAGGAAAATAATTATAACTCAAAGTTAACGCGGCCAGATTGATAACAAGGATATTAGCGGCACTGTGACCTGTCTTTATTCTTTTATCTTCTTCAGTTCGCATTCTTTTTTTTTTATTTTTTGGCGTTGTGTTTCGGAAGAGATATATCTGTTACAGTGAATGATAATGGCGAAAAAAAACAGGCCGATAAAGGGGATTTATTGAATGTCTTGTAAACACATTGAAGAGACCGTCCTCTATCAGTGCAGGAAGTATCAAAATGTTAACCATATTTCCAAACACCGAGGAAGGAGTTGAAAACTTACACGATGCGCAGCGGGTATTTTTGACGAACGTCGAGATGTTTGGAGCTGTGGTCAAACACTGTCTTGAGTGTTTGATATATCTCCTCAATACGTGAAAACAAGGAAATAAAATCGTAAAATCTAATAATCCAATAATTTCCTTTGTGAAGTATTTAGTTTAAGAAAAATATCAGCAGAATCGTACGTTGTTGCCCAGATGAAAAATACACCAATTTTTTAGCCTGTTCTTTATGACATTGTTGTGATACCTCCAGTGATGTTTGATAGTGATAGAACTATCTACGCGGCGAGTTAGCGAGGCGCAACTTGCTCGTTGGTCCGACAGCAAGAATTCGTTTTCATGCCTACGATGATCGCCAATAATGGCGAAACAACTGCCCAGTTAACAAATCTGCCCCTGCTAAACTGGCCAGCTTGTTAAAGTCAGTGTCACGACAAAGATGACGAGCGCATTTACACACAGTGTAACAGTATGATGAGGAGAACTAAGATGAAATTGATGCTGATAGGTGCAAGAAAATTCCAGTAGGTTTGTTCTGCAAGAGTTTTTTTTTTATAAACTTAAATATAATAACAGTATTCTCTTTCTTGATCAGAGGTCGCGTAGAATGAAGTTTTGCACTGATGAAAAATCTAAAAGTCCAACTGAAAACCCCAAAGGGTTCCCATATAAAGGAGCATGTTTGCTGGACGGAAATTTTAAAAAAGAACCTCTAAGAGTTACCAGACCCTCTTTTGTGGGTGTGGCTTGAAATTGTTTCCACTCGGTTCTAAATAATATTCACCCGCATAATTATTATTTTAAAACAATTAAAACACATTTTTTCGGCTCAATATCGTAAAAGGTACCGCAGTCAAAAGCTCCCAATGGACTTTTTTTGAGGCTGAAAACCCTACGAGGCAATGGACTTGCATCCAGTTTTAATAGTCTCTGTATTACTGAAACCGAAGATAAACAGCTTGATAGGCCACTAGGCTCGCATGCAGACTTAACCTTTCTTCAACAAAGTGGAAGGAATTAGAAAAACAAGGACATTTTTCATTTTTAATAAACTTCTTGTATATAACTTTACAAAGTAGGCTTTCATACAGAAAACAATCAATAAATATTAAAAGCTAATATCAATAAATCTCAAATGAATAAAATACGTACGGTAAATTTGAATGAATTAATGTTATCTCAGATTTACTCTAAAAAATTTTATTTATTAAATTCTTTTTCTCAATGGCCACTGAATCGCCAGCACAGATTTCTCTCCAATACAGTAATAGCCCGTGTATAAGAACCTGAATTTTTCAATTTAGCCTAAATAGGTTCTTATATAAATTGTACTTAAAGCAAATTTCTTAAAATAGGTTCTTATATTTTCATATGAATTTCATCTGAATATACTATACATATTATAAATATTGTCTCATAATACAGTATAAATCATTTATTTGTACCATAGGCAGTTCAGTGCAGGTACAGTTATGTCAAGTTACTTTTAAATAGATGATGATCTTAATTCAGCAGTTTCTACCTATATACTTTTACAGCAACCCCACTGATAAGAACCTAACTTAAAATCTTAGCCTAAATAGGTTCTTATGTGGAGGGGGCTTAAAATGAAAATTTTAGCCTAACAGGTTCTTAAAACCCAGGTTCTTATACACAAGCTATTACTGTACAGTTGTTTTTCACGTTACAAATAATTATATTATATGGCAAGTTAGTCTTAAGCTAAATTCAAACATTTTAATTCATTGGTTTTTTTCTTCCTTGGAATTTTGCCATATGAAAAGGTATCCATGTCATGCATGTTTTCAAAAGCAGGTAATTTTAAAACTTGTGACTAAAACTGTGTGCCAAATGATATAAACTACTTACTAGTCTAGCTTGATCAAGCTGAACTGGGGAATGTTGGCCATTAGACATTTCTGTATGAACATCACTTAGCTGTGTCCATACTTGCATGACCTCAGGCCAACATTCCCCAAGACGACCCTACTACTGTACGTTAGTAAGAGCATACTGCCTCTCTGATGACATTATCAAGGACGTGACTGAAGCAACAGTATGCAAAGAAAGTCAGTTGTCCAGTCAGCTGAATGTAACAGTCAATCTCACTAGCCCTCCCCACCCACAAGATTTTTCCACTAGCACGATTCATAGACTAAGAATTAAATTAATACAATAATATTTGATCTCTTAAAATATCTCTTTAATTTCAATTTTGTCAAGTTTCATCCCCAAAAACTTCACTTGTATTGGGCAAGTTAAGGATGGAATCATTATCCACTAGGTCCAGGCTTTCAGACATGATTTTCTTTGCAAGCTGAACAAGATCCTGTCTTGATTTCAGAATAAGGATTTTAAAAAAAAAAAAAATTTCTTTGTTGATTTTCAGTGCAAGGCTGCCACAGGTGGCTAAATAACTGAATATTACACCTGGTAACTACAGTTGTGATAACTAGAATCCCAAAGTTTGAAGATATCCAAAAATATCACATAAGAAAGACATGAATGAATTTTCATAGGACACTAACATTGTGCTGTGTTACTGTTGAGTTTTTTTTTTAATATTCTTGATTGACCATGTACTATTCTGTAATTTGTCTCTTAGCTCTTAATCACCCAAACAATCAAGTTCTAAAGTAATATAAACATGTCTAAAATATTGCAAGATATGAAGTCAGAATGGGATGAAGTCCTTAACAAAAACAATATTACCTCAATATACCACGGAAATTCTTATAACTGACTATTGCATAAGCAAGAATATTTTAGCTCCAAACTGAAACATTTAACAAACTTTGTCAACTGTTATAAGACTAGTGCATAGTGTCAATCAATCATTCCAGTCCCCTCCTCTCCTTTACTTGAAAATCTAGACCCCAGCTGCTTTTTTTTACACTCTGCTACTGATGTTTAATGTTTCTCCAACAATTTGAAATGTGCTTGAGGTTGTGCTGTCAGAAAATCTTTCATTCATTGTCAATGATGTCTGGAAATCAAAAACACATGTGGCATTTAGACTACAAATGCAAGGTGTGAAAAGGCAAATACAGGCTGGCAGACTGTACAGAGAACTAGTGCAGATCCCTCTTGCTGATAGAAACCAAATTTCTGATATTAAAACAAAATAGACTGCTAGAAGTCCATTTTTCTTTAAAGATGCCTTGGCCAAAAAGGGAGAACGAGACATGGGAGCCCCACACCTGCCTTATTCCCTCTAGGCCACTTCACCCTTAGCATTTGCGATGGCTACAGTAAACATGAGTGCAAGTGACCCATAGAGAAAAAAAAATGGGCTGCCGGCAGAAGAAATATAACTGATACTGGTTAATGTTGGTGTGGTTTATTGTATACCAAGTTCAACATAAATTTGTGATAATCAGTGTTAATAATTAATCAAATTAATAATCGGTCAACATGGAACAGAAAACTAGGTGACAGCATAGTACGCAAAGGTTCATGGTTAGTTATTGGTAAAAAGAGATAAATATTGAAGAAAACGGACAACTGTTTTCAAAGACATGTTTCGGCATGCTTATGCCATCTTCAGTTTAATAGTGAATAACAAGTACGTGATACAGTTATAT
>OMLO01002718.1_pt1 | contig 14416 bp, 7 predicted proteins | sample 1674811 | NCBI WGS metagenome assembly OMLO01 (sample SAMN06265003, study PRJEB25207) | coral metagenome | isolation source: Coral host | place: Mexico:La Bocana,Puerto Morelos, Mexico | collected 2008-11-13
GAGATGGTTTTCAAGCAGCCAATCAATTTGCAGTACCAAAACAGCCCTCATGTAGCTTGCGCGAGCTTTCCAGTGGTGTTCCCGACTGCATGTTTGATTGTTTAGTTATATCAGAACTACAAAAATCTTCACTTCTAGCTCATTCAAAACTGAAGCTAACAGCATTACTGAATTTCACACTTCACTTCTTCCAGAAGTTGACTTTCCTAGCACAATCGTCATGTACCGTTACACGTTTCTGCAAAGAACACTACAAAGTACACGTTACTAACCTTAATAAACGTGGCTTGCTGACTACAGAAGAAGTACTTAGGGAAAATGAAGGGCACTTTGAGAAGAGTCATAGAGGCTCGAATTAGACATTCGGTTTGCTGAAAGAAACAATACAACAATGTTAAAGAGATTAACAACTGATTTCTCCTTAGAAAATCAATACAGGTAACGAGAATAGAGTGAGTCATCAACCAGGGGATATTGTCTCAGAATGAAAAAAGTACATATGCTGTGATCAGTGTGCAGAATTTAAGCTTTATCAAGCTGAAGGGCAAAAAGGTAGTGGTGAATCATTCCAATGGACAAATCTACTTCTTCTTGATATTGTCAAGTATGTCGTGATAATAAAATCAGGAGCAGCACAAAAAAATAGGGAGAAACAAAACAAGCAAGGGGCCCAAGGGAGAGGCAATCGGCATTCTCTTGCTGCTCTCCACCTAACAAACACCTGAAACACACTGAATGGAATAGAAACAAATCACTAATGAAACATTTTTGGGAATGGAATCATTTTGCCTTCAAAAATGAATTTCATATTGAAGAAATATCAAGTATTGATATGACCTGATATAAAACATTTGGCCAGTTTTTAAAGTCATTGCTGTTCTATTCTATACAAAGTAGGCTGTTCCAGGCTCTTGGTCAGTGTGGACAGACTCTGCTCATCACCCGCCCACTTCTTCCCCAATATTTAATTAAAAAAAAAAAAACTTACCAAGTGGCAGACTGGGAGGGCCTCAAGTTGACTCGCTAGACTCTGAAATCAGAAAGCAATAGGTGAAACAAAAATAATTAACTCTACAGAGTTCCTGTGTATAATTGAAAAAAGCTTCATTAGCAAACCAACCTCAACTGTTTCTAAAATTCCTGTACATGCTAAAGAAAGTGCACTTTCCCTCAGTGCTGAAGACTTGCTAACTATGTTTCCTTGTTCACCCAGAGAACTGAAATCAAAGCAGGAGAAAGGGGAAATCAACCTATGCAGAAGATAAGATGAAATAAGACTTGGCCTGTGTACATCTGTCCCCCTCCCCTAACTTCCCAATTTGTTTGCATGGAGGGGGGAACATACACAGGCTAGCAAGCATGATATAAGTAAATTTAAGGTTGATCATCGCAGTTATACACACAACTTGAGCAGTTGTGAAATTAAAGCCTGAAGAAATTCAGGCCTGAATTTTTTTCAGGCTTTAATTTCACAACTGCTCAAGTTGTGTGTATAACTGCGATGATCAACCATAAATTCACATCTTTCTCTGCAGTTCAAATATATGATCTTTCGTATACTCATTTACATGATCTAAGTTACCATACCTGGGCTGCGAAGTCTTCATTAGTACATCAATACTGTGCGATATCAGCAAACAGCTCTGCTGAAGACTACATGATGTGTTAAGAAAATGCTACTCGTGTTCAGAGTGCACAGGTTCAGAGTGCACCAACTTAACACCAACTCTTAAGTAACTTAAGACAAGAAGTGTCTTTTTTCTGCTTTTTATAATTAATTTTTATTATTAATATTTATTTATTTATTTATTTTAAATCTTTGTAGTGTATATGTTGTAAATATTTATTTATTTCGGTTTTAGCTCTAATTTATAGCTTGTAATTGTATTATTATATAGTATATATATGTTATTTGCTGGCTGGGAAGTCCGTATAGTGAAAAACTGTGACTGAAGTCTTGAAAATGCTGCCCGAGGCCGCAGGCCGAGGGCAGCATTTTCAAGCCCAAGGTCACAGTTTTTCACTATACGGACCGACCCTAAGCCGGTAAATAACTTATTTATTTTTTTCCAAGCTCTCAAACGAAAAAAAACTCACGCAAGCGTTACTGTGACCATGGTCAGAGATAGGAAAATCCGGACCGCGCTAAGAACCAATCAGATTGCAGGATTTGTTACCGTGCCCACTTGGAAAAAAATAAATATCTAGTATTAAGACCTCTATGTGAACCACTTTTAGTGATGAAGCTTCCTAATAAAAGATTGTTACTACTACTACTACTACAAGTATGTAAGGATACGTTTCGATGTTCTTAAGACTGACTGGGTCTGCATTAAATGATGAACGGTACAGCTGCCCATAACTTGTACCAAGATGGCGGAAAATTTTGCTGCATTCTGTCATCTGAACAAAGAAGATATTATACTCTAAGTGCTGTTATGCAAGGAAGATAACCTGTGAGAAAGATGTTAATTTGTCAACTAGGTACCTTTTTTTGGATCTAGTACATAATTTTTAAAGCTACAAGAGCTGGAGATTATATACATTATTTCAATTTTTGTCTCTTCCTAAGAGAACTCCAGCACAAAGTTTTCATTTGTGTTACTCTTAAGTTAGAATGGCTTAGCCTTGTTTGAACTGAAACAAGTTCTGATAAACTCATCAATGACCACACTTTCATCACAGACTTACTTGAGAGGCAAAGTGACTCAGTCGCTGAACATCTTGACCAGTTGCCATGGCAACAGCTGTTGCTATGGCAGGTGGGGGACAGGATTTCATGGTAGCACATGATGCGAGGAGTAGACTGTGAGCCTGGAACATTTCAGCTCTCAAGCTTGCATAGGAACATTGGAATGAGAGCTGACGGTTGCAGGACACAGATGCCTGAAAAGAAATTAAATATAAATAAATTTTCCATTTACCCACCTTAACTGATTGTTGTAAATTTATTTTAGCTCATGTTCCAATCTGACCAATGACACCAATAGAACTCTTCTAACAACCCCCTTCATTTGCAACAGTTCTAGAATAATAAACCTACTTCTATTGTATTTGGGATAAACTAATAAGTGCCTTCCAGATGGGCCCACATGGCTCATATGGAGACATTTTTTTTACCTTGAGTGTAGTGATGCCCTTGTGGTACTTGGAACAAGCATCAGATATCTGTTTATCAAGTGCTAGCTGACTATCACAAGAAATGCTCAGCAAACTCTCTGCTTCACAGAAGAACTTCAAGGCAATAAGCCAGAAGTAAAAATGTTCAGAAGCTACCTGAAACATTTTAAGATAAACGATTATAAGAACCAGCAATTAATGAAAGGTTCCTAGTAGCTCACAGACAATTCTTCCATGATGAGGAGATATTACTCTAGCAGTTTACAAAATGTTTCATACCTTGGATGACAGGCTTCCAAATATTTTAGCTGCAAGGCTGTGGAAACCCTGGGAAAGGATTAAGAAAATGTGTGAAATAAGTTTTAAACTAAACTGATAGGCAAGGCAAAGTCTAAACCTCCTGGGACCAGAATGTTCACTTAATTCTGTTGTTCATTTAATGCTGTTTTTTGTAGCTGAGGAAACGTCTTTATCACAGCCGCTCTTAGGATTGAAAATACGGAGACCTGGTGGACATCAAAAAGAGGTTTCAAAAACGGTCAATTAAATGGATTGATGTGTGGCTGGGGTAAAACATCCTGCCCATTGTGGAGAGGTGGATGTCACTGGCACTGAATTGCAATTCTCCCAAATGGGATACTACTACATTACTGGTACTGCCCCCCTCCACAACCATTGATCAAGAGTCTACTAAACTAAGATTAGGCCTTCAAGCTACCCACACTTGTGATGACAGGAATAATCTTTGTTATCCTGATCTGGAACATTCTGCTATTGAAGTAAGACTTAAGAGTCAATACCTGTCTAGTTGCTTGTTTACCAACTCTGAACATAGTCCAATATCTTGATGGCGTTGTTAATCTGCCCAAGTGCTCCAACAGCAAATCATCTAATTTTGCAATTACACTTTGATCCTCATCTGGAGAAATTCCACGGTAAGACTGGAATATCAAAGTTGCCATGCCAACCTATCATATCAGGAAGTCAAATTCGTAAATTTTTGTAGCATGATAAACTATTAAAAGGACACCAGTCTTTTTAAACACATACCACTAAATCTTTTGACTCCTGGCTGTCATCATCTGCACTGACCACAACTTTCGCAAAGTGTGAAACAATTTCACCTCTTAAAGGTGTAAGGACAGATGGGATCTGTGTTGACATGGTGACCATTGTGCGACATAATGCAAGTGCCACAGCACCTGGAACAGAATAAAATTGCTGTAACAAGACTGAAAGTTTTCTGTTACTGGTAATAATTTGGTATATTACTGTTGGAAAGTATTGAATGATATAACCCTAGGAGATTGTGCAAAATCTAAATTTCTGTAGTGTAAAAATGATCTTGATTATCTCTTCGTGGACAGGGTACTAGCACAAACATTTTGTAGACCAGTAGCCACAGGTTCTCAATAGTCACTCTTTTTTGCTTTGGCTTTAGCTAATATATAGATTTAGCCAAGCCTAAAGGCCTAACTCTTGGGTCGGCTTGTTCAAAGTCGCATTAAGTTAACCCAGGATAAGCAAAAATTTTGATTTGAGTGTTGTAACTTTGCCATGAGGTTTTCTGTATTTTATTTGGCCTTGTGTTTTGAGTTTGATCAAAAATACATACAAAACCAAAGCAGTAAAAAACATTTGTACATAAGAAAAAATTATTAGTTGGTTGATTTTTAATCCTGTCAACCTAATTCCTTACAACCCAGCCCTGTTAAAAACAAGTTACCCCGACATATGCTCGCAATCCAATCCAAAACCAGGCAGTTGGGGAGCGGTCCACTTAAAAAAAAACATGTTACCTTGATGACCTTCAAACTTGAGCCCATGATATGATCACATGATACTGGTCAGTGGATACCTTGACAGGTGTCAATTGACGATAACATGGATGCCCAGTATCAATTTATGAACAAACGCTATAAACCAAGGCTGAACCTCTCTGTTAACCTATTAGCTGGAAACTTATGGCCACTATCTTACACGACTCTGTCACCGTTGCCACAAGAAAATCAATTCATGGGTTTTCTTTGCTTTCCTGTATGGGTAAGGGGCTCTGCTTGGTGGCCCTTCAGGCTGCTGGAGCTCCACTATTAACTTAAGTGTCCTACATACTTTGAATTACAACCTCATCAACTAAAAATGGGCAGGAGGAGAGACTTCAAATTTCTGAAATCAATTTTCTAATCACTTACCAGGGGAAGTGGGAAGCATGCTAGACAAGCTCTCCACAAGGGATAGAGCTGCCTGAGGATAAGTATCCACTAAACTATTCATCGACAGCAAACACACCTGAGCAACAAGGAAACAAAATGTTTTAGCTTCTTGTTATAAAATGTTATTATTTGAAACAGATGTTGATGATCAGCCTATAAATACCATTAAGGGCTGAAGTTGTCCACTAACACAACAGACAATAGCACAACTCTCCACTGCCGCTGCTGCTTGTTCACAAAGTGCAATGTCCTCTTTACCTGGTGAGTTAAGGTTATAAATGCCACATTTACATCACTGGGACTTACAGCCTAGTCTTGCTAAATATTGTAAATTCGCAGGATATATCAAGCTCTCCAATGTTACTGGCAGTGTAAAAACATTAACAATGGCGTTAAAAAACAAATACTGGTATTATGCATGACATGCAATGGTTCCAATATGGTACGTAAAAATTTTAAAATTCTGAATCCAAAATCAGTGAGTAGCATATACAACACAAACAACTAATTTCTGATCATTTGTAATGTCACACAAACCAGACTTTATCCCTGCCACTGCAATGCTGACAAGAAGTTCTGATGTCAAAGTTGCTACAGCTGAATTACAAGAGTTGGTTTCCTTCTGACAAACTTCAAGTACTGAAAGGTTTAAAGAAAGGAAACAATTGTAAAATGTTTCTGTTACAAATGAACAGGACTTCTCTATATTTAGGTGTATTATTATAATAAAAGTGGGCATATTTTACAGGAAATGTTACAAGTAAATTAATTGGAACCAAGTTTATTTTACCTTTGTCACAATGTATCAAGTCAGCTGCTACAGATCTTGATAATGTTACCATAGTTCGTAATGCAGCAAAAGTAAGGTTATCATAACAGCTACTTAGTATGAAATCACAGAGGGCCTGCCGACAGAAAGACAATGAAAGAACACGCAGTCTTGCCATAAAATAATGACTGATTAAAAAAACTAAGAATGTTGTATGTTATTGAATTGTTTGCTGCGGATCAAGACAATAACTGGTTGGTGATAAAAGGTTCATTATAAATACTACATTTACAGAGATAATAGTTGAACAAGTACTAGGTGGTAATGGTAGCTATGCAACTCACATAAACAGTCAAACAGTCAAACCAAACTCAAGTACCTCAATATGCTGCAATCTCCACATGTGTGGAGTGCTCTTAGCCAGCATTCTTAAGTCAGCTAGAGCATGATTCTTGACAACTTTCCTAGGATCCTGCATCAAATACTTAAGTAATAGGTCAGCCTGCAAGGAAATTACATGGATCACTTGATAATTTTCTCATTTACTCGCATAATATCAGAGGTTTGTTATTCAAGAATCTTACCGGTATACTATTATGTTAATTGACAGTGGTAGAATTAGTTTTTAAATTAATTAGTCAATTTAACCTGTTTGGGGATGTCAATCACGGTGGATACCGCAAGGCAGGACAGGGTATGAAGAGTGACGACAACAAAATGACAGGCTGGATGAGAGGCAAGTAATGATGAACATAATTCATGGACCTGAAGAGTAAAAAAATAAATGCGAGTACAAAAAATTTAATGTGTAAAAATAGTCTCAATTTTCATAACAATAAAGTACAAACAGTTTGAAATGGTGCACATGTTTACAAATATATACTAACTTAATTATTATACACATGGGCATCAGGAGAATGTTTGCACTTTAATGTACGCATTACATGGCAGCCCAGGTTTACAAAGAAACCTAATTACAAAAATAGTTCTTTTCCAAATACAAAATAAATATGGAAGTGAAAATTTGATAATAGCCCCCATTTGAGACAAAACTATGATTGGGTATTTGTCCGCAAACATTATCTGTTGGGAAATGAACAGTGATGAATTACAATACTAGATATTAATGATACCCTTGAATGTAGATTGACTAACCTTTGCTGTCAGCTGTAGGTCATAATGCATGTGTCTGAAAATGGGAATCAATTTGAGTTTCATCTCTACAGGAGTACTCAGCCCTGAAACCAAATAAATAATATTTGACACATCGGCATTACATGTCGTGTGTTTCTTAAACATAAGATTTGAAATCCAGACAAAAATTAGAAACGAAATTGTGGTTTCTGTTTGTGGCTTCTGTGCTATGCATGGTTGTCCATTAATCCTGGCGCTTCCAATTATTATAAGAATGTTAGAAATCAACAAGATATCAACATTTTTGACATGTTAAAACACAGCCACTCTGCTTACCTTCAATTAGTTGTACTATTTTATTGTAAAGGCCAGAGGCAAATTCTCTGTCAATAACAACAAAAGTTGAACAATAATTAAAACAACCCAATGACACCAGGGCCATACACCATATCATCATCACAGTACCACACACACACACACACACAGGACCAAAAAACAGATACTAGTATGAAGGATCCATGCATTACAAGACAACAATCCTTTGGCATACATGACATAGTCAATGATCAAGGGTTTACAATGTATCATAGGGAAATTTCAAACATGGTCAGCCATTTAAAAGTTCTGCGATTTACAGTAAAGCAAAAAGGACAGACTGAAATCTTTTCTTCTTTTCTTTCTGTCGAATGTTTTAAAACCAAAGGTCTTCCAACACAGTTTTCTAGAACGGCATAATGTATGAGAAATAACTGTTATTGACCGTCAACACAAAGAAATGTACCAGTAATTTCCATTATTGCAACTAACCCAGAATTTCTGGATGCCAAGGATGAAATATTACCTGCATTGGCAACTGTATCAGTCGCAACTTCAAGCGCTGGGATGGCTTTTAAAATACCTACTGTACTATGCTTGTTTTAAGCCTGTCTAGGTAGCCTTGGGAAAGGAAAGGGCTCAATTAGCCCTGTTTTTGGGGACCCTCTGATTGCAATGCAGGATTTCTATAAGGCACTATCATGTGGACACACTGAAAAAGTTGAACTAAACAAACAAGTTGCTCTGCCTAATACTGCAGTCTTGGAAATTTACCTTGATTGGGCACACAGCTTGTCTGTTGCAAAGATCGCTGCCTCCACTTCCACTTGGTCATGGGACTCCAGACTGCTTCTAATGCTACAGTACGTTACACAAGCAAGAAAATCATTTATTACTGATGGCAAATTCCGAAACTCACTAAAAAGGTAACTGACAAATTTATCATATTTTCTATCCCTGAATGTTACAATGTCATCTCAGTTAGTAGTTGACGCAGTTCCAGGTAAGTTCTAAAAGCTTGAACTGAAATAGGTCAATAGTTCTCTCTCATAAATACAGGTTGGTGGCCCTTGTTGGGTTTTAGACGCGAGATCATCTATAATCTGTAGCAATGAGTCGAACCTTGCTTTCTGAACCTAGATCATTTCTGTTTGGACATCATTGCCTTTTCAGACATAAATGATCAGCTATCTCAAGCCTCTGTTATCTCAAACTATTCTTTGTTTCCCTTAAGAGTTTGATATAGCAGGGTTTGAAAAGTAGTTCCTAGTTTACCTGTGGTGAACATTCTTTCTTTCAGAGACAATACAGGCAATGCTTCCAAAAATTCTGACAGTGATGGCTCTTGCTACTGGATCATTTGAGTGCATCACTGAATAAATACGCTTCAAGAACTCATCCACATTCAGAACCTTATCTAAATGTTTTTCACTTTGTTGGGTGACCTTGAGGATGCAGAGCCGAAGAAAATTACTCCTGAAAACAAAAGAACAAAAGCTTCTTTAGTCTTTTGAACAGACGTTGGTCTTCTTTTAATCTATCAAACATCATTTTTTATTTTAATGTCAAAAGTTTACAAAACGTGCGGTCAAAATAAAAAAAAAATAACAGTGTCTTTATAATCATTATCATATGATACTGTCAAATTGTTTTCAGCTGTCGACATCTCATCTGCAAAATCCTACTTGGGACAGTTTGCACATATTATGAAAATATCATATTATCAATAAATAACTCAATAAATAGCGGTAGATTGGTACATGCAGTGCTAAAAAAGAAATATTAAAAACTGGCATTCCAGTTACACAAAAGTGTTTGATTCGGGTAAAAACCAAAACATGATAGTTACCCAACTCGAAAAACATCAGCCAGCTTGAGCAAAGCAGTGTTGATTAAAATTGGGAATGGATATTTCTCAAACAAGCCAGGAAACCTGACTATTGCCTCACATTGTTCTCCTGTCTTACTAGAGCGCAGACCTGAAGTACAAATAGCATTGTCATCAATATATCATTGTCATGAAAGCAATCATTTTTATTTTAGGTAAACTAGATGGGATTTTAGGAGTTTTGGGAAAGGGAACTTGATGATTTTTAAGGAAGTGGAAATAAGGGATCAATAATTTGGATAACTTCAAGAAAACAAGGAATGCCACTACTACTCACAAATGGCAACTAGGGTTAAAATTCTTCAGGAACAATGAAATGAGGGAACAAGAGATGCAAAGAAAAAGGATACAATGGAACATTTACTCACCATAGGAAACTTTCCTTAACGACACCCCCCCCCACCACCACCACCACTACCACCACCCTCCCCACCCAGAAATCAAATCATCTGCTGGAAAGGTGAATTAGTTCTATGCACCACATACTAAATTAGACTTCCAGATTTGCTTTTAGCCAAAATCTAAAAGTTGAATATTGTATTGTATATATTTTTATATATTTTTAGTTGAGAGAAACCAGATTGACCCAATTTTTGTCTTAAGAGTCAGAAAACAAATTAAAGAACACAACAAAAAAAAAAACATATATTACAGTCATCTACCTTTATCAAGCTCTTGCAACGCAGTGTTTGCATCTTGCCAGCTATCGGAATTACTGGAAGTTTTGTCACCAAAATTCAACACTCCAAGACTCGACAAGGCCGCCATTTTGGAATCACATATCCCATATCCCAATGCAAAATACCGAGCTTGCTGGGAACTCTTGGAAGAAAGGAACCAATCGGTGATCAGGAAAGAAATCTTCCCGCGCATTTGAATTTCGCGGGAAGGTTTTTCCTGTGCTTAGGTTCGCCAATGACTCCGATTCCCACAAACATTGAAAAGAAATGACTCTTCTTACATCTATTTTTCACCGGCAGCTTGTTCCTAGTCCGTTAAGAAGAAGTGAGTACAGAATATTGATGAACATTTAGTGATAAATATGTAAAACTAGAGTGTGCTGCGAATTGTGTAAACATTTCGTCAACTTCATGCGCGTTGCGTCTGCGAAGCGAAAGGCTAAACGTGAACCGTATTTCTTTCTTAATATTCAGGTTTTCCCGTCGATTTTGCGCTAGACACATTCAATTGTGTGAAAGAAGATGAACATCTCGTTCAAAGGCGAGAGGTAAGTACTTGAACTTAGAACTATACAAGCTCAATTACTGTATGTGATCTTATTTACAAGATCTACGCACATGTTCTCAAAACAAACTGAGATTATCCTCTCACGATTTCAGATATTTGTTCCCCCGTTTGCATGCCGCTTTAGCAAGGGTAAGGTGCTTTTATTACCTGTGGCTTTCCGTCTATTTCTTAATAGCTTTATAGTACTTATTAAAAATTGTCTTTGATACCTTTAAGCTGGGTTTGGAGGTCACATGCTGGGTATAGCTGATGAAGATGGCTGGGTACAAATACTGGACTCCAGGAAAACTGGATCAAAATCCGTAATTAAGGGTATGTGTAATATTAGACCTCTATTGTCCTCACTGTCTCTTGTCCTCTTTACTAAGGACTTGAAACTAATTCTGGACACTGCTGAGAATTACACATGTCAGTCACACTTTGTTATGTTGATGTTCATAATATAATTGAATACTAGGCACATTCCCATTGGTCGATGGTTGTGTAGAGATGAGAGTATGTAAATATTGTCGTGTAATGAAATATAGTTTGATGTTAAGTGCTGTGACTCGGTGTATTGTGATGTTGTGGTGTTATATACCGGTAGTTGATTAGTAATAGTAATGTTCTCATGTGAACATACACTTGTGGAGATGAGAGAATTCTTGAAAGTTATGTAAACCTTCAACTGTGTCTCTGGGTTGCATAACTGTCTAGAAATCTCCAAACACCCCCACCCCCTCTCTGCTTGTGTTTAGATGAGGCTATACAATTGTGTAAAATAAATTTGCTCTATTGCTTAAATGTTTCTGTATGTCTATGCAAAATATGTTCAAGCATGAAAGATTTTTATGCTTTCTGCCAGTGACATGAAATTGTAATTGGACTGAGTGCAGTGCTCACAATTTGGTGAGTAGTTGGGCAAGTAATTTCACAATCAGATTAAGGCAGAGGCTGACATGAAATTATAAGCAAGATTAGTATCTGAATTGTACGACAAAAGGTCAATTTATGAATTGAACGGGTGCATGCAATAAGACCCTGAGTAGCATCTGATATACTGCAAGATTCTCCTAGGTAGTTTCAAAAAGGACAATTTGACAGAAAATCAAGAAACTTAGGGTTGTATTCCATCCATCCCTTCAATTGTTGTATCCATTACAAATGTCTGAAACTTCCCTTTAAAGTCAGGAATATTTTCTAAGATTAGTCTTTGAAACATATTTTTTAAGAAGGAAATCATAAGGTGCACTTAATTGACATGCAAATGGTTAGGTGTCTAACTAATGGATACCTGTAATTTGACACCAGAAGTAAGAATTTACAAATCAAGGTCATGGTATTCCAGATGTCCCATTTACTTTGCCCCATTTCTTGTTAATTTTTTTTTACATACATATTTTTAGAATGGAATGCTCATGAGAATGCAGTGTTTGATATTGCATGGATGGAAGGGCAGGAAATGCTGGTAAGAGATAATGCTGTAACCCATGGCTATAACAACAGTTATCTTCCAATGATCACATATGCTTAAAACATTTTTTGTTATAACAAATTTCTAATCAGTTCTAATAGGTATGTTGATGATTGTCTCCACAGGTCACTGCCTCTGGTGATCAAACTGTCAGAATGTGGGATGTCAGTCGTGATGAATGTTTGGCGGTGTTTAAAGGACACAGCTGTAGTGTGAAATCTGTGGACTTTAGAGAAGATGACATCTGTAAGTTCAGTACTAATGATGCAATGGTTAACTTAAGCAATCAGTTGGAAATTTAAGACAGGCTGCGTATTTGACTTAAAGGCTGGTTTTCACTCATGACAGAGGAGGCACAGAGTGATATGATCTAGTGAAAATCAAACCAATGGAGTCAAAAGCAGAATACTGATTCCACTTCTGTCTCTGTCACTTATCGTTTACTGAAAACTACATTGGTGGTGTCGAGCGCAAAAGTAGAAGAATAAACCAATCACAATGCTTGATTTTGGGCCTTGTGATTGGTTGGTTTTTCTGCTTCTGCTTCCACTTCTGACAATCTAGTTGTCACTGGATCATAAGTGACAGAGTCATAAACAGAATTACGGTACAAGAATTGGAAACATACGGATTGTTTAGAACCCAATTCTTAAGAGCTTAAGACCATTATGACTCCATTGTTCAATATTCACAAAGTCATAGGCACTCTTGTGTCTCTGACAACGACTGTTGCTAATGAAATCATGCCCTAAGGCAATTTAATGATAATGATGATGATGAATTTTCAGTTGTGGGAGCTCAAAGGAGGGAAAGGGCACTTAACAAATGGGTTCTTGTTCAGCTACTTTCACATTAATTTTCCTCAGCCTGTAATAGTATATGACAAAAGGAAAACTCTTGTCCAACTTTATTTCCCAAGTTTTGTGGCCTAGTTGACTCTTGTTACCATTAGATCTATCTTGATAATAGCACAAGTGTGCTTTTGCAATAGTTTTCTGTCTGATTATATAACAAATTAGCCTCAAAAGCACTAAACATTCTTTCTGTAATAATGCGCAAATTGAATAAGACATGTCTCTTTTTCAGTCATCTTTGCCACAGGTGCCAGAGATGGTAATGTTATGGTATGGGATATGAGATGCAATCGCCGCACAGGTCGCTTCTGTCAACCAGTCAATGTGATATCCAATGCTCACACAGAGAAAGTCCCAGGAACTCCACAAACAACAAAAAAGAAAGCAAGGAGAGCATCTACTCCAAGACCAGTCATGGTTAATGCAAAGCCTATGGGCTGGTTCTCAATAGTGCATGAGCATAAGCATTAGCCGACATGTGTGGATGCAGTGAGATGTTGATAATTAGTACCTTTTGTTGCAAAATTTCCCTAACAAAGAGCAGTACTTCAGCATTCTACTGCATCTGCATACGTTGGTTATGATTGTGCTTTGTACACTAGTGAAAACCAGCTTTATGAAAGCAGCCAGGCGTGTTAAGTTTCAAACTCATAAAATGTTCATTGACTACCCAGTAGATAAGTACAAGGCTATCGCTAAAAAAAGGGTTTTTGATCATGAGTGAAAGACTTGCAAAAGAGAGGGAGGTCTTGTTTCATAAATCAGCTAATGAAGCAGATGAAAACTGAGATTTAATGACAGTGAGGACACATTTCTATCCACGATTTTCAAACTCACCAAAACTTGTTTTATGATATAAAAGTTAGTGGTATGCATGTGCCAAGTGGTAAAAAATTGATAAATAACAATATCCCCACTGAGAGGATGTCATATCCACATATGTAAAGATATCATTCTTGATAACAATTTTGTCCATTTATAACTGCACTTAAACTTTTTGGTATATGATTGAAACATCTTCGGATCTTCTTCATCTTCATCTTTGGAAATCTTCAGAAGGTGTCTTACCCTGTTTCTTAAGCTTAAAGTATTGTTTCTTTTTTCATTTTTAAAAATCATCATGGACAAACTAACTCTACACTAAAAATACCTGTAAACGAGTACTCTCAAAAAGACTTTTTTCTAATTAAAAAAATAACTGTCTGCAGAATTCAGGACAACAGAGTGTGACAGCAGTCCTATTTCAAGGAAGTGAGAAACTCATATCAACAGGAGCAATGGATGGCAAAATCAAGATCTGGGATCTGCGTAAAACATACACCAATCTTAAGCAGGACCCAGTGCCATTTCACACCTTTCCTTATCCTGGACAAGGAGTAAGAAAACATGGTAGGTTATATATGCCTACATACAAGCCAAGTG
>OMLO01002719.1_pt1 | contig 14409 bp, 7 predicted proteins | sample 1674811 | NCBI WGS metagenome assembly OMLO01 (sample SAMN06265003, study PRJEB25207) | coral metagenome | isolation source: Coral host | place: Mexico:La Bocana,Puerto Morelos, Mexico | collected 2008-11-13
CACATCTCACGAGTAAGAAAGTTGCAGAAAAACAAAACAAGGATGAAAACTTCTCTTTAATAAATACGGATCTGTTAGTAAGTAAATTCATCTCTTATCAAATATAAGACTATTCTTGCAGCTGATCGTCCGTCTATCTTAGGTTCTAACCAGAGGTTTTTTGCTGTAAATGCTTGGCCACCCTTGTTTCATTCTTATCTCTCTTCCTCCTTAACCCTTGCCCCGTTCCTGAGTTAAAATCGGTCGATAAAGCAAACTCGAATCATGAGTGAACGCTTATCAACTAAATAGCAAAGCCAACCAATAAAAAAATGAAGAAAGCAATGAATTGGAGATAAAATGCGACTTAAATCTCGAAAATTAAGATACACCTAGGCCCAGTCCACACCGTGCCGGAGAAATTTGAAAACGCAAATCAACAGTCATTCAGTCAGCCTAACCGTAGAGCCGCGCTTTCAAATTTTTCCGGCGAAGTGTGCACGGAGACCTTGTTAATGTATTCATACCGATGGAAAAAAGAAACAGCAAAAATACTCACCTTGGGTGTTTTCATCAGTGATTTTGGAGTACAGGGAAATATTTGCCACTGAGAAAAACGGCAAGCCAAACACTATAACTATTGTGCCAACAATGATGGTAGGAAGAACAATCGAGTCATCTGAAAACACAGAAAGAGGACTTCACTTCAGGCAGCAATCCAGAGTCACGTGATCAAAAAGAAAATAGTTAAAACTAAAGATATATTGCTGTAAATAATGGGTGTCTAAACAATTTTAATAGAAAATGGGGGCTTTTCTAACACTAAGAAGTGCAAGGATGGCTCGCGATGGGTTAATTAATGTAATCTGCAAAACAATTAAGCCTTTGGCGAATTTTTTTTGTCGTCATGTGTTGTGTGTGATGTGTGGGTGTATGTGTTCCAGTATATGTTTTTGTAGCGTAAACTATCACATAACTGGGTACAATATGGTCAACAAAGGTTTTGAAAAAAAACAGTTGGAGCAGGCTAATGAACTGGAAAAATGGAGGCTAGATCTTTTTCAAGACATAAAATCAACAATCAATGAGAAGTCAGTTCACATATTATCATATGCACAACAATATTCTTAATGCAAATGAATATATGAAAGATAATATATTTGAACTGCAGAGAAAGATATGAATTTAAGATTGATCATTGCAGTTACACAGACAACTTAAGCAGTTGTCAAATTAAAGCCTGAAAAAAAAAATTCAGGCTGAACAGGATTGAGGCCATTCAGAACTGAATTTTTTTCAGGCTTTAATTTCACAACTGTTTAAGTTGTATGTTTAACTGCCTTGATCAATCTTAAATTCAGATATTGTTAATCCTAATATATTTTTAAAGTAAGATTGCTTCAGGATTTTAGACACTTATTATCATCTGTGAAGAAAACAAACGCTGGGAAAATGAACATCGCATGATTTAAGAGAATGCATGGTAACTTACATGGCTTTGCATTGGCTAAGAGAAAGAGATACCAAATCAAGGCAAACCCCTCAAAGGCAATACCAATTACCATAAGCCATCTAGAAAAAAAAAAAAGCACAAGACATTCATACGTTAATAGAATTAACTCGTAGTTTATACAAACCATACAGTGGAACCTTGTTTGACGAACCTCTATGTAACAAATTCTCAGTATAATGAACAATATTCTTCAGCCTGACCAAAGTTACATTAAAATGTAAGGAACAGAACCTTGATATAACAAAACCCTCATTATAGTTTCAATAAGGACTGCAGATGAGCACCAGGGAAACTGACTGGCTGTTAACAGAGCTTTGTCCATCCATTTTATCGATAATTTATTTAGAAAATAACTCAAAACAAATTAGTGTGCTGATTGGTTTCAAACCGTGTTTTCAACAAAAGACCCGTTTTGGCACTATCTTTTTGTTGAAAAGCCCCCTAGTCTCCTTTGCAGCTGTTGTTAGGGTCATCACACAATGCTTCTCTCTCAAACCTTGTGTGATGACCCTAACAACAGCTGCAATAGAGACTTAAAGACCCCTAGCTTGTATTCTTTCTGACCAGTTGTCATACCTTGATGTCTGCCTATTAAGAAAACTTATTGAAACCCCTGGTTGATTAGAACATTGGTGAAAACTCTTATCAAATCTCTCATTTTGCAACTCTTGCTGGCCCTCATTCATGTTCTCTGTTTAAACACTATGCACAACACCAACAAAACAAGATTGTAATTTACCTGTCTGCCACCTTGTGACTCAGCACTTTCACAAGGGCAAATACCAGAATAGCCTGATATGAAAAACACAATATTAAACATTTCAAACAGTTATTTAATACAAGTCTCAACTTGAAAATAAAATTTTCCACTAATCTCGACAGTATTATCAAAGAGAAATAAGCAATTGTAAAGTCTACCCAAGAAGGAAAAATAATTTACCTCTAATGCTATTAGACAGTAGGCGATACTGTTTTCAATTTCATGCCAGCCCAGAAGATATTCTGACATAGGTGTAACTATCGCCTGCAATATAAATTATAACAAAAATAGAATATCAAGCAGGCCTCAGTTGTTCAAAGGCTGGATAACACTATCCACCGGATAAATTGCTATCCCGTGGATTAAGTGTTAACAAAACAAACCACGCTATCCACTAGATAGTGATTTATCCAGTAGATGGCGTTATCCACCTTTCAAACAACTCTGCCAAGAACTGTACATCATTATTTCCGAGATGGCCAAACCGCTTGGTACAAGGTACAAATTATTAGCTTGGTTATGCTGTTGTGATAAAAGCAACTAATACAGCATGAAAGCCATATAACAGATTTTCCTTGACTCTTTGAAGTGATTAAAGATTAATTTCTAGCACTAAATAATGTCTGAATGTTGAGATCTTTTTGATTATAATTTTTTGAAAAAAACTTTACACCACTTCTAAGGGATATTAATTGTTGCTACATTTCGATATTAACATTATTTTGTTGAATGGAGATTAGTGGAGAGTATGGCTATTTTCTGGAAATGCACAAAATTGCCAACAGTGCAGCTAGTCTATCAGCGAGTTTCAATAAGGAAAACTGGAATTGAAGATGCTTAATTTTCAGTGTCTCATGTTGAATTTCTTAAATGTACACTTCATCCTTTATCAGTAATATATTCAATTTTAGCTTAATTCTGATTAACAATCTATTACTAGCAGGTCAGTTTTGAAAATTTGGTCAGATCAGTTGACCTCACTAGCAGTTTATCATCTTCCCTATTCTCATCACTCCACTCTAATTGACATTGTCAGGGTTCTCATTAACTTAGCTTAGAGAGTAGAGGGCTAGTTTCATGAAGATGATGATGACTGACACTGATTTGAGCGGCAAAAGGACAAGCCTCTAGCGAGGTCTGGAGGCATGCTCCCCTAGAAAATTTTGAAGCTGGGAGGCTCTGAAATGCTATTTAACTCATTCTCTTAGAGATGTTTCCTTAAAAACAACAATCTTAGAAAAGGTCAAAACAAAATGATTCGGTAATCGAAGTAGCTAGTCTTCTAGCTGGCAAACAGCACTTAACAATTGAGAACCCTGATTGTGACTGATGCTTAAAAAGAAATCCCTAAGTTGTTGTTAGCAAACAAACCTCTAATGCTGTTTGATTGAAGAACATCAAGAACTGTGATGCCAAGATAACAATCACTTCTTCTCTGACAAGATCTATGAAATTAATAGACATCAGTTGCAAAAGACTAGGAGTACTTAATATAATTTACTCTACGAACAACAAAGCAGTTTAGAGTTCAGTGGTATGTTTCAAGCCTACCTCTAGCCAAGTGCCATTTTTCCATTACAGAAGCTTTCCTTGGTCGTCGGTGATGACCTGCTGCATTAAGATCTACGAGTTTCTGTTTTTCCCCATCAACAACTTCACCACTGCTTGTCAAATTGTCAGTAACTGTGTCGTCAGTATAGCCATCGTCAGTATAGCCATAGCTTCTCTCCACTTTGATAGCACTGCTGTTGACACTGTGCTCAAAACCATTGGAATGCTCTCTTTTCTTGTCTTCAGAAATGGGCTTTACAATGGGCAAATCGTAATAGCAGAAGAGCATCATGATCTCCAGTATCAGCCATATTGCAGCCATAAAAATCTAATAATAGAAGAAATAAATATACTGACATTTATGACTACAAAATATGCACGGCAGAGCACATCCCATAGTGTGATGCAAATGCTTTAAATAATGGCCGTAATGTCCTATTGTGCAGTTCCAGAAAAAAAATCCCTTCTTCCACCAAGGAAGGGATTTTTTCAAAGGACCCCCTGGCACCCCACTAGAAATTCCAATAAATTTCATAAATTTCTTTAAATGTTTTGGTCATACAGAACCCCCTCACACCCTCAGAATTATTTTTAGGGAAGGTTGGCAACAGGCATGAAAGCTCTTGTCAAGGACTTGAAGTCTTTGAAAGGAAAAAGGTATTTTATAGACCATTGGAGTTAGAAAATAACAACAAACACCCTTTAACTCTGAAAACTAGACAGATTCACAGAAGAATATTATTTAAATAATACCGGAAGTCTCTAGATGAGTCTTTTGTATAGTGTAGTCAGCATAGTTTCCATTAGTTATCAGTAATTGCATATTCTTGTTACACAGTTATTTTTACCTCTATGTTTAATCTTATTTTAGTTTATGTTTTACAGTTTTGTTTTAAACAGGATCTCTTTGATAACAGTATTCTGTATAAATTTTTTTATTCTTATCATAATATTGTTACTCTTATCATATTGGAAGTGGAGGTGCGGTGGCCTCATGGTTAGTGAGCTCGACTTTGGATCGTGCGGTCCGGGTTCGAGCCCTGGCAGGGGACATTGTGTTGTGTTCTTGCGCAAGACACTTGACTCTCACTTAGGTGTATAAATGGGTACCGGCAAATTTAATGCTGGGGGTAACCCTGAAATGGACTAACATCCCATCCAGGGGGGAGTAGCAATATTCCTAGTCGCTAAATGCTACAGAAACCCGAGATAAGCTCCGGCCTGATGGGCCACTTAGACTCATATGCAGACTTTACCTTTACCTATCATATTGGAAGGGTGATAGTGTGCCAGTTAGCCCTCCATCTAAGCAAGATGGAGGATTTTAGGTTGTTGAGCTAAAAAGGAGAAGTACTAGGGAGTATCATTTGTTTAATTTGTCATCAATTATATACAGTCAACTCTTGCCTTACAGACTGTCACCCTCTATTACAGACACCTCACTATTATGGACAGAAGCTGCATCCCTTGCCAAAACTACAAAGAATTTATGGAAACAACTCCTGCTATCGCAGTCTCTTGCTATATCAGTCACCAAAAGACGGTCCTGAGGGTCTTCGCTATAGTGAACAATTGGTTTGCTAGATTACGTATTCAGAGTGAAAGAAACCAAAATAGGCCACCAATGTTCTAGAGCAAGGCCCAGTCATTTGAAGGGTGGATTATGCTATCAACCAGATAAACTGCTATCCAGTGGATAAGTGTTAAAAAAACTGTCCATTGGTTGGTGATTTATCTAGCCATGGTTGTTTGAAGGGTGGATAACACTTTCCATTGGATAAATTGCTACAGATCCAGTGATACCGGTACATGTAAGTGTTGACAAAACAGACCGTACTGTCTACTGGATAGTTATATACCTGCTGGAGAGCGTTATCCACCTTTCGAACAACCCGGGTCTGGTGTATTGCCCTATCCACATTTTAAACAAATTTTATTGGAGCCGGGTTTACATGTAGGTTTCAGTACTATTAAATATGTTTCACCATAATCTATCATAGTAAAATGCACACACTCCAGCCTAATCTTTTATACAGTGCCTTAAAATTTGAACTTACTCCAGGTGAGGTATAAGAATCAACCTTAAATGGTCCTAATTTGAAATTAAATTTCCTCAAAAAGAGGTTAAAGCCAGGCCCTAAAAGAAAACAAATGCAAAACAAACATATTAATTTCAGTTTCAACACAATTCAAAAAATGTTCTTTCATAAATTCATTTGAATATTATGTTATCATGTACTTTGTCTGATAAGAGAACCATATTTATTCAGTCATTGCCAGATGATGTATCCCTGTACTCCTTAATCAATCTTGGAAAATGTTGCATTTTTGCAACTAAAAAGGAAAAGATATCTGATTAACAACATAGTAAGTAAGAGGAAGGGGACATTAGTTTCTTGGTGTGCCAACATTTTCTCTAGGACAGCAGTGGCTTATTGTAAGCAAAAAGCTCTGCACCATTTACGTCTCACCATACGGACATACCTACTAACAAACCAAACTGCCGCAAACCCATGGCAATGGAGAACATTCCAGTCCTTTCTTTTTCAGTTGTTGTTCTTGCAATCTGTGCAAATATTCCAGCTCCTATTCCAGCACCTATACCTAAAAGATGCAACACTACATTAAACTATTTTTGATATGGGAACAGCGTCACATGCACAGGTAGGCATCTGGGGAAAGTTAGCCAAACGCGATCTGTCTCAATCTCTGGTAGTGCTGATGACTTGTAGCCTCCTAATGCAGGCATTCTGACGGGCAGTCACACAATCCTTCCTAGGAATGATTGTGTGACAAGTCCAATCAGATCTACCAAGTTAACCCACAAACAAGACTAAAACTTGGACAAAGCAAACAAGATTAACAAGAACCCCCAATATTTGATGTTAAAATATCTTTATTCAACTCACCTGCAGTGAATCGTGCAATAAGTACCCAATATTTGGACCAAGCAATAAAATACAAGAAATTACCTGGAAGGATAACATTATTACATATCAATGTCGAGTCTACACTGTATAACATGTCAAGAGGTATTCATGGATTACTGCAACAACAATAACAAATATATAACTGCCACCTCAGAAATAATGAAACATTTTCAATATTGTTTCAAGAAATTTTCAGCCTTCAATATAATGGTTGTCCATTTTTAAGATATTTTAAGCAATAATTCATTCTTACTGTGATATTTTCATTCTTATTGAGATAATTTTTTGGCACACTGACATGTGTAAATGGCAGTTTTGTTGGAGTCTTCACTTTGTCATTACGCACAATAAATGAAAGATCACATTTCCCAGAGACTATTTTTTACTTCCCCAATAACTTCTATTTACCCTCGGCAGTGTTTAAAGTCCAAACGTAAGGCTGAGCAAAGAACTGAAACAAATATTTCAATAAAATTCAGAATAACATTGTGAGAATCCCATATGGCTGGAGGCAGTTGGCTACTTACAAGCGTTGCCATGGATTGCCAGGCTACCATTAAATAAATCAAGATAGTGGTCAGAGCAGAACTTGAACCAACACACTGAAGTCCAACACACTGACCAATCGCCTACACTGCCTCCACTTATGATTAAGTTATTCTAGACAAAAGCAGCACGACTGGCCACATGTAAGAAAAAAGGCATGTTAAAGGAAAAATAAGAAGGAAACCCCCAAGTAGCAATACAGAAGGGAATTTTGATAAAGAAGTCAATATTGTATGCCAGAAAAAAGAACATCAAATGCTAACTAACCTCCTATCTCAAACAGATTTGCAAATAAAATGACAGTTTTGGTTTTACGAGTGTAGTCAACCCAGAAACCAAACAGTGGACTTGATATCAAATTTGCAAAAGAGAATGATGCAAATACCACTCCAAAAAACCACTGCTCTCCATCAAAACTGTGCTCCAAATACAGCCAAAGAGTTGGAAGGATAACAGCTAACATGATAAAAACAAGAAGACAAAGTTTAGTACACACCACATTACAGAACTGTGTTTGATAAGTTATTTGAGCTTGGGAAGCCGATGATGAAGCTTACATTCTCAAGCCTGGTGTTTATATGCTGAGGAATTGAAGGGGAATTAAAATATTCGACATAACCAGGCTGGAGGCTAACTTGAAAAACTAACAGTTTATTTAGCCTCCAGTCTTCAAGATTTTAGCAGTTACCTTATTGAAACATTATTTAACAATTACACCTGTAGCATGCAAGGGCTATGGGTCAATAGCTCATGAGGCAAAGCCGGATGGGCTATTGACCCGTGGCCCTTGAGGGCGAAGGGTCTAATTGTTTTAATATCACCCAACTAGAGGGACAGAAAAAGCAATAATAAAGTTTGCAAATGCAAGTTGAATAAAGATTTATTTGGGAATAAAACGAAATAGTTTCACTACTCAGTGACTATTATTAATAGTCTTCTAGTAGCGTAACCAATCAAAATGCAGGCTTAGCCTTAGTCCACTAGTTGGGTGATACTAAAAGCTTATAGACCCTTACATATAATAGATAAAATGAAAATGTTACTATTTATATTTATAATTAAGAAAATAAAGATGTTGTTTTTGTTGTTGTAATGCAAGTTCTTGATGCACTGAGACGTGTGTGTTGTAGTTAAAAATTAAATACAGGTAAAAATAAAGTAAAAAATAATTTTAGCCTAGTTTGATTCTCAATTTCCTTTGTCTTCTAACCCTAATAAGGGTCAAGAGACAAAGGAATTTAATTTTTACATGAATTTATTTTTTTAACTACAACATATGCAATAGTCTTAGCTCGATTTACCGGCAGAATAACCTGCCACTTGAGTTAATTATTCCTGCACATTTTTCGTTCTTTAAAAATGTGTGCACAGCCCAAGTGCAGAAGGTTTTGGCGTATGGAGGGGGGGAGGGTCACACTATGACGCCTGCAAATCGCGAGTTCCCATGTACAGATTGAACGATTGCTCTCCAGAAAAATTGAATTCTTCGAAGAAATACACCTACTGGTCAATCCTAACATAGCTTAACGTCAATAAAAACAGATACATACGCCTGTCAGATTTCTATGAGGTTAAAACGCCGGTAAACTTACGAAAATATTACCAATCTTCACGTGACATTACATAACCGTCAGAAAGCGCTAAAATTCGCATTTATCTTAATTTGATCTTTTTAAAATCCATGCAACTTAAAACTATACAAGTAAGAATGGAAATGCTGCTAACAGGCAGTAATATTTCCTGAGCACGAACGATCACATGAGCACAAGACTGACTTCCCAGCGTGTTTGAAAAGTTTACTATAAAGCATTCCAAATCGACTTAAACTTACCATATTCAATTCCACCAAGCAAGAAAAACAATCCAATGCACACACTGGTAGATTTCTTCTTGGTCTTAGAGCTCATTTTGCAAATTATCAAGCAAAACTTTACGAGCTTTGCACAACTCGTCACGGAATCACAAACACACGGGACATCTGATTGGACAAAAACACAATAGGCGCTTTATTTGGAATTCAAAATGGCGACGATTAGGGTGGAGGATTCTGGGGGAAAACACGTGGCTGTAGTCTGCAAACCAGAGCAAAACAAGGTCAAATTGGCTGACTTTTGCAACTTATTTTCCACAAAATGTACCACAATTCGGTGGAATAGAAAGATCATTCACTAATGTAGCTGCCAAGAGGTCGATCAGTGGGATATCGAGTGCGAATTCAACAGGGCGTAGCAGCGACTATCGGTGTCCGGAAGCATCGCATGCAATGGGGAGCAAATCCAAGCCGAAGGCTACAACATTTGGCTCGGCAACTCAAATCTTGGACGCTAATTTGACGAATGCGGCGTTTGGCTTTCTACCAGTGGTCGGATGGAAGGGTAAATCGCCTGCTAGCATTTCTAGAAGGGTTGAGTTACAGCCTGACTTGGACCTTCTGGGTGGCTTTGCCTTCTTGTCTTTCGAATCGCTCGATGACCTCGAAACTCACATCGAACACAACGAAACAAACTCTGCAGCTATCAGCGTAAATGTTGGGCAAAAAAGGAAAGCTGAGGGTTCTAGCAAACGTCACGGAGATGATTCCGGGCTGTTCGCTCCGTCAAGCAAGAAGAAAGCGGCGAAAACCTCGAAGAAAAAGCCGCCGAAACAAATTTCCACCTTGACAACCGCGGCGGCGGCGGCAAAAGCGAAGCACAGTTCGCCTGCTGATGGTTTGTTCAAGTCCAAGATCGATAAAGTTTCACCGGTAGGTACGATTTTAGATGGCCGTGAGCTTTCTCAGTCTACTCCAATCGACATTTCTGCTAGCGGGAGTGAAATGAATGCGCAATCTTCGCTAAATGTCTTCTCAGAAATTTCGCTCCTGTGTTCAGAAACTGTAGATTTAGGAGATGACGAAGACATCGTACAAGAAGTTTTCAAAAAACCTGAAAAAGCTGTTTTGGACCTGGGGGATGGTCAACTTGATATGTCTGTTGCTCCAGTTAACCAAAGTCAGGGTGCAGTAGAGGGGATTGGCACTTCCACTGATCCAATACCAAAGAAGAAGAAAAAGAAGAAGCGGAAAAATGAACACTGTGATCAAACGAGTCAAACAAAATTTAGAATAAAGAAAAAGAAGAAATCTGAACCCAAAGCCCAAGTTTCAGAGAGAATGTCCAATGTGTTATTAAACCAATTGCAAAATGATGAATTTCCAGATCCTGATGAATTCCCAGGTCTTCAGTTTCAAGATGTTGAAAATTCACAGAGTAAAGGTGATGATGGGAATGAAGACCAGAAAACTCGGGCAAAGTCCTTATCATCAAAGCCTAAGATAGAAAATGATGCCTGTGCTCGAACTGCAGTTTACCAAGGATGTCCCAGGGATAGCAGTTACAAAACTAAACTCATTACTTCAGAATTGTCAAATGGAGAAGATTCAATACACTTGGCATGCAATACTTCTTTGGAGCTCAGTCAAGAAAAAATAATGGAAAAGAATTCCCTGGACAGTTTTACTCCCCACAGTAGCGACCGAGAGGATGAAACAACCAGTGTCAGTGTTCTGTCTGATTTAAGTGATCATTCCTCGGACATTGAGATGTCTACCGATCGCTGTGGTTGTTTTCTGTTGAACAATAGGATTGAAAAGGTTGAAAAGGAGGAAACAGAGAAAGGAGAACCAATTGTGGACGTTGATGTTGAAACAGTTGGGAAAGAGATGAGAAAAAATTTTCTTGTGGTGAGTGGCATTGAGGCAGGGCATTTCAGTTATCACCCAGATAAGACAAAGGATGGGACCATAGATACATCCATTCAAGCCTTGCCCAATGAGATTGATATTTTCTTGCGATGTGCCAAGATGCAGGAAGGGGAGATGATAAAGATCATAAATCCAGATGATTCTGATGAATTGCATTCTCATTTCGTGCAGAAAAATGATTGCAATCCAAAGACCTCCAACAAAAAAGCAACAAGAAGTGCCACAGAAAGGAAACGTCGCCACCATTTGGGGGATTTGTTCAATGATCTGAAGTTGGAGGTTTTTACTGACCTAGTGGATGCAGACTTGTACTTCAGCAAGCAGGCCATACTGAGCAAAGGAATCAGTGCTATTGAAGAATTGGAAAAAGAGTCCAAAGAATTAAACGATGCAAAGAGACAGTTGATGAAGACAAAGAAAACACTGAAAGAGAAGAGAAATCTTTTGATGTTTGGTAAAGAATCGGTTGATGTTGATCCTGCAAGAGTTGACGCCATATTTCAACACCTTAACATTCAAGTGGATAATGAAGAACCGTCAATAACTGAACAAAATTCAAACAGCAGTAAAGATGTAGTTGTGGATGTGCCAAGTGAATCAAAACTAGCTGTCGAACCTTCTGTTAAAGGTCGCCCAAGAGCAAAGAAAACATTGCTGTCTCCTTGGGTTTCCACCAACAAACCAGCATTGAAGAGCAAAGACGATCAGAACCCAACTAGTGCTAATTTGGTCAGGAAAGCTAGTACACAACACCTAATAGAAACATCTAAAGAGATTTTAGGTACAACCACATCAATTTCCCGGACTTTACCACCATCGATATCCAATGTGTCCTGTGGAGTTCAAACTCAGGAGGGTAGTAACACTTCCTTGAAATCTTTAGCATCAGGAAATCCTCTCCATTCACAGAGTTTACCACCAGACAATAGCACAACAAAAAGTAGGACACTTAATGAATTGGCAAGTCAAGAAGGTCCCAAAGCAAATTTGGTGAAGATTTTACCCAAGCCAACAATTCTTCAGTTGAACCCAACACAACACAAAGCCATCATTGATTCACTTGGACAGGTGAAGCAGCCATCAAGTGATAAAATTATTTGTAATCTCTCACGATTAAGTACCACACAAAATCCCGGTAGTCCTTCCAGCATTTGCATCATCAGGAGCGGGCCACTTGTGAAGAACCTAGAGAGCAAGAATGTCATGCATCTGAAGATAACAAACAGTAACAGCACTCCATCAACAGTACCTGCATCATCATCAAACCAGCAAGTATTGAAAACGCCAGCAACAGCAAGGGTGCCAGGTTTTGTTACATTGGGTGTCGCTAAAATGCCTGTAACACCTGGTACATCTAGTGCACAGACTTCCCAAAAACATTCTGATAACACTGTGCTAGTTTCGCAGATTTCTCAGAAATCAACAACTACTCCCACCTCATCCACTACCAAATTAATCTTTGCTGGAAAGCCACTTGGTGCATTAGCTTCAACCAGCACCACAGAGATGCCACGAAGCACTGTTCAGACAAATGCTGATATTACACAGAGAGCACTCGCTTCACTGAGCCAGTTGCAAGCTAATAGACCTCCTGTAGCAGGGACTGTAACAAAGCCAGTAGACCTTAATGAGAATCCTGTGGCAGGAATTCTTAGTGGCTTAAAAAACGTTGTGATGAAGGTAGTTCCTAGACAACCTGAGATGCAATCTACAACATCTGTTCTACCCACACTGCCCACAGCTACCACCACAACACTTCAGGGAGCTGCAAGCAGCCATGTAGCTGTATCTTCTTCACAAGAAAGTTGTCCAGCCCAACCAAGGAAATTTTCTCTGATACCCATTATACATGTTCCTTCCTCTTCTTCTCTAAACAGCAGCTTTACAGCATCTGCCCTCAATCAGTCCTTATCTTCTTCTGGTATCAGTTCTAAGGTTGTTACAAGTACTCCCCTTATTACAACCTGTTTGGACCCCTTTAATCTGGTGCCCAGAGAAGTAGGAGCTTCAAATCCACCCATTTCTTTAGAACCTGATCTGCCTGCTGCCAGTGTGGATTTGGAAACTGACATCGGCAATCAACTGGATAATTCAACAAGTTCTGGGACTCCTTCTCCGATTTCTGATGATATATTCAAAGAAGAACAATCAACTTCTTCAACAGTTTTGACTCAGGAGATGCTCAAAATACCGGGCATAGAGCAACGTTCAGATGTTCCGCTGGCAAAGCTGCCAGAAGTTTTTGAAAACCTGGCTGACTTAGACAAGACAACAGATGCAGTCCAATCACCAAAACCTTGGTGTGGTGTTGAGGAGAGGAAGCCTGAAGCATCTGTTACTTGTGATTTTTCCAGGTTGTCGGATAGTTCAGAAGTAAAAACTGATACGCCTTCTCTATCTTTGCAAAGTTCTGCTATTGGTGCCAAGAAATCCACTAGCCCACTGAAAGTGGAAATCAAAGACTTCAGAAAAGGTAAGCCTTTCCTGACTGACATAGAGCGATTTGTTTCAACTTCTCTACAGAACTTCAGTGTAAAGTATAACTATCAAACATCATCATAAAGGGTGAAAGTTTCTAAAGAAACTGTGGTGCTGTGTCGGTGGGGGTAACAATGTAATTTGGTTATATCAACTAAGTTGAAAATGTAAATTGGCCACCGTAACAAGTTATACGGCTGACGGTTCGAGCGTTAGCCCTTCACTCTGACGAAGGGCTAACACTCTAAACGTCAGCTTTATAACTTGTTACGGTGGCCAATTTACATTTTCAACTTAGTTGATATAACCAAATTATCAAACATCACAGTTGATGAGCTGTCTTGATGCTTATAAACTAATTATCTTAACTAGTATATTACAATCATTATAAGAACTATTGGAGAATTTGAATGTTAATGCTGAAATAGTCTTAAATTAAAAGTAACTTTAGGCCAAGTATTCTCCTGCAGCATATTAAGGAGCTTAAAGATGAATTTCGCTTTATTCTGCGCAGTCTCAAACCCTTATGTTTATAAACATTTGTTTGCAAGTCTCACCCAATGGCATGCGAATGAATGTTTACAAACTACATTACCTTTGAGGCCTTTCAAATTCTTTTTCCAACAGCCTCATTGTTTTTTTTACAGGGGAAGGGGTTGGAGGTTCCCTATATATCATTAATTTTCCACCTCAATTTCTCCATTTCCTAAAAAAAACCCTAGTAGGGCCAATAACAGTAATGTTAAGACTGCCATCCAATTCTGTCTGTAAGAATGATTAACAAAATTGGGCATCTTCAAAGCTGGATGATGCTTTGTAGGGTTATTGTTTCACTCTTCAAATTTAACCCAAAAGGAAGAACAATGCCTTGTCTTTTATTTGAGTTTATAAAAAGGTCTTAATTTGATAA
>OMLO01002720.1_pt1 | contig 14409 bp, 9 predicted proteins | sample 1674811 | NCBI WGS metagenome assembly OMLO01 (sample SAMN06265003, study PRJEB25207) | coral metagenome | isolation source: Coral host | place: Mexico:La Bocana,Puerto Morelos, Mexico | collected 2008-11-13
CGGGAATAATAATAAGCTTGCCCTCCAGCATGGCGGATTTTGTCCCATGTGACCGTTTGTTGCAAAAGGCCTATTGGTCTCCTATACGCACCAAACCATTTGGCGCGTATACATATGTAGGACACCAATTGATCACCAAAAGCGCAGGCACCAGGGCTCCAAGGAACCCCTCCTATCCTCCGTTTTGGAACCCCGGTGAATGATCCGAGTTTGTTTAACGTGCAAAGTCAGTTTTGATCCATATATGGATAGTTTTGATTCGGTGTTCGAATCGTACAATATACAGACTAAACATGTTCTCAACGGTCCTTATTAGCATTCGTAACAAGCGTTTCCGTATGATTGGGGAGCAAAGAAACACCGAAGAACTTTCCTTGCTTCTCAACCCCTAGGAAACACCTGCTACGCAGGCTAGGTCATTATGTGCGATCCTCGCTCTGATATGACATAAAAATATTTTAAGACAAATGTTTGGCAAATTAAAACCAGGGCCGGAATCACCTGTTATTTCTGTGATCAAAGTAACCTGGAGCCAATTTTGGTGTTTGTTGCACTTTATTCGTCAGGAAAACTATTCAATTAAATGACCAAACCTTGGGTTTAATAAAATAGGCAAAAATGAAGCAATTATACTGAAAGCAAATATACATGTACAAGTCATTTGTTAATTACCAAATCGGCAATCAGGAATCAAATGTTGTTACATAATTTACATATATTAACATTGTAGAATATTGCAACTACTAAATTACAAAATTACTTGCATGCAATTGCAAAATTAACGAACAATCAATCAATTCTTCACCCCTAGTGAAATTAGCACTAGCCTTAACGTCCTCTCTTAATCAAAGACTTTGCTTCACAATGTCGAATTGTTCAAAATATATTTGTTCAAAATCCATTACAGTCTCCCAGCTGCTTCAAGTTTAGTTTTGAGTGAAAGTCTGATCTGAATAATAAATTTACTGAAAATGGGTTATTCATTTTAAAACTAAGCGACGTTTCTTCCCGACTACCTGGTACTCGGGATGGAATCGTTGAATCATTTAGTGAATCATTTATTTTACAACAAAAAGTAAACCCGGAAATTGTCCTCGTTCAATTATCGTTCCATTACTGCTGTAAAAACTGTTCTTAAAATCAAATTTAACCCCTGAACACACAACAGATTGTTGACCGTTTTGGCCAAAACAAGAGTTGGCAGAGCCAGAAATGGAAGCTTCCAGATGATATGTTACACCTCTCTTTATGTCAACCGGATTGTCGAAGATAACATTGAAACCGTAGTAACTACAAATTAGCGTTGATTTTATAAACTCTGAAGAAAATTTTCCTGTTGCGGTACGGAGATTTGTTAATTGCCATTCATTCAAATATGTTACATTAAGAACAACAGAATATTCATAATTTCTGTTTCCGCAGAGCGTTACTCCAAGTAAGGAGATGTCTTTGTCGACCTCAAAATATAGACAGTCTTGTTTATCAGGCGAATAAGGATAACCTGAACCAGTGTTAACCACAGAACCAAATCTGCAACAACGCTCGAACAATTCTAAACCACTTCGTTTAGCCTCTGGAAATACTACTTGGGTGTCTGGAACTGAATGCCAATATTTAACCACGCTAAAAGCCTCGTCCTGTGTCAGCATCTTGCAGTCAAGAACAACAGCAGCAAATTCATACTGGGTCATCACTGGAAAACGTATTCCTTTCACAATCCGTTCTCCGAGAACTCTTCTTTTTTCACTTCCATCTATTGACAAGCCTTGTTCCTCGCATCTCTTTGTCGCCCACAAATTCGCCGCTTTGAACAGCTCTATCTCTTGAATATTTAAAGTGTCACGCTCGACTACTGCTTCAAGTAACGACCTCTCAATTGTCGCAAATCCATCTGATTTCAGAGCCTCTTCTGTCTGCTGATCGACTACTTTCCAGCATTGATGCACCAGTTTTTCCTCTTCAAATTTTTGTGCTTGTGGCAAGATGTCGAAAACATTCGATGCATCTAAGTTATCCTGCAGATATTCTGCACATTTATCAGCTAGTGAAGGCACCATGTATTTCTTCGCTAAATATAGCACTCCCCTCAAATTACTTCCGCTCAAGTTCACTTCATCGCTGTACATGTAACGAAACAACTCCAACAGGCTCTCGTATTCACAGTCAGGCAGTTCAATAGAGTCTGTAGTCTCCGCCAGCTCACCATAAAACATGGCTTCAAACACAGGACTGCTAATCGACAACACGAACTTGTGAGCAGGAATCACTTGTTTACTTTCGTTTTCGCCATTGACTCCTCGAGCAACAAACTTCACATCGCTGAAGAGTTCATTGTTGAACATACACTTGCTTCTTTCTCTGATAGTCGGTCTTACTGTTTGCCAGTTTTTCTCAACGAGGATAGACATGGCTCTCTGTCTAAGAATGGTGTAATTTACGTACAGCTCTCAGTATCGAAGTAGCCTGACTGTAGACGTCGATCAAGAAAGTGTTCTTTCTGAAAGTCGATTAGGTCAGCGGTAGTTCAAGAAATTTGAATTCTATCTACTAACATGTCACGCGTCACGCTAATACAAAACAGAATAAATGGCAGGGAGATGACAAATCATTTGTAAAAACAAGAATTAAACCCCGTCTTTTAATTTATCTCCCCTTCTCCACTTTTCTTCGCAACTGAGCGAACGTCTGAAACAACCTACCCAGCCTCCGTAGCTCGCGGGAATTATAATTATTTGCCTCATGTCAGAGCATTTATAGAGGCGGAAAGTGAGTGGCGAAGCCTTGAGTAATCTAATTAAGGACGTTCGCGCGAAAATTTTCTACTCGATAGCTTTTTTTTAAACTTTTACTGTTGACAGAAAATGATTTACTTGTTTCAGAAATGAAATAAAAATTAGGGCATCGTCTTCGTTTGAGAGATAAAGCGTGTGGAAAACTAGTGTGATTTTGATGAAGTGGTGCGTGTAATTCAGAATAGTGTCCAGGATTTTTAGGTTGAAATATCAAAGATAAGTAAACAGCGGCAAAATACCCCAACAATATTTTGTATAAGTGAATCTGTGGCGTTAATAATTTCAAAAATTGCCATCATTTTCACAAACCTTAACCCTTAAAGAGGCATTTGAAACTGCCGCACAGCTAAACCAAGAGGCCAAATGAACGGAATTCGATGGAGTGTTTTGCAAAAAATTAAAACTTCTACTCGATATATTTTCTTCATTTTTTCGTAAAACGTAGAAAATCGATAGAGAAAACGGCCCATCGAAAGAAAAATAGGGGTCATCAAACTTAAATCCACGCAAAGTTACAATTATGGGCATTTTCCCTATTATTGTTCACTTTACTACTTAGCGCGCGCGCTCGATGCATGACTTGGCATGTGAATTTCGTGCGCAGTAAGGATGCGCAGAAACAATTGGCGCGAACGTCCTTAAGTCAAATTAAACGGGCCAACGAGGACACCGCGGACCTCTAAATGAGGGAAATAAAGAAGCTGAACTGACAGCGAGCCACACAAGTTCAAGCGGAAAGCTAAAGAGGATCAATACAAGTTCAATCTAAAGTTTGAAGACACGGCTAAACAACGCCACGTCTGCCGCGCAAATGAACCAGCTGCATAAGTTAACCAGAACTAGATGGTGAGAAATTACTGCTCGAACGCCAAAAGCACAGGCTTCTTGCCGATAAGTCGGAGTCAGGTTTTTACCGTAGGGAATACAAGAAGCACAATCTGGCGGAAAATTCTGACGACGAGAAGCGTATTTTCAGTGCTGAAAGACGCGCTCGTTCGACTTTGTCCACTTTGAAGAAGAAAAGGAGCACCTCATTCGCCGCGAACAAAAGAATTCGCTTGTACGTACATCGGTTCCCTCTACTTTAACGGCCACTGCCTCAACAACAACCTTAAGCCGTTCTGCCTCTATTGCCCTCTATGTTTACGCTTCGTCGTCCCAACATGGGCAGTTTCTTTGCCTGTGGTAAACCCGGGAATTGGCGTTCCACCTGTCCAGCGATGGCCGAACAACAGCCTCCTCCAGGTGTAGTTAATTCAATTTTGATTATAATGATTTCGTATGGAAGCGGAAGATGATAGTGTGTTAGATGGTGTTACTTTCGTAATTCGTTTCGCTTACTGATTAATAATACATTTCTTAAGTTAACTATTCATGCTGTGATCGCGGTGATCAATACAAGTTTTGTTTTAATTATAACCTTTGGAATCATATAATCAGAGACACCACGTTTTTATCAGTTAGTTTTCGCTATCTGCGTGCTCGCCAGTTTATGCCACCGCTATCGTTTTTTAGTTTATCCGTTTCTATATTGCCACCCTCGCAGGAGCAAGATCAAAGTGAGTCTTACATATTTTTAGTTGTAATCATATTATTATAGTTTAATATTTATGTTCCTTCGCTATCCTTGATTTATGTTCTGTATCTTCGCTAGTATTTAGCTTACAAGCCTTTTATACTGTTTTGCTTTTAGTTCGAATCACACGACCACAATATCACATATTCACAACTGCTAGCTAATTACGTCTTCACAAGTACATCTATATTTTTGTCATCCTGATTCCTCCATTGTTGATTCATCACTCGCTTCCAATAAACGCCATCGATTAATTTTTACCGTGTGCATTCGAGTGTTTCAAGCTCCTGGAATCTTTATCTACACGTGGCTTCGCTCCTGGAAAGTCACAGATGGTGACCTTGTCTCATTTATTTCGTTCCGGGATTCTTCCGCTTGTTTTAGCTTCTCTGGGCAATTTACTCGCACATCTGATTTTTCCAGTCTACCCACAGTGCGAGGGAGGCTTAAATTGTATATTAAATTGTATATTAATTTCTGGCGTTCTTTAGGAACTTTGCAATTTATTCTTAATGTCAGGAGTCTAGGTTACAAGATTCCTTTCTGTTATTTCCCTACACCTTTTTTCAAGGCAAACAATACTTCGGCGTTTTCTTACAGTTTGTTGGTGTCCCATGTTGTTAATGAACTGCTCCATGTTAATCTTGTTGAAGAGATTTTTTGCGTGCCTGATATTGTCAACCCGCTTTAAGTTTCCACGCGTAGCTTCGGCAAACAAAAGTTAAATCTGGACTTAAGGCACGTGAACAGTTTCATCTTCAAACAAGAGTTTTAATACGAAGATTTAGACGTGGCCATTCAAATCTTTTATAAGAGCTTTCATTTATTCAAATTTGATCTCATGTCAGGGTTTCATCACATCGAGATTGTTCACGCGCATCGAAAATGTCTTACGTTTCAGCTTTGCGTCCTTCCGTTTGGGCTTTCTTCAGCCCCTTTCGTATTTAATAAAATTTTTAAGGCACTTCTGAAGTCACGGAGAAGTAAGGGCATTCCAATCGTAATTTTCCTTGATGACGGCCTTGGTATGGGAGCTGATCCTGTTTCCGGTCAGATTAATAGTTTAGTCGTACATTTCGACCTATTGAAGTCCGGCTGTATTCTCAATGAGGACAAGTGCCAGTGGGAGCCTCTACAGATAATTACCTGGCATCATTGCAACTGATGAGCGAATTGCTAAGAATCGCTTTCCCACGATTCAGAGATCTTGTCTACCTACGAGCACCCCACCCGCGTTCATGCCGAGTGCGTAGCAAGCATTGCAGGCCAGATTATTTCCCTTTCAAGCTGTTTGGGCCCTGTTGCACGTGTCATGGGGGCAAAGTCTCTTCCTGTCAAGATTAAGTTTTCTGATGCTTCTGACTCTGATTGTGATGCGTTTTGCCAGGGCTGGAGATTTACTAACAATTGGCTATGTCCCCCTTTCCCCCTTTCTTTCGGAATTCCTGTTCTAAAGGGAGTTCACAGGAGCACTTTGTTATGGACTGGGTGTACTTTCTCAAGTTACAGGGACTTTTCATTGAAGGGAAAGCGCGAAACTCCTTCTTGTAGCGCTTAGAATCGATTTTAGCCGTCTCAGGCCTCCCTCGTCCCTTAGAGGGTATTTCACATTGCCCCCGGACAAATGTAGCTCTTGTTCATAGTCGTTTCAAACGTAGTAGTACTCGTAGTAGTACTCGCTTGTTGCAATTACAGATTCCCAGGGCATCTCAGGGTTTCTATTTACTGTTTTGTATAATATTTTTTCTTTTCATTCTTTTCATTAACCTTAGCCCGTTTAGGTTCACTATGTTTGCTTAGCTTATTGCCTGTACTTTGTTTATATTTTTTGCGATCTGCAAACATTGAAGACTCGCATGTATGTCTTCCTTGTGTTTCTTACTATTATTTAAATACCGTTTTACCTTGATGTTTTTTATCTCCTCAGATTTCTTGTTTTGCTCGGGTTTCAGGCGAGATTAGCCGACGCCAAGAAATGGATTCATCCAGGGTCCCTGGGACTGATTGAAACCCACAGTCCTCTCCTCTATGGCCTACAGCACTATCTTCCAGTATCACTTTGCAATTCGCAAGAGTTCGCGGTCTGTAAGTTTAAGGAAACTATTTTAGTTTTCCCGCTGACCCCTTTCACGTAGGTCCCAGTCTCCCAGCGTGTTTAATTCCGCCTTTTAAGATAATAAATGGGCCCATGATATCATCATTTCATCATCATCATTTATTTGCCACTTTTAAATTAAAAACTACAGCATCAACAATTATGTGAGGGCGAGGAGACTTCCAAGAAACTACCAGGCCTATAGGGGTTGTGGCTGGGGTTCCCTCTCCAACTTGCAATTCTGTGGTCGAGGCTGTAAGGTCGGCATCGAAGAGAATTCTTGGGACTGCTACTGTCAACCGTAAAGAGCCTATCTCCTCAGATTTAATCCACACAATTGTAAGTCATGCTAACGATTTGCATAATGTTACCATGTATGTTCTTTGTTTCACTGGCTTTTTCAGATTTGATGATATTTCAAGAGTTAGAAGAAGTGATATTTCTTTCCATGTAGGCTTCATGGTAATTCAGATGCATAAAAGTAAGAATGATCAGCTCTGCAAAGGGAACGAAGTAGTTATTTCTGAGCTGTCTAGCCCCGCATGTCCCGTTAGTCTACTCAAGAGGTACTTAGATAAATCCCAAATTCCCCCAATTCTCATTTTCAGGACCTCATTTCCAAGCCCTTTTCCAAGGGGAAGGTGTTTTGCAAGTTAGTCTCCCCTGATAAACCTATCAGCTACAGCTGCATTCGGGATGGATTCCGACGAGACTTTGAAAACTATTGGGGTTAACATATCTAAGTTCGGTCTTCATTCCTTCCGTTCGGGTGAGGCCACCTTGGCGGCTAACAATGGCGTTAACAACCGTATTTTTCAGAGTCATGGCCGCTTCGCTTGCTCTCCAGAAATTGAGAATTACAATTAGAAGTTTAAAATACTATTAAAGCAGCTTAGCAATACCTCCTAGATAAAATATAAACTAAGAAAAACCATAATTTGCTATGCTCCTTCACGCGAGTTCGATTATCTGATCATCAAATATGACATTATTTCTGTGATTTTTCGGCTTGAAGGGATGTCCACGGTTTTTCGTAATTTTCTCAAAAATGTACAAACTCTAGATTCTAAAACTTACATCACGATCCTTAGCATACCATAGACGAAATATCAAGAGGTCCATTTTTCCAACCTTGTGCCGCCCCTCACGCGGTGGTTAGGGAGAGTAGCTCTTAACATGTACGAGCTAAGCGGATAAGTGTCTGTTTGTAGTAAGATCTTAGGAAGGAAGGTCTCAGTCAAGGTGAAGTTGACCGCCTATTTAGTGCCTTAGTTTTACCGAATTTCACTTATATAATTTATAACTGGACTCTCGCTTGAAGATCCATTACGTACCTTTCTGTATAACAACTGCAGCCGATGCCAGTCGGTCCAGAAACAAGTTAAATCTTCCCAAACACCAATGTGTCAAAAACACCTGTCGAAGAAAGAAAAAACAAATTGCCGTCAATGCCTTACTCAAAACTTACATACAGAGGACATATTAATTAATCAACACTTTTTAACCTGACTATAACGCTTCTACAATAACCCATAAAGCGTTTTCAATCACGTGACCAGCAGCTATGCAACTTAATTGCGCCAGTAGTCTAAATGGACACACACTAGGCCCCGATGAACTGTAAGCTTTATCTTTAATGCAAGCGGAATCTCCCCGTAACGAGAACTAGATAAAACCAAGATGGCGGACGAATGAAGACTGATCGCGCGGGTTTTTATACAACAATGAACGCCGCTGACCGACCGACTACAGCGGAGTGCCGCTGGACAACCAGCTTACTGGCGTGGTTCCTTTTTCCTTCTTAAACAAATAAGCATGCAAACAAAGAGACACTGGGCGATAGGTCGGTATGAAATACACACACAGATTATGTACGAGAAATGTACTGCATGAAGAGCAGTCTTAACGTTTCGGAAAGAGTAAAAAAAAAAAACTAAACAAATGCTGAGAGACAGCTAAATGTCTAGAATTGTTCGGTTACGGCTAAAGGATTAGGATCGGCCGGGCTACTTCAACTCTACCACATAGTCCTGAAGACGTTGCGGGAGACGCCGTTGCCGAGTTGGACGTTTGTTCACTGCAGGGCTAACACTTGGAGAGGGGGCACACCGATGTCAAGATCGCAGTCGCTGGACTCTTCTTCACTGGGACACCAAGGCGCGTGTACTCGGATGGGAGCGACCTTACAGCACTCATTCTTCTTCACACGGTACGAAACGTTTCGTAGCTGTAAGCCAACAAACTTGCGAACATTGCACCACTCGCTGTCCACTAAGACAACGAGGTATCGGTCACGACTTTGGGACTTATTACGATCACAGTAGAGATAAACTAAGTCACCAACAGTTATTGAAGGAGAGCTGCGCAAGACACTACGCGGAGCTTTCGACGTTTCACTGTGGGGATGGTTTGCCAGTCTTTGTAGATGCTGCTCGCGTATTAGCGCCTGATCCGTTAGGAAAATCTGAGAGTTGGTAAACTGATCTCTCTGAGTCCACATTTCTCTAGAGGATAGGCCGTGGCAGCGGATTCTTGAGTTCAGGTGGGTAGTGGCTACGGACAGAGTCTTAGGAGTGACAGGGCCACCCTCCGGTTGCAACCGCCGGAGTTCGTGTTCCAACTCTTGGATTGCTCTTTCAGTGACAGGGTTCTTGTTCTGATTCTTCACGCGACCTATCTCAAGGCTAATCTTGTGTTGCAATAGGGCTTCGTCATTCACGAGAGCTCTGAAGGTGGGCGCTGAATCACACCGAATGACAGCGTTAGGCCCATCAAGGGGTCGCAGGCCGACGCATAATTGGATTAACCCATCGCGTAAGGTCCCATGCTTCTCGTCTACCACGAGGAGGGTCGAAGTATAGGAGGTAACGCACTCTCGAAGCACCAAAATAAGTTGGCGAGACTGCTTCAGGATATCGGCTGCGAAGGAGACATCCACTGCTGCTGGAGGATCAAAAGTTGACTGTTCTATAACAGCGTGGGGGACGTGGCGAAGTGCAGCGCAGGGATGACAACCAAGAGAAACGCGCTCTATGGTCTTGTCTAGGGCGTAAAAGTAGCGACTGACAACTTTCTTAAGCTGGAGACACGATGGATGAGACAACCTGAGGTGTAGGGCGGTTAGTAAACCATCTAAGACCTGTCTAGGCACTACGATACGATCACGCGAAGGAGCCAAAGGCTCAGTCTTTTTCACGACTAAGAGGCCATCACTGGAGATGTCTTTAATGTTAGTAAGCTTCTTGGAAGGACGATGTCCCTTGTATTAGATGGGCATGCGTTCGACGTAAGTCCGCGCACTCAGATTGGATAGACAACCAAGTTTTTCGACTCGTGAAAAGGAGGTTCTTCTGATCAGATAAGACGTCCTGGGCAGATAGGTGTCGGACGACAGATTCCTCAGCTTGGGTGATGAATTTGCACACCTGACAAGAAGGATCAAAGCAGTCCGGTGCATTGCGGCTTGCAAAGTCAGAAGGTAGGATCGCAGCACCGCCAACATGCCTCAGCGGCTGACAGTTGACAAATAAGTCGACACTCGCGGGCTAGCAGAAAACTCTCTCCTGCACATTTTCTCGAAGGCCTGGACAAAAGGCTTGCTGTCGGTGAGCACGCAGGCCTTGTGTTTAGATTGTATTAAGTAGGGGCTTAAGTGTTTTGTTGCAACACCAATCGCAAGTGCTTCTACTTCGCACAGTAACCAGGATAATTGGTGACTACGCAACTTTGCACCAAAGAAACCAGCGAGGGCTAGCTTGTCACCCCGCGAGATGTAGAGAGTGGCGGCGATGCCGGGTCTCTTGACAGTAGCGTCGGTCACAATCCATAACTGGTCGTCTGGCTTCGGGAGAGTAATTGTTTGGCTAGACGCCACGGCAGCTTGAGCAGACTTGAAGGTTTCAGTAAGATGTTCGGACCAGACAATGTCATCCTGGGACTGTTTCCCAGCTATAGCCTCGTCAAGGGGGGCCAATAGAGCAGAACAATGTGGAACAACACGAGCAAGGACCTTGACCGCACCGGTAAAGGACTTCATGCCGCCAACTTTTTTGGGAGGACTACAGGAGGACAGCGTTGAGACGCGATGAAGTCTGGCGCGAAGAGTGCCTTGGGACCAAGTCCAACCCAAGATGGAAGTAGTTTTAGGGTTGATGATGGTCTTCGACGCCGAAAGCCGCAGGCTAGCTTTATGGAGAACTTGGAGAACAAAAGACCAATTTCGGAGCAACCTGTCTGGGCTGTTGCCCCCACAGTACAGATCACCCACTATCTTGGCTACGATTCCAGCCTGGAGGAGGTCACCCAAGACGCGACACATGAGCTCTTCAAGTGCGGTTTCCGAGCCAGGTATACCCATGGCCGACCGGGCATAAACGCGTACGCCCCGGAATGGGGTAGCGACTCCGCAGTACTTCATGGACTCACGGACGAGAGGGATCTGATAGAAGGCTCTGGTTAGGTCTGAGACGATGATGTGTCTCCACTGGGCTATGCAGCGTAGGGTAGAATCCACGTCCGGGAGCAGGGAAGGCTGGGGTTTGCTGTAACGACCTACGTCTGTGAAGTCAGTGACGAGACGAAAGCCACCCGACGACTTTTTGACCAGGAACGACGGGTTAAGATACTCGACAGAAACATCAATGTCTTCGGGACGACGGAACACGCCAAGATTTTCCAATTCATCGAACTTCTGCTGGAGCTCGACAAGTTTATCGCGACCATACAGGGGGAGTCGACCTTTATGCTGAGGAGGCTCTACCGGGCCCATATTTACTTTTGCCTGAAGGGGACCAAAGGCGCCATTGTAGCCGGTAATTGCTGGATCAAAGACGGAGTCGTACTGGACCAAAAGGTAACGGAACTTGCTTGTGATGTCTGAAGGGAGGAGGTTGTCGGGGTCTACTGCCACGCCCTGGGAATACTTTGACTCTGAAACGGGGACTGAGCACACCATGTCATACGGAAGGTTGTCAACTGGGTTGGAAGACTGATCTTGAGTACACGGACAGAAGACAGAGTTGACCTGGCAAAAATGTTCGTAAGGCCTATCTGAGAGGTTAGGAATACGCACTCTACCAGCGACGCTTGTGATGAGACAGGGAGGCGGCCACGTGTCGACGACTTTGGCCGAACGGGCGTTAGTGGCGTCAAATCGAGGCTCTAGAGCGTACTCAGCATCAGGTAAGGAATCTTCTGGGAGAACTATTTCTATAAAGTCGCCAGGCCAGACAGTGGTAGAAGAAGAGGGTGCACGCAGCACCTGTGCACGGCGGACAGCATTGTGCTGACAGATGCTTGACAGATGCTTGACAGATTCGTAGGTGAAGATGGTACCATCCCCAAGGATGACCTGGCGTTTGGCTGGACGAATGGTTATGTCATTCGCTTCCATGAAGGGAGTATCGGCCAAGACATCTACGTCCAGATTCTCCACAACAAGACCTTCAAATTGAAACGAATGATTCCCACGGGTGAGGCTCAGGCGAGTTTCCCCCAGGGCTTTCAAAGGAGAGGAGCCATCCGCTTGATGGGCTGACTGTGAACTGTGCCAAATCTTTGCACCGAGCCTCTGTACAGCGGAAAGCCTGATCATGTTACCTGTGGCGCCGCTGACAATGATGACTCTAGCCTGATGATGGCCGAAAAACGTGTCAATGTACGGGGACTGACGTACGAGGACCCTCCTGGATGCATCAGACGTAAATGGATCACTCTGCTCAACTAGATTCTGATGACGCGGCGGGTCAACATTACTTGACTAAAGGTCTGACTCAACGCTGTCGTCAGCCAGAATTGAAACAATCTGACGAGCTTTCAGAAGGTACAAACGGCCCTGTTCAGGAAGGAACCCACATTCGCTTAAAAAGTGACTGTGAGAAGCGCGGCCAGCTTGTTTGCAGAGGGGGCATTCTTTCGCCTTTTGAGAGGAGCGTCCCGGGAACCTCGCAGACGACTTACTGTAGGTCGGTGTACCCCTCCGAAAAGAGGGCTTCTGAGTGGCAAATGAGGCTCCTGTACGCATGACTTTTGTGTCTTCAGCACAACGGATTTCAACAAGGAGTGAGTCCAGCGCCTGGGAGATCTCAGGCTTTAAGGACGCCAAAGTACGAGACCGAAGTTCAGTTCCATGTCGTTGTTCAACAAGTTTAGGAAAAGCAGGGTTAATCAATCTCAGCCACGTTAAAATAACAAAATTCTCTAACGACGGTGACAATTCCTCTTCCTCCTCAAGAACAGAACCGTGGTGGAGCAAGGTGTGAGGTTTAATTAAACTGTCCTCCACAAAAGCCATAAGACGCTGGAAAAGATCTTCCGGGCGCTCATCGAGGTTCAAATGAATGTCATCCAGGTCTAAAAAGTGACCCCCAGTAGTCTGGAATCCGAAATGAAGTCTAATTGTCTGCCATATGTCTCCAATACAAGTAGAATTCTTGACAATCGTATTACGAGAGATAATTGGGCAATAATTTGCAATCTGGCCTAGCATGAGTTCGAGCATGTTTACCTTTTGGGTAGAAGTTCGCCTTCGGGCAGCTGGAACCGACTCCCCATCATCAGTCAACCTCGTTCCCAGGGCTTTTCCCTTGAAGATGGGCACCTTCAAGGGAAAAGCCCTGGGAACGAGGTTGCATCATCAGTGTAACCGCGTAACGGGCTCGCCCTAGTCTTTTTCAGCCACGAAGACCCTTCACCCAAAAATGGCGCGAAATTGGCGTCCAGAGACAAGGTGTAGAGAAGATTTTGTTTCCAACTCTCGAAGGAGTTTAAAGTTTCGTTCTTTGAGAGGCACCACTGCTTGGGGGACATCGCAGCTTACGGAACAAGATGATATCGACAACCGACTCTTGGCTACTCGGGAATCCCGACAAATCTGTCGATAAAGTGAGTTGGATCTGACGGGAACGTGACGATTCGAATCTCAGTACCGCTGCCACCACGCCAGTAGTCTAAATGGACACACACTAGGCCCCAATGAACTGTAAGCTTTATCTTTAATGCAAGCGAAATCTCCCCGTAACGAGAACTAGATACAGCCAAGATGGCGGCGAATGAAGACTGATCGCGCGGGTTTTTAAACAACAATGAACGCCGCTGACCGACGACTAAAGCGGAGTGCCGCTGGACAACCAGCCTATTGGCGAAGGAACAAAAGAAGTGTTTACATTAAACAAGACCCCTTACACCCTTCCCCTCTCCCTTCTCCTTTCCCCTCACCCCCTCCCCTTTTCCTTTCCTGTCATCCCCCTCCCCCTTCTCCTTTTCCCTCGCCCCCTTCTCCTCAGTTTTTCCTTTCCCCTCACCCCCTCCCCCTTCTCCTTTCCCCTCAACTTCCCTCCCGTTTTCGAAAAACATTTGAGATCACAAGTAACCAGAAATGTTTCTTCTAGACTCCGATGATATTAAATTAATTTTCCCTAAATTTTCTTCAAAAATGTCAGTTTACCTTGACTCAAAATAATTCCTCTAACTTTTCCTAACCTGAAAGAATTTTTTCCCTTAACTATTTCCTCATGTGTGATAGCTCTATGTACTCCCCTGGGCTCTGAACTATAGAGCCATAATCCTCTGAACTATATGGATAGACTCCTAACCTCCCCACCCCCCACCTTCCCGGCATTTGGGAAGTCATGGGTTGGAATTCCGTCGGGGACTGACATTTGCTCTTTGATGCATGCTTGTATTATGATTGACATAACATCTTTTTAACTTGTTCCGGCATGTTTTACACTTCTTTTATAACCGCATTTTATTTCCCAGTCAGCAAATATTGCAAAAGAAAGCTACAGTGATATATTAAACCTTAAATGAAATGTGTTCAGAATACCCGATGTCTAATTTCAAGTAGGCTCTAGTTTTGGCCACCAGCATAAAATCAAAGGAGACCTATGGTCAAACTCGTGGAATTAACAGTTCACAGAAACAGTTCACTTGTTTTTACAAGATGT
>OMLO01002721.1_pt1 | contig 14408 bp, 6 predicted proteins | sample 1674811 | NCBI WGS metagenome assembly OMLO01 (sample SAMN06265003, study PRJEB25207) | coral metagenome | isolation source: Coral host | place: Mexico:La Bocana,Puerto Morelos, Mexico | collected 2008-11-13
TTATAAATATAAAAGTTTGGAACTTGGCCTCTTCACCTACTTCCAGGAGGCTTATAAATCTCAGTTGACCAAGGGAATCTACGTACACATATATTTCTATATATATATATATTTCTATTGTATACAGTATATAACCCAACTTCACTAGTTCGGAACTTCCCTGGACACCGTGAGGGTGTCAACCAAACTCCGGCGCCTGTCGTGCCAAGCCATGTCCCAATCCCCTGGCAGCACGTAGTGCCACACTACCCGACATGGCGGCGTTGCCTGGCAAACGTCGTTTGTCTCAGCGTTGCATTGGGGGCGGCGTTTACCCATTGAAGAGCCATGAAAAAAAATAAGTTTTCCCATAGGTAAATAGTATATAAATCACACACTCTTGTTTGTAGATCCAAGCTAAGGGAAGAATTGTGAGATGGTTCAGCTCCTTGATCAAGTGGACAACATTCTTAAGAGTAACTAATAAATACTTGGAAAGCTCGAATATGAAAACTATTCGTGACCCTTTTGCTTCGCATGTCACTTTGAAGAAGATATTTTTCTTCTTGCCTCGGCTGGAGGCTTGAATCAAAGTGAATATAGGCCATATTCAGTTCTCATAGTTGGAGGTTCATTGTGTTGCTCAAACTGTTCTTGGCAAATCACCATTTGAAGAAGGGGATAATAACGATGATATAAAGAAAACAAGAAGATGCGTTGCGGAGATGTTGTTGAAACACCCATTTGAAAAATATAAAATTGGATCATTTCTCCAAGCTTTCGGGGTCACAAAAATGAAACAAAGGTCTAAACCACCACCTACTTGTACGTAGCAATAGTTCAACTTTTCATCATCCTGAAATTGATCCTGCATGTGATGATGCATTCATGTGGTCAGTAATCATCTTTGATCCTAAGATTTCACTTTTAGATGTCGTAGTTGTGGTACAGTGCAACTTCTTTGAGGAACTTTGTGTGTCTAACGCAAGGTGCGGCATGGATCTCGATCGGCCAACAGGCCCTTTTTGCCCAAAGAGAAAAATCAGGCGTGACCGGAGCTGTCACAGTTAGGTTATGAGCCCAACACTCGCTCAGTAGATTTCTCGCGATGGCTTCAAAAAGAGCTCATAGTGAACCAAGGCCAAACCCTTTCTGGAGTGAAAAGGTGATGGCTGAGTTTCAGTTGGAGACCTTGAGACCGTTAGATTTACCGAAGGTTTCTCATACCCCCATGAGTGGTCTGCCGCCAGTCCCGCATGATGAGTGGGATGGAGGTTCAACACCAAGACCGGTGCAAGACAGTGGGAAAGGTAAGGGACAATCAAGTGTGATCAGTGATGGTCCCAAGAAGTCCTTTGAAGCTAGAAGTTTTGAGTCGGGATCCTTCAAGACTCCGCCTAGCAGCTGGCAACATCAGTCTGAGGGTCGTATGCCCAGTGTGGAAAAGGGTAGTGGGACCCGAACCGAAGGTCCTCAACCTGAGATTGGTGAACCAGCGCCTTCAAGGCCGGATCTTGAGAGAGCTCTGGAAGAAGAGATGTTTATGCAGCTTTGGAAAGAAAACAAGGCGCTGAAGGATGAGTTGGCAGCATGCAAAAAACGTGAGCATGGTGAAACATCATCTTGGTCAGCCATTTCTTCTACGGGGCAAGTAGGAACTCCGAAGAGAAAATCAACTGATGGTGGAAGTTTTCGGTACCACCTTGCACACCACCGATGGATGAAGCTCAGGAGGTTCCACAGCCTCCACCATTGCCACCGTTTCCTTATGCTCAAGTTGGTGAACACTATGAGCATGTGCCCACGACACGTTGGAGTGACCGTTCCATGGAGCTTGGCCAAAGAGAATGGTCTCCTTCAGGTGGTGGTTGGGGAGCTGGTGGAGAATGGACTGAATGGCAGTTGAGAGAGGCTGCCAAGGAAATCAATAGAAGGGCACTTCGCAGTGGATTCATCGGTTCTACGTGGTGAAGTGTGTGAACAAGCTCGGGCTGGCAGTGCATCAGCAGTGCTTGGTGAAGTATGTGAACAAGCTCGGGCTGGCAGAGCATCAGCAGTGCTTGGTGAAGTATGTGAACAAGCTCGGGCTGGCAGAGCATCAGCAGTGCTTGGTGAAGTATGTGGACAAGATCGGGCTTGCGATGCATCCTTTGCAGTGCACGGTGAAGTATGTGGACACGATCGGGCTCACGGTGCATCTTCTGCAGTGCTCGGGGGAGTTTATCATCGTGACGGAGGACAAGGTGGTGATCGGGCTTTGCATTCGGTGAGTTACCGTGAAGCTCCTCTTCGGCACCAACAACTTGACGGAAGAGGTCTATGTGATCCCAGGGATGAAAGGGCTAGTTGCCCAAGGGAACGGGGTAGAGAAAAATCCCCAACTGAAGGTCTTCGTTCAACAAACCCAGTTTTGCCAAAGTTACCACAAATGGGTCAACGGCATTCGTCAGTTGATGCATCAGATTGGTTGGTGGAAGTCCGTCCTCTTGTTGGTGACCTTTCCACAATGTCATCGTTGTGGTGGGATCTGACTTTGAAACATGTGATGAAGTCTTATAATCAATGGATTTCAGCAACACCGCTGGAGCGACTTCGTCAGAAACCACCAGAACCAGTTGAAGATGCCAGTCTCAATAGCCTCTATACCCAGAGGCTCGAACAACGTGTCACGACGATGCTTCTCCCATGTTTGCCTGATGAGCTGAGAAAAGATATCATAGCGACACGGTCTTTGTGGCCGGCAGCTATCCTTTTTCGTGTGCTTCGTGCATATCAACCTGGCGGCCATCAAGAAAGATCGCTGCTGCTTCATGAACTGTCTGCTCAAAAGGGATGCAAGGACCCTTCATCAGCGCTTGTGGCTCTTAGGCTCTGGAAGAGGCAAAGGAGTCGCGCAGATGAACTGGGGGCCACTTTGCCCGACGTTTTGCTCCAAGTTCGAGCTTTAGATGCTATATGCTCACCGTTTTTGTCAAGGTTTCCACAGACATCCTTTCGTGTATCCACTTTTCGGATGGAGACTCACCTTGACGAGAGACCCACGGATGTGACGTTGATGGAGTTTCATGAACTTCTTTCAGCTGAAATGGAGACTTTATCCACCAACAGTGAAGCTGAGATTATGGAAAAGCCAGCAGCCAAGTTTTTGCAATCCAATGGATCCACGACCTCTCCTTTGAAAAAACCTGCAGCAGGAGACAAGGCTTGCAAATTTTGGGGCTCAATTGATGGTTGCCGCCTTGGCAAGCAGTGTCGTTTCGTGCATGGTGAGCTGGAGGACAAGAATCGTCGCTGTTGGCTTTGCAGCGCTCTATCTCATCGACGTAGTGAGTGTCCTCTCAATTCTCAAACTGCTTCCAAAAAGTTGGAAGGGGGGAGTGGTCAGGCTGATGGTGCATCTTCCGTTTCAAACTCAGCTTCAAAAACTGGAAAGGGTAAGTCAGCTGGAGAAGGTGGAAATGGAAATGGAAAAGCAAAGGGAAAATCCAATGGGAAGATCAACAACAATGCTCCGCAAGATGACAAAGGTGGAGCTCAAGATGGGGTTGATCAACCAAAAGTAGCGTCAACTTCTTCAACATCTCCAGGTGTCGAATCAACTCAGAAGTCTTCAAAGGAAGTTGACAACACAGAGCCAAAGCAGCCATCTACTGGAGAAACGGAATTGGTCCAGGAGGTGACAAGTCTTCTTCGGTCGTTGTCGGCATCCGTGAAGGTGTGTGGACTTCGTAGAGTCGCCGATGGAAGTGATGAAATGGTTTTGTTGGATGGAGGTGCAACTCATTGCCTCCGAACTGTGGCCAACGAATCCGAATGGGAAATGGCCACTGACATCAAGGTTTCTCTTGCAGAGGGTGAGACACTCATGAGGCAGGTGACCAATTCTAAGACCTTGATCACCCGTGAAAAGGTGCAGTCAATTGTACCTCTGTGCTGGATTACGGCACTTGGATATCGAGTCATGTGGTCGCAAGATGGATGTAAGATCAATCATCCGAATCGACCTCAACTACCAGTGAAGATGGTTCAAGGCTGTCCGACTGTACCCAAGGATGTTGGGATGAAGCTTTTGGCAGAAGTTGAACAGCTGAATATCGAGAGAGGTTCGGTAAAGGCAGCTTTGAATGCAGTCCATGGCAGTTTGGATCATCCTCGACTTGATCTACTTCGAAAGTTGTTTCCTCAAGTCCCTATTGACATTCTTCATCAAGTCCCTGGTAGTCAGATGTGGTCCTCTGACAGGTTGCCTTGGAACAGAAGAAGAAGGAGAAAATTGGAGAAATCAAAGAAGCTCATCATTTATGCTTTCAGTGGTCCAAATGATGCTGAATGGACCGCCCTTGAAGATCAGCACACTGCAGTGCTGTGCTTGGATGTGCTGCAGGGTGTGAACTTGTTGGACAATGACGTTGCTGGATGGCTTGAACATCTCATCACAAGCCGCCATGTTGATTTGTGGATTTCTTCGCCTCCTTGCCGAACTGTCTCAGTTTGTCGAAGTGAATCTGATGGAGGTCCACCACCAGTGAGAGGAGATGAAGGTTTGCAAAGATTCGGATTGCCTGGTTTATCACCTTTGCAAAAGGAACAGGTGGATCAGGACAGTGTTCTTTGGCTCCGCAATTTGTTTTGGATGCACTTAGCTTCTGAGAGATCACAGGGTGTCACGCAGTCTTTAGTTGAGCAGCCTCGTGATCCGAACCTTTGGCGTGCAAACCATGGAACTTCTAAGTACCCGTCCTTTTTGAGGTGGCCTGAGACAAAACTTGTGGCTCGACATTTGGGTTTGAAAGAAAGTTCAAGTTGATCAAGGAAGATTACAACATCCTACAAGAAAACCAAAAAAGGAAGATTACAACATCCTACAAGAAAACCAACAACACTTCTTTCATCAGTGCCTGAGACGATGCCACTTCATCAAATGTACGAGGAGAACAGTCCAGTTCGCCCGGCTTGGCCAACCGATGTGGAAGGCCGAATTGCCAAGTCAAAGTCGTTGGCATCATGGGCGCCAGGACTAAAAAAGGTAGTGAAGTCTGCAATCAACCGCATCAAGTTGGAACTTCCTGCAGTTGCTCGGAAGCTGTCTCCGGCTGAGTTGGATGAGGTAAAAGCATGGGAAAGTCACATTGCAAATGGCCATTGCCCTTATCGTCGAGACTGCGCTATCTGTGTCGAATCTCGTGGAAGAGACAGGCAGCACAAACATCAACCAACCACCGATGGTTTTTGTCTATCTCTTGACGTATCAGGTCCATATGCTCTAGGCATAGATCAAGATTCCAAAAGACCTCATTGTAGGTACTTCCTCACTGGAGTGATCACGATTCCGACTTCAGGTGACAATCCTTTGGTGCAAGGTCTTCGTGAGCTTGGAATGAAACATAAAGATGTGACAGCTTTGGGTGGCAGTGATCCCTTGCCGAGCTCTTCGTCCACAGCGCAGCACAAGGACCATTGCCTTGTGACCGCGGATAACGGTCGGGGGGAGCCACCGAGGATAGCAGCTGTTGAAGTAAGCTCAGAAGATCAAGACCATTTTCGGGAAGATGGTCAAGATTCTCCTGAAGAACTGTCTAGGGCTGAGGTTCAAGAGGCAGATTTGATGAATCAGAAGTGGAAAGAATTTATCCAGGAACGTCCAACTGTTGATGTGGCCAATTTGTCGCAGTCCGTTCCTTTGTGTTCGAGAAGGCCTCGAGATGTGATTGCTGCAGCTTCCTGGATTGTGACACGACCGAAGTCCTTGGCGATCCCCATTACAAGGGTCCATTCAGACAGGGCCAAAGAATTCCTGTCAAAGGAATTTCGAGCCTGGGTTCAATCACTTCAAGCCCTTCAGACAACTACATCAGGAAATGAGCCTCAAAGTAATTCGAGGGCTGAAGGTGAAATAAATCTGGCAAAGGGTTTGACACGTTCCTTGATGCAGTCAAGTGGGGCTCAATCCAACTATTGGCCCATGGCATTGAGGTGTGCATCTGAAATTCGTTTTCGTCGCCAACTTCAAGGTTTTGGAATCTCTACACCAATGGTTCTTCCTTTTGGTATCCGTGCTGCAGCTCGTCAGAAGGTTTGGCACAAGACAGACCCTTGGAGCAACCCAAATGTCCCCGTTCGTTTGTGGGGGCCTGCCACCGACATGTCTCTCACATCTCAAGGGTATTATGCAGAGACCAGCGACGGCAAGTTCATTCGAACCACAGCTTTCATTGTACCGAAATGGCAAGCTCCAGATGAACCGTTGCAGGCCATTCAGATTCCTCCGCCTGTGTTGCAAAACTCATCTGTTCCGTCCACTGTTGAACAGCAAGCTCTATATCACAAGAACCTGGATTGGTGGAGAGTGCACATGGTGAAGATGAGCAGCTCTTTTCTCGTGAAGAAGAACAGCTTTTTGATCCACACTATGAACAAGACAGTCCAGAGCTGATCACCCATTTGGAAGTCGCAATTCCAGATCAGAGCAAATCAACCTCAACCGAAACAGTTTCGGTTGGACTTGAACCCTCCAACCCTGAGAAGGTCAAGATCCCCAGAAGGCTCCACTTCAAGCAAACCGTGGTGCCAGCTCTATCTCGTTTGACTGAAAGAGCTGGGGGGGAGGAGATATCCGTTGTGAGCTGGGAGAGATTTGCAGACTATGTGGCAAAGTCGTTCGCAACAACTTCTCTTGAAGAGTCCTGGCAAGATTTTGAGGCATGGATGCTTTTTCAACATCGCAACTTAGGTGTCGTGTTGCAAGATTTCGTGGCTGACATTCAAGGTGAAGAATCGAAGGAGGCTGAGGAGTTTGAGTTGTTCAAGCATGTGTCTCAAGAAAGACGAGGTCTTGAAGCACAGTTGAAGTCGATTCAGGAACAACCTCAACAACCATCAGAACTTCCGGAAGTCCTTCAAACCAGGACAGTTGCTATGCAGGAGCTCCGTGAAAATCCTCAAGAGTGGATTGCTCCCTTCAAAGAGGAGTATGAGAACCTTTGCAAGACGGTGATTGAACCATTGACACCGTTTCAGGTCAAGGAGGCCATTTCAAGGGCAACTCACGTGGAGCGAGTGCCGGGAAAAATGGTGGCTACAGTAAAGCCCCCTGGTAAGAAAAAGGGTCGAATTGTCGCCTGCGGCAATTTCACAGAGGCATCAACTTCTACTGACAACTCTGCTGGTGGTGTTGATTCCATCACCATTAGGTCGGTTCTCAGACTCGCTGCAGATCGCAAGTGGCAAGTCACTGTTTGTGACATTCGCAGGGCATTTCTCAATGCTCCGAGACTTGAGCTTCCTGGACATCTAACGTTGGTCAGTCCACCTCCTTTGTTGACAACCATGCAGATCACAAAGCCAGGAGAAGTTTGGAGAGTGAAAGGCGCTCTTTACGGGTTCTGCGAGAGCCCTCGAGATTGGGGAGTTCATCGCGATGCAACCTGTCGGAATCTTTCATGGCATGTTGGTGGTGATCGCATGTACTTGAAGGAGGCTGAAGAACGCCACTTGTGGAAGGTTTGCCGAAACTCCGACGATGCTGTCGACAGTTACTTGTGCATCTATGTGGATGACCTCATGGCAGTTGGTCCATCATCAATCGTTGACAGTCTGATGACAAGGCTGCAAGAAACTTGGGAATGTTCAACTCCTGAGACGGTGGATCTTCAAGGCTCAGTGAGGTACTGTGGATATGAACTTCAACGTTTGCCGAGTGGTGGCATCAAGCTGTGGCAACCTAGCTACACCCAAGAGCTGTTGAACAAACACAATGTGACATCATGTGAACCTTGTCCGTGCCCCAAGATTGAGAATTCCGAGGACGAGGATTTTTGCCTAGAGACCTTGAGAGCAGCTCAGGCTCTCACTGGCGAACTCCAATGGCTACAAGGTCGTACGAGGCCCGACATTTGTTACGTCATTGGATGCATGAGCCGATGGCAACACCGAAGACCTTCGTATGTCATTCGGTTGGGACAACATGTCCTCAAATACCCCAACCAGACCAAGGATTTCTCTTTGTGGTATGAACCCTCCAAGGAAGCAGATTGGGGGGAGAATGGAGTGCTTCAGGTCCCGAGATCCATGAGTCAATTGGAGATCTATGTTGACTCGTCCTTTGCTTTGGAACACGAGCAGAGTCGAAGCATCACTGGAATCCTCATTGAGTGGTGTGGTGCACCAATTCAGTGGTTTAGCAGTAGACAGCCTTTTATCGCAGCATCAACGGGTGAATCCGAGTTGCTTGGATATTCAGAAGGGCATCAACAGGCTGAATCGGTAGGATCTCTTTTGACGACTTTGAGCATCCAACCCACCTATGTGATTTACGGTGACAGTAAATCCGCCATTGCTTTGGCAACCCAAGAGTCAGGTCCGTGGCGTACACGGCACCTTAGAATTAGAGCTCATCGACTTAGAGAAGCTCTACGGTGTGATGGCCCAGTTAGAGACAACATGACTTGGACAGCACGCCATATGGATGGAAGTGCTTTGGTCGCAGACGGCCTAACGAAGGCATTGCAACATCAGCTGTTCCATCGCTTTGCCGTTCGTCTTGGTCTACATGGTCGTTTGCTGAACAATGACTCGTTGGTGGTTCAGTCTTCAGCCAAGATTGCAAAATTTCATCCTTTGAGTCGAGTCAGTGAATGGGTGGCCAAGCTATGTGAGGCAGCTCGGCTGATGATAAATGGAAGCACGGTCCTTCGACGTTGTGGCCAACTTTTGCTGATGCTTAGTACATTTTTGGTGGCATGGGCAAAGAAGAAAGAGACTTCAGATCATCCAAGACTATGTGCTTTTCGTCCAGGTCATGGAGAACAACTTCCCATTCGGCCCAATCGAGGCCCAAGGGAATCTCAAGCAAACCAACGTGGTCAGGCAGTTTGTCGTGGAGTGGTTGGCGAGATTTTCGACCAGCAGAATGAGACTCACAGAGCTGATGTGGCAGTTCCATTGTGGTGGGACCATGCTGCTCTACAGCATCTTCCTGGAGGTAAGGACCGCTGGATGGTTCTTGAAGATCGGTGGCTGGTGCGTGTTCATGGAGAAACACGTAGGAGAAGTTTCCAACCGATTCATCGGTCTTGTCCGGTCCAAGCGGAGAGGATCAACAGCAGTCGTTCCACTTTGCTGTATCCGATGTCTGATCCTTCATATGGCAATCGGCAGTGTCGACATGACACGTGGACGTCAATGGATCTATGGTCGAAAGACTTCCTTTGGAAGGGCTACACGATTTCTGATTTGAAGACTGAGGATGCTCCAAATCTATCTTCAGTTGGTGGTGCCTCTGACTCGAAACCAGCTGTTCAGTCTGACAAGAAGAGTTTTGGATATCCGACAAGTTCAACTTCTTCTTATGGTCAGACTGGTCTTGGCAGTGGCTCGTCAGGTACAGGAGCACCGGTATTCAATGTGAACATCAATGTGAACACCACTGTGACAGGTGGAACCACAGACAGCAGAGTTGTAGGTTCTGCAGTGTCTCTTCCTGATCCAACGCAGGAGATTGAGCAGTCAGGATCTTCTGACTTTGAGTTTGTTTCCGAAGATGAGAAGTAAATGTTTGGCCATGTCGGCCAATTTTGAGCTCCTTTGAGGTGCTTCGCAAGTGGTTTTGAGCCTTGGGCAGGCTCCTTGGTCATCTTTGTCTTCAGCGCTTGGTGCATCATTTAGCTGCGATGAAAGCCTTGTGCAGGCTCTTTGGTGTTTTGCAAGTGTGGACTGAGAGTGACTGTAGAATGTTTCACTTTTGTGGGCCTTGAGTCTTGGGTTTGATTTCTGACGTTGGGCTGAAAGCCCAAGGGGGAGTGCATGTGATGATGCATTCATGTGGTCAGTAATCATCTTTGATCCTAAGATTTCACTTTTAGATGTCGTAGTTGTGGTACAGTGCAACTTCTTTGAGGAACTTTGTGTGTCTAACGCAAGGTGCGGCATGGATCTCGATCGGCCAACAGGCCCTTTTTGCCCAAAGAGAAAAATCAGGCGTGACCGGAGCTGTCACAGTTAATATTAATTGACATTGCATGACAATATCTGCCAAGAACAATAACAATCAATAACCAAAAGCCAAACCAGCTAACAACCAATGATAACACGAATTGCACCAGCTTGAATCTTTCAGTCAAACTCCAATGATCCTCCAACTATTCTGCTGAATGCCCCTGATACACCCTAGAAAATTAACATGGAACCTGAAAATCAGCTGATTGAAGAGAGGGAAATCATCTGGGTTCAAAATATTACCATCCTGGGAACTAATAGGAATCCCCTCAAAAAATCACTGTTTTCAGTCGATTTTTTTTCCCAACGTACCGTGAAACAGTTCTTCGTTCCCTGGAGGGTAAGCAAGTCAGGTGTGTGAAGAAACAAGGCACAACAAGGCGTACATCCTTCAAGCCACCCAAAGGAGCACCTCATGGTGGATGAGTTGGAGGAGGTCAACAAGGTGGCTGATATCCGCTGATTCTCAATGATGTGAACATGTTGACTTATGTTTTTATTCATGTGTTTATCTATATAAACTGTATACATAGATTGGCAATCAATCCAAGTGAAAACATCTTAAATGTGTTTTTTCTACTGGAAACACAAAACCAGTGACACTGCATGACACATGACACTGCGGAAAAAAAAAAGATGACCTCCCGAAGAAGCCGACCACTTAATGAGAAGTTATATCAATTGGTCATGGCCTCGGGGATATAGCAACCCAAGAAGGGTTGCTAAGTTTGTTAAGTTACCCCTGCAGGGAATGGATACATGGGACCCACCCAAGCGGGAAGTTCGGAAAATCATCGACTCAAAAGTGATTTTTGATGGGATATGTGATCGTTCCCTGAAGGGTATCCAAATTCTATACAAATCAAACAACGCCAACATTTAACATAACTCCCCTTGGAAACCTGGTCGCTGTTGTGTGCACATGAAGACCAGCTACGAAGTTGGAAGCTCATCTGCTGAAGCTGACATTTTTTCGGAGATTGTTGATGTGTCATTTTGTTTGGTATGCACTTCAGCATTGCCGACATAAAAGTGTATCTTACACCTAAAGCAATGCGAGTTTTTTTTGTTCAAGACATGTTCAGCTGCTTCAAGTAGGTTCGGATGCAGCTATTGTTTTTCCCATATTAGAGCGGTGCACACTGCAGGTTCCCAACAAGGTTGAGGTAGAACTCTCTGTTGAGGTGCACACTGAGCTCATTTTGTTCCTAGTAAAGCGGTAAATCTCTTCAGTTTTTTTCAATAGCTCTGAGGCCATTTTCAGTGCCACAATCGAGCACCCTTTCGCTTCCGAGAACAGCGCAGGTGTTTCTGGCAATGTCAAGAGCCAAGACACCGATGCTCCAACGGGAGGCCGGTGGAATCTAGTGCTTCAAAGTGATAAAGACTAGCCGGGCCACAAAATGAAAACCATGTTAAGCACCAATTCTCTTGAATTCAAGGATTCAACCTTGATGTCTCGAACTGTTCAACTACCAAGTTTATCATAGTTTCTCCAAGTTTAGCGTTCTAAACTTTCACTTGGCTGACACTGCAATTCCTGCAACGTCGTGTCCACCATGCGCATCTCCCCAAAGCTGCCTTAAAGCAGCTACTGTCTAATCAGGGTGGAGAAATGCGCAGTTGACGACAAAAAAAACGTGCATGTTCACAGCTTGACTAACGTCGTAGTTTATCGTAGTTTCTCTTTCCATCTTTGCGAAGCGTTTCCATTGAGGATGCCAAAACAACTCAAACTTCAGTACGTTTAGATCAAACATGCTTAGACGTTCTACTTGGAACTGGTTGACTTCTCACTGTGACAATCAGGAGCTCATGTGACAAGTACAACCACAACATAGCACTATTCAACCACTGTGACAAGGCCTTTGGAAGTAGGCAGTATCTCATCCCTAATCGACGTGAAGGAAGATGATTGCAGGGCTCTCTGCAATGTATTCTTCAACTCCGCGCGCATCCATAGGTACACAGTGTAGAACTTGTGATATCATTTTGGCTTGTCTTGACTGCGCATCTGTATCAGTGAATCAATGCAGGGTAGGGAAGTCTCACAACTTTCGGCCGTTGTCAAGCTGTGACGAACAACACGGCGTCGTGCGATGGGTGCCACATCCCCAAAAGGTCACGCTTTAGCGGAGCCCCGTGGGGTTGGCGTCCAACAGCGTTTGCCTCGGGCAGGCCGGGCATAGCCCCGTTTGCCTTTGCGAATTGTGAGTTCCCAAGCTCATGCGGGTCATCAGTCCATGTCCCTAGATAAACATGTACATAAGCTAGTACATCCCATTATGCATTGCATATCAACTAGTTGTAAACAAAATATATCAAAGACACATGCATATGATATATGGTAAGTATACTTCAAACATATCGACAAATCAAGTCAAATTAAATAATCCACCGACGGTGTCAAACAGAGGATGGTCCTGGTACTAAATCATTTATATTTATACGTCATATATAGGCTAATGGTATGAACCGTCACCCATAGAAGCAGTATGGACTTGAAATGTTTTTGTTCATGCTTTTGTCGAATCACCGGGTACATTCAGAAACTTGGAACAAATGGGAGACCAACAAGCAATTATACCAAAACATCCTCTACAATGTGCTTGAATTTTGCACACCGCTGTTTCAATCAAGTGGTGCAATGGCCACAAAATACCTTCGGTAACGAAAGAGATGAGATACCCGGAATGGAAGGAAAAGGACTTGATTCTGAGTTGCCGAAGGCAGCACACAATCGGCTAGCAATTCAATTCGTGGCCACCCTAATCTTGATTCAATGCTGCAGCCATGTCGCTGTAAGATCTGGTCCTTGACGATTCTCCCATCGTTGTACAAAATCGAAATGCCTTGAGCAGATTTCTCAATGTCATTTCTGTCCTTTTCAGGCTCTCAAGCTGCAAATGTCCCTTTCCAGCCCTTGCCAAATCAAAAAACAGATGACCAACACTGCCTTAGACCTCAAAACTTGAACCCCACATGAAGTGAAATTGTGGGGCCAAAACCAAGAAACCTAGAGAGGTCAAAGTAATGGGCAAAGAAGTCTTGGATTTCGGATATTCTTACGCCCATGCGTTGACAGTTCATGTTGAGTGCTGAGCTGCGGGGCCACTATGCTGATTGCCCTGGTACAACACCTGTCAGATCAAGGGACCATGCGGGACCGCCATGCACTGGAAATCAAATCAGTGAGAAGGATCGCATCTAAAGTCAAGAAAACCATGCAAATTGCATTTTAAAAATCTAAGAACATTCTAAGAACATATATTGACAGCCTAAAACCCCACTTTAGTTCATGATGCCTTTTTGCTTGTGCACATGCATGCCTTTTTGGCTGGGGAACGAGCTCCAACCATGACATGCTTCCCTTTAATATGGCTCAAAAACTGCCAAAACATCCTAACTAGTAGATTGATGTAAGTAGCGTGTGTTCTTCTCCAGTCCGCTCTGCAGAAATCCTCTTGAAGATTCTCACCCTGAACTACATAAAATTGGCTTTGGTTGGATGATTTTTGTAGGTGTTCAATAAATTCTCAACTTGGGCATCAGGCGTATTCACACATCATAGGCCCATAATCCCGGTCCGAACCTATGCTGTTCTTCATGTGGTGGGCGATGTCCATCCTGGGTGACATCCAGAAATCTGAAGGGGAGGCCTGCAGCCTTTTGTACCCACCTCGCTCAGCTACTAAGAAAATGGCACTTTGATACTGATGCATTTTTGAATTTCACCCGTGAAGCTGCCATTTTGGATTAGCAAGTAAAGGCTACATTTTGATACACGTTGTATTGAGAATGGCTCTTTTCTTGAATCTGAGGAGTTCCATTTACTATGTTTAAATGCCCAAGGCAAGCTCCAATGACAGTAGATCAGGCATACCTTTGTGCATGCAACAAAGGGTGATGTGCATCAACATTCCATATAGCACCAAGAGTCTGGTCTGGGTGTTCCCACCACTTGTACCTCAGGAAAGGGAGTTTTGGGAAGCAAACAACACGTTTTACACCAGTCAATTTATTGGCAAAAACAAACATAAAAAAGCAAGTACAGTATCTAAGTGGATGTATATAATTATATAATCATGAAAATTAACATATGAATAATGACCTCCTAAAAAGTCTCAAACAATGAAAACAAATATAAAGGAAAAACACATGAATACATGGAAACAACAGAAGAAAACAAATACAGCACAGGAATGAACAGAGGAAAGACCGAAAGAATGAAAGGAAGACTGAAACGAAAGAATGAAAAGAAGATTGAAAAAACATAATGAAAAGAAGACTGAAAAGAATGAAAGGAAGAATGATAGGCAGAAAGCAATAAATGAAGAAAGAAAGAAAGAAAGAAAGAAAGCAAGAAAGGAAGGAAGGAACGAAGGAACGAAGGAACGAAGGAACGAAGGAACGAAGGAACGAAGGAACGAAGGAAC
>OMLO01002722.1_pt1 | contig 14404 bp, 9 predicted proteins | sample 1674811 | NCBI WGS metagenome assembly OMLO01 (sample SAMN06265003, study PRJEB25207) | coral metagenome | isolation source: Coral host | place: Mexico:La Bocana,Puerto Morelos, Mexico | collected 2008-11-13
TGATGTTTAATCGCGGAGTTGATATTTCCATTTGTTCCGGGCTTGTGTTCGGCCCCTCGCGATTTCCAGTTTCTTTTGCTTTCCCCAACGTATGCAAATGAGCATGTCCTACAAGTCACTTTGTATACGATTGTCCCATTTGTTTGCAAAATGTCAGAAATATATAGCTTTGCAGTTTTGTGATCAGTCAGGTATTTGAATCTGAGTATTTTTTTAATGTACAGTGCTAGCAACGTCATACTCGAGCTCACTGCCTTTTTTGGATAATGGGGCGGCAAGGAAGGAGAAAAAAGGGAAATCTCAGTCCAATACAGATCAAGTGAAACTTTTTTTTAAAATCATTTAACGTAACTAACTTTCTGCAGTGCATTCGGAAACATTGTATTTGCATTTATCTTAAGCATAACTAATTAACTAAGTAAGATATTATCTCAAATATGAAATAGGTCAACTCTTACTAAGCAAAAAAGGAAGTCACCTCTTAATCAACGAAAAAAACCTCTGTTTTTCTTTCAGTACAATACCTTATGTTCCTGTATCAGTACCTCAAGGAGTGGTGGAACAACCCGCATTGGTCGTTTTCTTGCTGTCTAGCCTTGGTTCTGCCTTTGAATGAGTTTCATGGAGAAATTCATGCTCTGGCTAATAAGAATACCCTAAACTCTCAGATACAAACTGGAGTAATGGAACAGGCCTCAATTGCCGCTTCTGCGGGAGATAGTGGGGCTAGGAGCATCACTCTATCCTATGGAAAAGACAAATGTAGTGATGATGACATGACAGAAATTCAGAAACAAAAGCGCGAAGTCGTTAAGTGCAGCAACGCAGAATGTGATAAAGAGACACAAACTGAGATATTTCGGCATGCAGTAACTGATAAGGTTGAACGATTCATTGGCTGGAAGTCATCTCAAATCGTAAGTTCATAGACGGCTACTCAAAACGAGAAGCGGGGTGGAGAATCAAAAAATACCCGAGCTAATGTCAAACGTTTCCAACTTGAACGGCAGTCAAGCTATAGTGGTCGTGTCAAACTTTGTAAATTTACCAAGAATATTGCAGGAAACATTTTGTTGTGTCAACTGTTTTTAACGTTCCCATGGTAACCCTATATTAGTTTCACCAGCATTTAATGTTTTTTATTTTTTTTTATTATTTATTTAGCGATAAGTAGTGAAATCCTAATTACAAAGGAGCGAAATGTAAACAATGCAATCTCTCATAAAAAGTAACTGAAGGGTAGTACTAAAACCTCAGTCAACACGTGTGCGCACGAAGTACAAAGTAAACAGAGCCGTGCTGCGACATATGTAAAACATTGCTTATGCGCACGCATATGTAATGCGCGCTACAAGAAACTAAAGTTACTGTTCAATCCGTCTGGTCTCAGCCTGCCCAGCTTGAGGATTAATTTCATTTCATGCCGCGTGCAGCTGATGTTGCTGCCAGAGCACTGTCGTCATCAGTGACGGCACTGTCATTTCAAATGTTATTTATCTTTTATGAGATTTTTTAATTTATTCGTTTACGTTAGACGCAATAAAGAATCTGTGAAGCAAATAGAGCTTTTTAATTTAGCACGAGTACTTTGAGTCACTTTATTCATACCCGAACCAGTGTGAGTAATACGTTTTTTGCAGGAGACACACAGGTGATGCAGAAAACGACTTCTTTAAAAGGAAGAAACCGAATGTCTCTCGCTTACCTACTAAAAATAGCATGTTTCATGCCCGGAGTCCATGTGCGTATTGCGCAGTCGTCAAACAAGTGTAATAAAAAGTTAAGTGTTCAGGGTTTGTGTGTTCTTAGGTCGGAAACGTTATCTGACGCCTTTTCTTGCCATAGTGAACGCTGCGGTCGCTGCAATTGTTTCGATCGTCACAGGAAACGTTGAACCATCTCTATGACTGTCAGTTTCCGTAAGATCAAAACGATCACTACGATTTCGAGGGAGAACCAAGTCTAAATCAGCGATCTTTGATACCAAAATAAACGATACTTATTATTTTTCCACTATTGGTTTTTATTAGAGCAAATAAATTCAGGGCGCCTCAGAAAGAGGTATGTAATTGCGACCACTTTTTTTTGTAAAATTCACCCTTACTGACTGCCCTGCGCTTTCAATCTTTCTTTGAATACATTCATTGTCATCAGCAAAGTTCCAAAAGATACATTTTTGTTCAACGCTCGAGGAGTAGTGCTTGAGCGGTTGATGATCGACCCTTGGCATAAATGGCGCAGGAATTTGAATAAAACTACTTTGAACATCTTTAGCCCCATACCTACATTGCCAAAATTTAGATTTTTCACAGTGGTCTCTACCGGCAAAGGAGGTTAATTAGCCGAATTTCGGTCCCTAGCGTCGTGTCAATTTGGCGATTCCAGAATCCTATACCGAGCCAGACGTTCTTAGCAACGAAAAAACAGGGACGTCTGGTAGCTTACAACATTCCTTTGTAATTAGATCAAAGGGGAACCAGTGAGAAAGAGTAGGATTTAGAACACGTGACTTGATTTTAATTCAATTTGCAGTAAAATAATACTTATTCAAATGCGAGGCATGTGCTGTCTTGATGGCAACTGTGGCCATTACATCATCATATTTCTAAGTGAGTGACGCGAGCATCATCGTATTATGTTCCTGTTCATTTTCGTGATCGAATGTTTTTTTGCAATCAAATGTAAAGCTCGTTTAGTCTGCGTTATAATTACGCCCGTGCACGTTCTACGCGTATAGGTAATATGCTCGTCATGCCCATACATATTGTATTCACATCTATGTTGAAGATGGACTTTTTACTAGAATTCGCAAGCACAGATTGCACAAGTGGTCGGCGATAGGAGTTTATTTCCGTCAATGAACAGTTATTTTGTAGACTCTTATTCATGTACATGTATCGTGTTTCGGTTGGTTCTTGCCAGGACCTCCCAAAAATAAACTTATTTGCCTATCACTATCTATTTTCAGCGGTCTCGCTGTGCACGTGTAAAAGAGTGAGTAAACAAAGCAATGCTGACATTCTGTTGAAGCTAACCAGTCAGCTGTTTAGCATTGCTGGTCTGCAAGCTTTAGCTAATGCCGTTGCCGAAACACAAACTGTGTTATTAAATGAGGTAAGGTTCATTTATCGTGATTCTCATTTGTAAGCAAGTAAAATCAAAGAGGTGACTCACATTAGACTTGATCCCCGATAACAGTAACAGAGATAAGGGAAGAGAAATTCCAGAAGCACGGCCACGATCAACAAACACAACAGCAGTCAGCCACAGGGGAACAGTACCACAGCGGATTGCCGAGGAAACAACTCACAGAAGCAGAGTGGATAAAAATGGGTGATTCAAAGCTATTAAAAACCTAACCATTCACAGCGGAGCATCGTGCTTTCTAGGAGTGACATCTTGCCAGTCGAGTCAACAGGTAACCACATCGGGAGACAAACTATGATACTTAATTCTTACTGTACAACTACAACTTTTTTTAAAAAGTAATTTAAAAAAACAACAACTTGAAAATGTCATTAGAGAAAAGAAGGTGGGGCCTAGTACGTTTGGTATTCACGGTTGTCCTTGTTTCAATTCCAAACCGTAGTTTACTGGAATACTGTTGGAAACGTTTTCAAATCTTTCGTATACGATTCGCGAAGTTGTCATGTTTTTCTAATAAAGCTTCAATTCTTTTCCTACTAAATCTGAATTTTTCAAAACCTTGCTCAACCGAAACTGTTCACTGTCAGATAACAAATGTACCTCATAACTGTGGTCCACCTAAGATGTCAGAAGGTTTCTTTACTTATGCATCGCTTTATTTTACCATGTTTTTCATTTTCTTCGAGGTTTCTGTTATGGTCTACTTTGTACTGCTCAAGCATTTTTTCCATCAAGTTAAACACGACGTTGCTGTAATGAACATGGTCGTCACATCTAGGTGGATACGAATCGCTCAATGAATACACGTCTATGACCTCAAAACCTGCTTTGCACATGGCTGACATGGAGTAGGCGTGGAAGAGAGCAATTCGCTGAAAGTAGAGAACGAATAATAATTGTTTTTGTCTTTGTTTTGTTATGTTGAGACTATGCATTATGACTATGTCAAATTTTAGTGTATCTTTATTTGAAAAATTCAATCAAATGCGGAATATCTCGCATTTCATACACGAACTACTACAGGAGCCCAAAAAGAATTCCATAATGTCTTCAGGAGCCCAAAAAGAATTCCTCAATGTCTTCAGACATATATTTCCCTACCATTATAGCCACTGAGGCACAAAATAGTATGAGTGTGGGATGGGTATAGGTATGAGATGATGTAGTTTGATTATCTGACAAATTAAACAAGTGCGAGAGAGTTTCGCCCCTTGAAACAGTAAAGTCGCGCCTCGATTCATGCATATTTTCACACTATATAGGGTTAGCAATCAATTAGTACACACCTGAGTAGTGAAGAAACGATAGCCGGTTTCCTTTTTGGGGGACGAAGCCTTTTCCTTGCAGATGGCGGTGAATGACTTCCAAATGACTTTAGCCTTGTACTTCGGACCTATCCCACCTTGTGAGAGTTCTTTCGCCTTCAAAACCAGTATCAAGTCATCTATAAGCCTCTGATAAGTGGTAAAATTGACGTTTTTTGTAAAATGCAAGCCCAGGTTCAAAAGTAAGGTGCTTTCTTCCTTCTGCATTTCAGGCTTCCGAAGAACGTTGACAATGGTTTCGATGACTTTTTCAGGTCTAAAATCAAGATCACTTTCCAGCTCAATGTCCAAGCCTTTGTTACGAGCAGCGTAGATCCACATGTAGCTATTGTTGCAGTTATTATAGAGTGATTTACATAAGGGACGAGTTTCGACAGATTTGTATAGCCGCATACTCACCGAATCACCGTAGATCCAAAGCGTTCCAGATTGATTGTACTTTTTCGGCATCGTCCAATTGTAAAACTCTGCGTTGTATGAATTTAAAAAGAACGCATGTTAAAGTAAACCAAAAAGTGCAGTCCTTAATAATTTAAAACCGTTGAGGAAGCAACGCGAAATGGCCGTATAAACTCTGGGACAGTTTAAAATAATTTGAAATAAGGTAACAAATTATCCGCATTATTGATAAAGTGAATGGCTTGACAGATTCGTGACTAAAGAAATATTTTTCATTGACGTTGGCGACCTCCTTGCTTGCTTTTCCTGATGTACCGTCGTTGGATCTCATGTTTGAGAATTACAATACTCAAGAAAATCGTTTCTAACCTTTAAGATATGGCACCCACTGTCTTTTTTTCCATTGACCAAATCCATCCCATAAATACTTGCAGGTTTCAGAACAAGAGACTAGTCTTTCAAGTTTGTCTGCATGAGAAACAACAAACTAAAATATTTCATTGGTGATATTCGACTCTCCAAAGCGTGTTAAGCTAAGGCAACGCAGTTGCCTTCGTGGTGCTATTGCTAAAAAAAACCCAGCTTTTCTTAATCTAAATACTTGCTAATCTGGGCACGCGCAGCAGCTGTATAGTGTGTTTACAACGTGTTTCGTCCACTCTGACTGAATACATTCATTATCTACCAAACGCGTGAACCTTTCAAGAAGAATATGGAACAGAGATGTTGACAGCAAGGACCGAGCGTAGCGAGTTCCATACAAAGAAGACCGAGTGCCGATATTATCCTCGTGCAAGCTTGTTTAACAAGAGATTTATTACACGACTCAGAAATGTTGAGAAAAATTGAAATGCTAACGGATTGTAGACTCTGCATATATTCTCACATCTGATGCTAAAAATAAAACAAAAAAAAGAGAGTTGGAAGGTAAAGGAAAAAATATCATTAATTCTGTTAATGCAAGAAACGTAAACTATAAAACTATAGAAATTATTCATGTGTGATCATGCGGGACAGGAGCCCCTGTGCGGGATCATTCGTGACAGAGCCCTTCACAAAGCCCGGTCAGTACTTGGTGAGAAAATTGATTCGGTAATAGAACAATCTGATTGATTGATTTCATTCAGTTATTGACCCTTTAAACTTCGCTTGTCGTATTTTGACCAAGTGCTTTGTTATGCATTTATGAAGCGAGACGGTGTCCAGATATATGAACACTCCACAACCGAGGAAAATTAAATAGCCGGCCATCGTAACTGAGCAGGCTTCGTCATTAAAAGATTGATTATATGAAACCGCTTTAGATTCCGAAAGTAACATTTTTCCTGCGTTACAAAGCGAGTAATCTCGAGCCGGCAAGATAACTAGCGCCATCTAACCGCTCGGGTGGCCAATCACAGCGAAGAATTTGGTTCATATCCTGCCCACTCACTAAGCTAGCCACATAATAAAGTGACTGAAGTTTACAATTCTGCGCATCAAAACCCTTGCGAATGCGCATATAACATGTTTTTTTTTAGATCAGATCATATTTTATTACAGTTCACTTTGCGGAACATAATTCGCAATAGTTACAGCACGTTTCAGCATTTGTACTTTGATATATAGAGGGTTATTGACCAAGCGTGAGGTCAAGATGGCTGGATATTGGCCTGGTCCTTTTTTTTTTTTGCGTTTTTATGGACTGAGACTAAGTGGAGGTCCATAAACACGTAAAAAAACGAGACTAATATCCAGCCATCATGACCAAACAAGCTTGGTCAATAAAGGATTTATTATATGAGATAAAACACCAAAACATGATAAATTTCCCTTGCGGGACAAAGCCCGTATCCCGAGAGGGGAAGATAGCTACATCTTGCCCGCTCGGGTAGCCAATCACAGCGCGAGATTCGGTTCAGCTTGTCCGCTCAGACTTTTTCCGGCTATAGGCACCTTAAAATCACTAATATATAAAGACTACAAAAACTTCATATTAACGGTTGGCTGCATTGCTGTTGATATTTATTGTAAAGCTCACGTGGGATTTAAAACATTTGATTATCATGCAAGAGATTTATATGGTATAGGACATCCTGAAGGTACTTGTGTGCTTCTAGAAGTATCATCATTGATTAGCTTGGCACAATCACTTTAAAAGTATGTACAGCTGATGATATGTTCCAGATAAAATTGGTGAAAATCAATAAAGTTCAAAATGGCATAATTTGTCGAAACACTATGTGTGAAATTAAGGAGTTCAATCATAGTTGTTCTGTAGCCATCTTCTCTATCTGTTACTCTAAAATAAAATCATCTAGGTATTGGAATTTCAATACTTTATCTAGTATTTTGAATTATGGCAAAAGACTGTGTGATCTTCTATCCCTAAAAGAAACGTTTTCAACTTTTGACTTGCCAAAAACAATTGAGTAAGTTTACTAGTTGCAAATGAGAACTGTGAAGTATTGTAAGATGCGTTACAAAAAAAATCAATTCTTAAAGATGGTATTCTAAACATTGAATATACAGGGTTTTTGATGAGTTTTGAAACTTTTTGTATAAGTTGTATCTTAGAATCTATAAATAGGTCAAAGTATGTTTATTCTTTGTTAGCATACAGTGAAAGTCACATACCAGTAATCCAGTTCACTAAATGCATAAATGGTACACCTTCACTTGTTGATGTCATTTGCAAAATTCAAAGTGAACATGGATCTTCAGGACAATACACAATACAGCTTGTAACATGTACGCCGTGGTGGAGAGTTAGGAAAACAGAGGACATGATTTGGGCTTAATTTTGCCAAAACGTGCCAAATTAAACGACACTCTTCGTCAGATTACATGCCTTTGTAAATATTCACAAGAAAAGTAGTCCGATTTCACGCAGTTATGGGAAAACAGAGAAATTTGATATCAATATAGACTGACTTGGAGGCGCGGTGGCCTGATGGTTAGTGCGCTCGTCCCCGGAGCGAACGGTCCGGGTTCGAGCCCTGGCCGCGGACACTGTGTTGTGTTCTTGGGCAAGACACTTAACTCTTACAGTGTCTCTCTTCGCCCAGGAGTATAAATGGGTACCTGCAAATTGTTGGGGACACCTAACAAATTGCTGGGGAACGACCTGGACTAGCATTCCGTCCAGGGGGAGTAGAAATACTCCTAGCCGCTTCATGCTACAAAAACCGGGGATAAGCTCCGGCGCTATGAGCCAGTCGGCTCGAAGGCTTCGTTTTTTATATTAAAGGTGAAAGTTTCTAAAGAAGCTGTGGTGCTGCGTCGGTGGGGGTGACAAGGTAATTTGATTATATCAACTAAGTTGAAATTGTAAATTTGCCACCGTAACGAGTTGAAAAGCTGACGTTTCGAGCGTTAGCCCTTCGTCAGAGCGAATGGAGGAATTGTGGGTTGTGTGTGGGTTTATATGGAGAAAGTAGAGCTACGCTATTGGTGGGAACATAGTGAGGAGAAAAATATGAATAAACTAGTAGAATGAAAAGCGTTCGTTAATACCTATGGGATTAAGAGTGCCGATTTGAAAGATAAACTTTTGTTCAATAGTTTTGCGACTTTCCGAGCTATCTAAATGTAACGAAAGGCCGCAGATTGCCATATGTTGCTTAGAATGATGAATTAAAATATCTAGCAACTGGTTTCGATGCGTCCTTGTCATTCCTTTCTACGTCGTGAAGGTGTTCTCGGAATCGGTCACCTAGTCGTCGTCCTGTTTCGTCGATGTGTATCTTTTTGCAATAAGTGCAAGTTATGCAATAGATGACGTTGGCAGAAGGACACGTGAAGTGATCTGTGATCTTAATGGATCGCTTTGGTCCCGATATTTGTTTGGCGTTGTGAATGCAAGGACAAGTTTTGCATCGTGCGCGAGAGCATTTAAAAGTGCCGGGTTGGTCATTAGTTTGGAATGAACTGCTAACCAAAAAAATGCCTCTGTTTTTGTTGCGTTTGAATGAAATTCGCTCTGACGAAGGGCTAACGCTCGAAACGTGAGCTTTTCAACTCGTTCCGGTGGCCAATTTACAATTTCAACTTAGTTAATATAACCAAATTACTTCGTTTTTTATAGACTGACCTAAAGTGCTGCAAACTGCTATGAGCAGCTGGGATATTCTTGATCGACAAAAAACTGATACATTTTACAAAGTCACACAGAAATCTACTCACCAGAAATAGAGACTTTTAGCTGAGCCTCAGAAACAGTTACTGTTAAGGCAGGTGCTCCATTGTTGAATGGATGTTTCACCAGATATTCATCTAACGGGCCTAGAACTCCAATTCTCTGATTAGTCCCCTGAACGTCACCTATGATGAACCAGTCACGAGGTGGGTCTTTGAAGCCATCACAAAGACTATAATCAAGGTAAATCATCAGTTGATAGACACCAGGCTCCGTGATGAGAAACAGAGCTTCGTAAGTTCCATTATTGTGATCGAAAACAGTGGCCACAATGCTTGTTGGGCCACGTAAGTAAACCCTCCACGTGTCTCCACCAATCATCTTCGTTCTATTGTCTGATGTTTTTGACTGGATGAAAATCTTGCTGAACTCTCCCGCTGGTCTGATATCTTTGAATATAATGTCACTTGTTGTAGCGTTGCTTCTATTGCTTTTTCCCCAATGATTGTTTACTAATCCCCAGGCCATATTGTCAGCGCACGGCTTAATAATATTCTCCCAGTCTACGCGCGCACGGCGCTGACGAAGCCACTCGTGTCGAAAGTCTTGCAGCCTCCCAGAAATTACTGACAATGGTCTACGACCTTGCTTTTGAGAGAGAACTCCGTTAAGAGATGGAGCATTGTTCATCCTGTTCGTGAGATACAGCAAGCAGATGAGAAGTACTACACCAAGGCATGTAAAAAAACAGAAGAACTGAAAAATAGTGGATACTGGTTTGCCGGTGTTCTTGGGAAGTAGAGAACTTGACGACATCGTCTAAATTAATTAGATGACGCTGAAAATGGAAGAGAAAGGCAACAATTTTCACCCCTTTGCGGGCTAAAAATAAAGGCTTTTTGGCATTTTTTTAAATTTAATTATTGTGTTTTGAAACAGCCCTGAGCTTCAGAAATTAATTTTTCATGGAAACTAACCATCCTTTGCATTATATTATTTGTCCATTTTAGTAAAGAGAAATATCAGTTAATAATTATATTGGGTCTTATCCACCATCTTCCGCGTCAGAAATATCTTCTTCGTCGCCTCAGTGAATTTTTTAGATGCTTTCCAGAACATCATTGACTGTAAATCTACTCATAGCTAGCGAGAGACAACGAAAAACTACACTCGCAAAACACTCGGAAGATACTCGTGGCAAAACCACGGATGGCGGCTCTTTATATGATAATAGATGACAGGTAGAAAAACGGCACGCAATGCATGCAGAAGCGATTACGTTTAAAATTATTCCTAGAAGATTGGAACATAAGCAAAAAAAACTGATTCTTAAACTAAACTGTGAACTTTTGTGTTAGAAATTTTAGGGGTTCACATTTAGAGCAGCCCAACTTCAGGTAGCTTACCTTTACACCACACTGTTCTCCATTAAACTTTACCAATATTTCGGTCCAAAAATAAGTTTAGTTCAGATATTCCAGTGCTTATACAATGCTCATACAATACTTTGACAGTATAAATTCTATTCGGTCTTTTCATTTCGTTGTTTCGGGTTTTGGTACATGCCAAAATCTTCAGCCTTCGAACGGCTGAGCCATATCCGTTCACAAAAAATCTTCATCCGTTCGATAGCCGTTTACGTTATCCGGCCGTGAATGGCTTATACGTTCACAAACCGCTTTGCTTATCCCTCCAAACGGGCTTATTCGCTGCGCTTGTCTGTTTGTCCGCTCTCACACGGCATAAGCAAATTAATTGTAGTCTTGTATATTCATTATGATCTTGTGTATTGATTTGTATTATTTAGTTTTTATAATTCTATTTCTTGTTTGTGTGGCAAAATAAAAAAAAAATTCCAACCGTTAGAATAAACTCTTTAAATATCCGTTCATTGTCACAGCCAAGGCTGAAAACATAAAAGACATGTGGGATCATATAAATCATTCAACCGTTGACAAAAAAAAGGAAAGGTTTTCAGTTCAAAAGAAAGCTTTCAATCCACTCAACTGTATGGCCCAGGTCAACGCTTTATCATTTCGTCATTCGAAATGAACGTCGTTTTGATTCAGTAGGTTATTTACACCTATTTAGCTCAAGTTACACAGGAGTAACGGACACTTCACGGCTTATTGAAGTCAAAGAATAGCGAAAATTGTCGTCTACGATAATAATATGGGACAAGTTATAACACAGGACAGTTTCCTTGCAATTATCGTTCGTGATTGATCGGCGATTAATTTTTCTCCTACAGCAGAAGACATGTTTGTTATTTTCGCAGTTTGATAAGACGGTTCGTCTACTTCTTTGTGTCAAATCATCCAATTCTTTGTTGGGCTTTTCACGTTTTTTATTGCTAATATTTTTTACATCTTTACTCATTTAGCCTTGAAACTGATTTTACTCAATTGAAATCAGTATTTTCTTAACTTCCTCTTCTTGACTTTACTTCACTTATTTTTATCCAACAATAAGATTCATGTTGTTGTGACGTATTGAATTCCCAGTTAATGTGTTTGTTTTTAAATCTTTACCACAGGGGCTATTCCGTTCAGAACATGCTAATCCAAATAAGCTCATTTCGCGCTGCCACCATACTTGACCAATCCCTCAACGGGGCTTTTCAGGGCCAATGGAAACAAATGATGAAAGAAATAATGCCAATGAACATAACTTGGTTAAGAATCCCAACTGGCAGAAGGCCGACCAGTTGGCTATTCACAAGTAATACGGCGGGTTTAGACAAGGAGTTTTTTGTCCCCTCTATAGGGGGATTATCCTTATTTTGGCAGTGCTCATTTGATAGGGCTATACTGGTATCGCAGGCCTGAAATTTTTTCAGGCTTTAATTTTAAAACTGCTTAAGTTGTTTGTATAACTGCGATAATCAATCATGTCTTTATATCTTTCTCTGCAGTTCAAATTTATGATCTTTCATATATTCATTTACATTCTTTACCTTCTACGGGTATATTACGGACTCACAATGTGACGAGCTTCCAGATGGCTTGATAGGGCAGTTGGTAGAGCACTGCACCGATATCGCTCTATTTGTTTCTGCGCATCCTTACTGCGCACGAAATTCATCGTCACGCCATCCATCGAGCGCGCATGATAAGTAGAAAAGTGAACAATAATAGGGAAAATGGTGATTGCTATAACTTTGCGTGGACTTAACGATCTGGGGCGTTCGGTGACCCCTATTACTCTTTCGATGGGTCGTTTTCTCTACCGTTTTTTACGTATTGCAAATAAATGAAGAAAATCTATCAAGTAGAAGTTTGAATTTTTTGCAACGCTCCATCAAATTCCGTTCATTTGACGTCTTCGTTTGGCTGTTCGGCAGTTTTAAACGCCTCTTTAAGGTTTGTGAAAATGATGGCAATATTTGAAATTATTAACGCCATAGATTCACTTATACAAAATATTATTAGGATAGCTTGCCTCTGTTAACTTATCCATGCTGAATTACGCGCACCAATTTACTAGTTTTCCACACGTCTTATCTCTGAAACGAAGCCGGTGACCCCCAATTTCTATTTCGTTTCTGAAACAAGTAAATCATTATCTCTCCGCAGTAGGAGGTTAAAAAAATTCTATTGGGTAGAAAATTTTCGCGCGAACGTCCTTAAGTTGTGTGTATAACTTCGATGATCAACCCCCCCTCATAGCTTGCTCATTTTCGGCCCTGTACGTGATAAAATAGAAAAATTGTCTCAAACTCGCGACAACCGACATTTTCTTCGTGCCCGCTTCTCCAATCGACAGAGCAAGACTAAAAATAGCTGTACATTAGTATGCAAATTTCAGGCTATCGATTCTTTACGCCGTTTGGATGTGGCCGTTTCCAGATGTGGTTTATCTACAAAGAATTCCAGTCGTGAACAAATTAAGTCTGTGGTTCTAAAGTGGTTACAGGGTTTTGCAACCTGAAAAGTACAAGGTAACGATGGTTTTAGCAAGACGAAGCAACATTGTTTCGTCACTGATCAAGTGAATGGACCGTTAATTTTGTTTTGTTTTGTTTTGTTTGTTTGTTTTTTTTGCGGCTTTATCTCACATCTGATTGGTGGCTACACAGTAGACATATCAATTTGTTCACGGCTTTTTGACTTTCACTGGTATAAACAGGGTATTATATATATCTATTAGCTTTACTGAACGTAAGTAGGCACAATAGGCGTGCAACTACGACAATCATATTTGTTGTACATCTATTTGTCCAAGTTTTACGTTTAAAGCGAAACGCCTAGCACTTCACCATCACGCTTGGTCATCCTATAGTTGACAGGCGATGGCCTTTTAATATAAGCCCTCATACTAACAGGCCTAATTTTCATCATCAAAATACAATAATGTTCCACGCTTATAATTCTTCTTGCCAGCCCACAAATTATACGGACTTGAAAATTTCACAAAATGCAATAAACAGATGAACACACAAAAAAACACAATAGATAATTTATCCATAATTAGGCCAGTTTAGACATGTACTTATTAATCAGTTTTAGATTTAAAATAAACTTGCTGGAAGAATATGCAAATATTACTAAGCCTACGTTTACTCATGTCACATCCTTAATTCTAATTCAGAATGGAAGTAGTTGCATGATTCCCTGAGTTTTTCCGTTTCGAAGTAAATCATAGTGAATAGTTTGGTTAACAATACATTTGTCTCGGCAACCTGTAAACCTACTCGAGTTAATGGTAAAGATACAGCAAAGCAGGGAAACTATAAACGATTTAGTTTCATTTGGTAAAATACCACAAAACAAAGTGAACTATCAGATAGAAAAACATACCATGTTAGTTAAGCCTGATAGTCAAGCTTACTTGTAGTTGCCAGAGGTCATGATCATTCGAAATAAAACATACCGTCGTCTATCTTAACGAGCTGTGAATCCACGTTCAAATCGCGACGGCGCCGATAACGAGAACGCCATGCACGAAACAAAAAGATTTAATGAGCAAAAGCTGTGGCTGCACTTGCGTTTGGAATCTTCGTTACGTTCCTTGGCCGTCTTAAGGAAAACAACAACGTGCGAACTAGTTGGAGAACGCGAACCGCAATGGGTAATTTTTCCTATCTTTGTTTGGAATCGAACATTGTCCTTGCATATTTAGCCTGAGTGAGGGTTTTAGAGCGATAGGCGTACTGAGAAGATCTACACAGTTGAGACATTCGAAGATTAAATAAAGATCGTCCTGGCCGTCGCCGGCGTGCTTTTTAAAAGACCCCATTAGCTTCAGGAATATTACTTTCCTTTAGAAAAACACTGGAGGTGCAGACGTCATTTTCGCCATATTGGAGTTAGGAATTCTATGATCCTAGATGGCGAAGCAATCTTTATTTTCGACTCTAAAATTGTGGGGGAAGAACGCAAAAAACTGAGCAAACAAGCGTCAAATATTTGAGCGG
>OMLO01002723.1_pt1 | contig 14404 bp, 7 predicted proteins | sample 1674811 | NCBI WGS metagenome assembly OMLO01 (sample SAMN06265003, study PRJEB25207) | coral metagenome | isolation source: Coral host | place: Mexico:La Bocana,Puerto Morelos, Mexico | collected 2008-11-13
GCAAAAAGAATGCTGAATACAGTCACACAGGTAAGTTCATGATTAATTCTGTTCTCCAAGCCTGGACTGACAGGTCAAAAATTTTGTCATGCCATAATGGCACCTCAATGACTGTGCTGTTGTTTGAATATATAAAAAAATTAAAAACTTGATATTAAGAAATTAATTTGAAGAAACTTTGTCAAACATGGCACATGCTCTTACTTTTTCCTTCGCAAGCTTTGATCTGGAGTTCTGCAGTCCTTCCGATTCCTTAGTTAGCTGTTGAACTCTAGTTTCCAATTCCTGAATGACCAATCTCTAAAAAGAAAACAACGACCAGATTGTGAACAAAGGTGAGTTTTATTATTGATCTCTATTTAAACAGTTCGGGAGGTGTGGTGTTTATTGACTTGGTGCATGGTACATGTACATTGAAATTCTGGGTGCAAGCTTTTACTTGTATCACAGAACTGTGCCTCTTCTGCTACCACAACTTCTACACTGCCACCACTCCCAGTAACCTATAATTATAGTGATGTGCCAACCATCTAGAAGTACAAAAGTTGAAGTTACACTCAGGTCCACTGAATCACATAATCGGATGTCATCCTATTTTCTATGGCATAAAGTGAATAGCATTATTACTGGACAAATTACTAGTCCAACACCAAGTAACACAGCATTCTGTTAAACAGTTCTAGCTGTGTGTTTCTTGCTAGTATCTGTAACTATGCTAGTGCTGGAATGCCTCCTGAATGGAAACAAGACCAATTTCAATATTTGTAATAATTTAGCCGAAAACAAAAGACCTCAGTATGAGGCTCTAGGGAATAACTACAGAGCCTTATGACAAGGTCTATTGTGTTAGGCTGAATTTTAATATATCAAAATCAGTCTGATATTATAATAATTGTCAGGGCTAGTGTACTTACAGTAGTAGCATTTTGTTGGTTGTATTCAGTTTCCATTTTTTGCAGTCTCTGGTTTGTTTCATCAAGCAGTTCTTGGATGTTCTGTGTGTGTTGTTTCTGCATCTCAAACTTCTCTTGTTCAAACTCAGCTATCTTGTCGTTCAACTACACTCAGAAAAAGTTTACTTATTAAACCCTTTCGGATACACAAAATTGGTTCAATCAACGAATAGATCTCACTAAGACAAATTTGGCACAAAACATTCAAACGAATTCAGCGAATCTGATGGCATAATCAATATGACACTCCTAGGATTAGCTTTACACCAGCAATGGAGACCAAATCTGAGTGAGAATGTTACTGCATGAGTTAAAAACCATGAACACTTTGATTTGATTGTGACAGGTCAAATGTGCACTGACTAATGACAATCTAATTCTGGACAAACCTCAAAACCACAAACCAAATTACTAAGGGTTTAGCTTTCTCCCATCTAATTAATTGGCTTTTTCCTTACTATGCAGTATCAATATTCTTACTGCTGTTCGCGGTTTTCCAAGTTTCACATTAAGGGCACACACAGTAGTGTATGTGTTGTAGTTAAAAATTAAATTCAGGTAAAAATAATTTTAACCTAGTTTGATTTCCAATTTCCTTTGTTTTCTAACACTAATAAGGGTTAAGAAACAAAGGAATTTAATTTTTACCTGAATTTAATTTTTAACTACAACATACGCAAACAGGCTCTACAAATTGCAGTCAGTATGTTCATTGTTACACTTTACTGCGACTTTTAGCATTTGCAAATATTCCTCAGTATTCTCTTCTAGCTCAGACTCTGTCTCTAGTGTAATCAAGTTCTGACAGGATAAGCTAAGAGGCCAAAGTAAGAACTGACCTTCTTTTCAAAGTCATGCTGTGCTGTTTCACCACTCTGCTCAGCTAGAGTTTTCAGTTCTGCTATTTGCGTGTCTCTCTGCTCCTTCATTGTTTGAGCTTCTCTAACAAGCTGAGAAACTGCATGAAAAACAACACCACAACAGTGAACTTAACAGACAGAACTTATGTAAGTTAGCTGTTATAATGGTTTCAACCCTCTATTGAACCAAAAGTGTCATCACAAAATGAGGTTGAAATTGAAGGAAAGAAGTACTGTAACTAAATTCCTTTGATGCATGTCTGTTGCTAAAAAAAATGCTAATCCTATATAAACTAGACAAGAGTTCAAGCTTGCACAAAACTAGTTGAATTTTTTTCTTGAGGTGACAGTGTACTCTGGTCTCTAGGAGCCCTAATCCTTACCTTTCCTTTCCTGTTTTTTTGCAGCTGCTTCCATTTCAGTGATTTTGTTCCGATAGTGTGATTTTACTTCCTCTAACTCCATGTTCTTTCTGTCTAAAATCTTACAATTACACAGGAAAAAGGGCATATGCATGTAGAAAATTACCGGTACATTTAAATGTTAGTTACAAAGACAAAGAAAAACCAAAATGAGTCTTGTCTTATCTACATACATGTAGGTTCCTATGTCTAACAAAATGCCAGAGGAGCTTCACTTTTAGACTTGGCTAAATCTGTTATTATTGGTGAAAACAAGAAAAGGTCCTCTTCATGCAAGTGAATCTTGCATCTTGTAACTCTAGCTCACCTCTCATTTTTTCTTATATTTAGCTTTTGTCTAAAGTACATGTATAGAAAAAGAAAGACTGATCATAGCATAAAGGTTCTGTAACTGTCATGTGTACTTTTGCTTTTAGAAGGGCAATACTTTCAGAATACCTTTTGAACTGCAACATCATGTTGCTGTTGAAGTTTGAGTTTATCTTCATGATATTTTGCTTCAACCATCTTTGTTCTTAACTCAATCTGTACCAAATGAAAAATGAAAAAAAGTGAAGACGTATAGTTAAGGGTTCAATGTATATTAAACATTTGTAATGAAAAAAAAAAGTTGTGAACAAAAGTGATATCTTTACCTCTCTGTCACTTGATCGGTTAAAGCTTTGGTCCTCTCGGAAAGTTCCATTCACCAAGGATATACCTTTGAAAACCATCAAATCAAGTTTACTACATCTTACACAAAGTTCAAACAAAGGCATGAAGAGAATGTATTACAATGATTTGTGAATTGAAAGGGATCGGGTAATGTTTAAACTCTCTTTAAAGGTTAATCACCTGGACAACAGTGATGGAGGCTGGATGTCAAAGCTGCATGGCAACAACATGAAAGAGGGAGGGGAGGGATAAAAGAGGATTTCCATTAGTTGTTTTTAGTGACAGAGCACCCACCTTTAGTAAATCCATTGTATTGGTTTGTTTTTGATGGCTAAATATTAAAAAAAATACAAAATTACCTCAAGCATACTTTGCAAAATAATTGTGCAAAACTATAGGTATGCACTGAAACAATAATTTCTGTGAGACCCATAGAGCTCTAAGTTGTAGCATGTGTCTTCTTCTTACTGGTGATGTAGAGGGATATCCTGAATCAGTGTGTTGATACTCTGATGGGCTCTCATAATGTCGACGAGGTGGTGGAGAAATACGACCGCCATATCTGGTTTCTAGAATGTCTTCAGAAGGGTACCCTGAAGAGAGCCTTCCCTTGTAGCGTTTTTCTTCAAGAACCTGATCAAAACCTGGAGCCACTTCATACCCATTTTTCTCTTCCCTATTGGCAGTGCTGTATGTTGTAGATAGTGGCTGTGGAACTGGATTAATGCCACTTGTGGTTGGGAGTTCCCTAACAAACAAAACATGAAAATGTATATTCACAATTGCAAAGTTCCTAAGGCTGCTTATGTCACATCTGCTAACAGTGTGCTGCTGACCATTTAGCTTATCTTAATTGTCAAATTTTACATGCACACTGTTTACATTCAATGTTGAGCGTGTGCTGTATTTGAAATTATACATCACAGTTTTGCTTACATTAATTATTTTGTAAGGCAACATGCCAATGAAATTTTCGTAGATCAAATTGAACTGTTAAAATCAAAAAAAGGTTCTTCCTACGTGTTGGTGTCTTTGGCAATGCCCACACATGAAGGACATGTTTCTGTGCACCTGTAGTATTTAAAAGGCAATTCTACAGAATTATGATTAAAACTTCTCTGGGCAAATTAATGAATTAAATGCAATAAATTATGCAGTACTTTCTTTTTTTAAGGAAATCAGATACCAAACTGCTGAAGAATGTATTAACAAACCTTCTGGGGTGAAGAGGTATGCTTTCAGATATATCAGAATAAACACTTCCTGAAACCATAAATATACAAAAAACCATAAACATACAATGTACAGTTTACCCATCTAATCAAATCATCTCTCCTTGGTCACTTTACAGATTTGAGTATCTCACAAGATTTTTACAGCATGACTACTCAAAACAAGCCACTTGAGAGAACACTACTTGTAAACAAAATAATGATAGGGATGTTTTTCTCAGAAAAATCAAAAACATTGAAGAATATGAATTGTCATTTTTAGATGACTGACAATTTAAGCACAAAGTGCATTCTGATAACTTGAAAATTCAAAGCTGGCACTAAGGGCAATCTTCGCCTAAGTGTCAACAGTACATGTAGTTTAATTTTACATGTTTTTTTGCATCGCTTAACTATAGAGATTGGCCTGAAAAACTGTACCAGTATGTCATCCAATCAGAAGTAAAACCAGAACCAAGCGTGTCTCACTTGCATCTGTTGTAGTTAAAAATCAAATTCAGGTAAAAATAATTTTAACCTAGTTTGATTCTCAATTTCCATTGCCTTCTAACCCTAATTATTCATAATCAATGAATAAGTAGGGTTAAGAGACAAAAGAATTTAATTTTTACTTGAATTTAATTTTTAACTACAACACATACATCTTCCAGTACTTTGTATTGTGTAGATTGAACATGTATTTGCTTTGAGTTTTGATTGGTTCAAAGGATTACCTGTTTGCTAGAGTGATTATTTTGGTTTTGTTTTGCGACACTCAATCAAAATCTACTCTATTACTAATCATAGATAAGCTGTACCCAGCTTAACCTTGCTTTAATACCTGATGAACTGGCAATTTCTTTGAGCCAATCTGGTGGTTGATGACCAAATTCCTGAACAGAAACAAGTTGATATGATGAGTACTGAATAACATTATTTTGTTACTGAAAAAAGCAGAAATTATCTAGTGAGATTTGTTATACATTTGCAAGTATATTTGCATAACTTAAGGTGCTACTGACACTGTTTATAAATATTAAGTAGTTAATAAGAGAGTTTCACATAATTTTATATTGTTCGCATAAATTTTATATATTAAGTAATCGACGTACGAAAGGATAAGAAATAAAGAATTTACTTAAAAATGCTCTGAAATTTGCACAGCCTTTAGACAAATGCAATTTGAAAGAATTTTCAAATATCACATCAAGTAGAGTTGCTGTGTAAATTCTGGAATATTGCTCAAGATTGTGTAAGATTACTCATTTATTGTGTGACTAAGAAATTAAATGAAATTAAGTGCCTTAATTTATCCTGTAAGACAAATTAAAAATTAAATGATAAATTGCCATGTTCTCAGCTAATCACATTGAACTAATTTTATCATTAATAAAATTCATATTAATACAATGTACATGTCAGCCATCCTTAAGGAGAAGTTCACTTAACAATCTGTACTTTTTTCTTTTCACCAATGGAAAACTAGTACATTGATCTGTCACTCCCTGAAATTTTAGATTCCAATGCGCTTCCAAACTCTATGAAATCCTTGTTTAAAGTAGACAAGAGAGCTAGGTCAAAATGGAGCTGCACAAAAAAGCATATGGCCAGGAAAATGCTAGCAGAGACAAACAAACAACAAGCAGGAACAACAAGAGCATTCAAATCTTCCTGCCAACCTCCCACCAAACTTCATGCTGAAGTCTTTGACATCAAACATACAATGCCCCGCTGCTATGTTACCTACCGGTACTCCAAGATGGAAGTATTGTTTTTTGTTTTTAGTCCTACTTTAGACAAGGATTTCATATGGTTTGGAAGCACTTTGGAAGCTGAAATATTAGCATTTGACCGATCATTATACTTGTCTAGCTTTTCATTGCCAAAATGAAACAAAAATGGCAATTTTTGAGTTAACATCTTTTTTAACAGTTCTTTACCTCTTCAAGTTCTACACTAGCACTTCTCTTGCTCACAGGTTCATCAAGGTATATTGACTGTAAGATTAATATGCAAGGATTATGTTCTGTGTCACCTACTCACAATGCAAAATAAATGTATATGTTGTGGTTTAAATTTATCTTTGGTTTAAAATTTTTCAAACCAGTTTGATTTTGATTTTTCATTGTCTCATCTTCATTATCATAATCTGAAACAAAGGGAAATCAAAATCAAACTGGTTTAAAAAATTTTTAAACTAATGATAAATTCAAACCCCAACATATATAGCAGAAATATACTTGTAGTAAGCTACATCAAGGTTTAATCAGAGTACAATGCAACTAATGACAGTATTTATCTTTTGTTACAGCGTAGTTTAATACTAATTTATTATTGGAAATGCCTAACAATAATATATAGATTTAGCTGAGCCTAAAAGCGGAGCTCCTGAGCCCATTTGTTTAAAGCTTGATTAACCTAACACAGGACAAGAGAAAATTTTGATTTGAGTTTTGTAACTTTGCAATGAGGTTTTCTGTATATTGCTTGGCCTTCTGTTTTGAGTTTGAATAATACAAATACACAAAACAACAGCAGTGAAAAAAATTTGAATACAAGAGAAAAGTATTATTTGGTTGATTCTTAATCTTTGGTTTAATAGCATCAACCCGCTTCCAAACAACCTTGCTGTGTCTACAACAAATGAACCTGACATGATCCCATGATGTAATTAAAAACCAGCAGTTGGTCAGCAGTCCTCTTCAAAAAAAAACACATGACCTTGATGAGCTCTAAATCTGAGCTCATGATATGATAATGTGATACTGGTGAGCAGATACTGACTGATAGGTGTCAACTGACCATAACATGGATGTCCAGTATCAAAGAAGGACGCTATAAACCAAGGCTGTATGTGCGGATGCGCTCATGAGCAATACCGTTAGCTATGATAATCATGAGAAAATCAATTCATGGGTTTCCTTTGCTTTCCTATATGGCTATGGGGCTCATTAAGCAAACTCTAGCTGTTACATTCCAAATTGTCAGTCTTGCAAAGTTCTAGAAACTACAGAACTAGAGAAGGCAAATAATTTTGTTTTACTTGTACACTGTCCCAGCAATAACATTGACTTCTATGCACATTATCTTAAGCTTATTCCCGTTTATAATAAACAAACATTTCACAAGAAACCAAACCACAACAAATAGCAAAATACACCTTCTGCACTGCCAATTACAAGCAGTTTGTCAAATGTTGCCAACAAAAAGTACTATGTACTTCATGATCTTGACTGGCTTTTCTGCTAATTGATTCTTGATGCTTCAGAAAAGATTGCAAAATCAACCACTTACTCCAGCAATAAATCTGCCAAGAGAATCCTGGATTTACAATAGTATGGTTCACAGATTGAAATGCATGAAATATATAATAGCACAAGTGACACACCATGTAAGATGGCAACGCCTGAAGAGGTCCTGCCTCCGGTCGTCTGGTAAATGGCTCCTCTAACAGGCCACGTTTAACCATTTGAAGTAACAGCTGGGCATAGAGGTTACGATTTTTCCTTCAACAGGTAATGAACAAATTAATAAGAGATTTAGTATTGTCAACCTTGATCTTCACACCTACATGTACAACAAACTTGTTACATTGTGTTTGAATTGTATCTTTCAGTAACAGGCAAGTTATCGATAACATCCAAGGCCCTTCAAGCATACTCAACCATAACAGGTGCTATCAGTTAGAGCCCTTAACGACAGCCCTAAGCTTCACAGGATCATAAGTGATATCAATACAAATAGTGACTTAGTAACCACTGGAATACCCAGACGGCATGTGCTCACAGTCTTTCAGTCACCTTCTATTTATGGGAGGCAGCTGGCTAAATATAGTTAGTACAGGTCCTTCCATCATGCAGCTAAACTATTATTTGGAAGCATAGAAACAAGTAAACTTATCTCAGTCACCCCACAAACATTATTTAATGTGATCTGTGCTCGAGTTGCTGTGGTGGAGGTCTATATTTGGCTTATTTTGCACCTACCTTCCACTGGTGCCTGGTCCAGGAGGCTCACAAAGCTTTTTAATCCACAGTGCAACTCTTTGCCTCTCTATTGTAAACAAAAACAAAATATTTTTATTCACAAATTGTTTCTAGTTCTGCAACAAGGAAGACATTGTATATTCTACTTTTTTCACTTGTCTTTTATATTGCCATCGTAAAGAGGCCATGGCATGATAATTCAAGGTACATAATACAAGGTCATTTGGGTGTTGTGCAAAATATCTTACAATAAGATGGGTAATGTCATTAATGATCTGCATATGTTCATGTTTGTGAATTAAATTAACCTGGTCCCCCTTAAACTATGACCAAGGATTGTTTTGACTGAGGATTACACATGACCAACTTGAAGAAAATGGCCATTTTTCTAAAATGGTTTATCCAAAAAGTCAAGAGTTGCAATGATCAATAATGCAATATTACATGAAGGTAACTGATTTTACAGGCAGAAAAAAACTATTTGAACAGAACTTCTTTGAAAGAAAAGGTTTCTTCTAAATGGTCAAACCAGGCAGGAAAACTTGTCCTTGCAGCTTGTCAATTTGTCTGGTTACTATTCCTTTATATAATTTGAAACTCCCGAGTTATATACTGAAAAGTCATGAATATTGTTGTAAAAATATCATAACCCTGGAACATACTAACTATGCCTGGAAACATGGGATCAAATGTCACTACCATGCACGCTCAAGTTTTTTTCGGAAAAATTATTACAAAAATGAAGAAAAACACAGATTACTTGGTTTTTCGTCGTCAAAACATCCGTGAAATGGCACACAGTTAGCATGCTGGAAATGACTTGACCCGAGAGAAGTACACTTCTCTCTTACTACGAGGAAACATTTTAATGAACAGTTGAGCACTGTAGGTGCTAAAAATCGTTCGGTTTTTTCGTTACAGGAAATACCTAACTCAATGAATTATTGGGGAATACTTGAAGTTAAGTTCGTCCCCTAGGTCATTCCATAAACACTCAACTGTTGTGCGTGATGATCTGGATTACCCGCTGTTGTTTTGAAGCTAAGCCTTGTGTTAATATTCAGTAAGATATCCTAAATCCTGTGGCGATTATTATTGCGATCTTTGGCTATGCTTTGTGTTTTCCTTTCACAAATAAATAACAAAAATACACAACAACAATTACAGCGTCAGTCCATGCAATCATGAGTTACCAGAGATGGGAATTCAGTAAAATCTGAGCTAAGGTTATATTTTATACCTGACTTCTGAGGTAGACGAAGAACATAAGGCTTCATCTCTTCCAAGTAGCGATCAAACATCGAGTCTTGTCGCTCACTTAGTGACCCTGAATTATGTCCACTGAGTTCCCCGTAACGATGAGAAGACATTGTCTCGATTGACTTTTCAAATGGCTGTACTGAAAGTCACTTTGCAATTAATAAAAAAGGATTAACTGTGAAGTTCGTGGTTTTCACTTTATACGCGTACGTTCTGGCAGGTAACGGCTTCTTTCACACTAAGAGACTAATTTCCACCTCTGGCTTGCATCCTATTTTTCTACCAGCAGCAAAAATCCCCTAAATAATGGTTCAGTTAAGAATAACATCTGTCTTCCCCGTAATAAATAATAAATGAAGTTTGTAAAAAGCGCCAACGGTTGAAGAAAACAGAAGCTGCTAGGATGACTGCGCTGACAAAAAGAGACTGGGAACGAGTTACTTGTAAAAAAAAAACAAACACCAAAAAAAAAAACAATTGAAATTTTTGGTTTGCCTTCTTGTTTGTTGTTTGTTTGAAATATTCATGTTCGGCTATTCTCTTAACCTTCGAATGTTTTTGCGGAGAAACATGTTCTTTTGAGGTGACTATTCAAACATTCTGAAGCGGTATTTTTTTGTTTGTTGTGTTCAGAGGTTTCCCTATGGTGCCCATGCGCTGAAAACTAAAATGGCGGCAAAACAAGTAAAGCCAGGAAACAATATTATACATCATGGCGCAAATTCGAGAGACCATTGAAGCACTTTGCTCTGTTTTAAATAGTAACTGCCCTACCAAAGTCTCCGCGGAGTGTTTTCGTTTAGCAAAGTTCAACAAAGATGAAGCAACAGAGTCCTTGTGGTCGACTCTGTTTACAGTTCTTTGCAATGAAAATTTGACCAAACCCATCGATAAAGGCAACCCAAGTGTAGTGGCGTTCTGTAAGCATAAAATGTTTCACAAGGGATATCGATTAAACGACTTCTTTCGGCTTCCAGATGACATGACGCGTGGCAGCAGAGAATTGATGTTAGCGCTGGGTTGGTTGATTGCCAGGGAAGATGTTGTGTCCTCGTTCATTAGCAAACTTGAACCTTTGGTTTTTGAAGATCCACCCGTGGACTCTTCTTTGTGTGATAAAATTCCTCTACCTCGTGCGCTTGATATCTTCAGAGGACAAACAAACATAGAAAATTGTGACAAAACGATTGACCTTGTTGAATTTTTTATACTACAATACACTAAATTAAACTCTTCCTTGAAAAATCTTTTGGGTTCAATGAACGAATACACAAAAATTATGTGCAAATTGCATTCAGTTCCAAAATCGTCAAAATCTCAAACGTCAAGTCATTTCTCATCTCAAGATGTTTACTTTTTGCATTATCCTCACAAACTGGCAAAATACCAAGAGAAGCTAGAGTGGTTTTGTAGCCATGCTAAAGATCTTGTTTGCTGGTCTTCAAATGAGCTTACATTCTGGAAGTGGATGGAAAGCGTGTTGGATGGAAAAATTTTGGACAGTACTGTAGAAGAGTCTGCACAGTGTGATGGTCATGAACAAGCTTCACAGTATAAGCCGAACAAAGATTTGCAAAATGCTAAAGAACACCAGGTTAGACTTTCTCAAATACTGAATGCTCAAGAGCTGACATACAGACAAGTTTCTAAAACATGGAAGATGATCAAAGCCAGTCTACAGTCTTGTGAAGAAGGACGTGCCAATCTTTCAGATGCCTTATCTTTACTTGACAGCAAGCTGTTGTCTGAAATAAAAGAACTTCAGAAAGATTTATCAAACTGTAAAGAAAAGAGCAGGGATTTGAAGCCAAGACAAGTTTCTGTTTGCATCAAGAAATTGACTGACAAGGATTTTCATAGGGCTGGAAGGTCATCAAGAGAGGCTGTTGATAAGTCTATGGCATCCGAGCAAATTATAAGGTTAAGGCAAGTGAGAGAAACACTTGAAATCAAACTCAGAAACTTAGAAGAAATGCATAAGGATAAACTGTTGCAACTTTCCCAGGCTCGTGAAGACCTTGTTTGTATTTCACCAGGTATGAGAGGTAATATAATATAAGCTAGTAAGGAAGGCATGGATAGGCAATAAGTATAATTATAAGCACTCAATTAGTACATGACCTGCTGAGTGCTTAGAATTATGTTATGCAGGTGCTGGCCATCCTCAAGGTACCATTTTTACTTTTTAAAACTAGAAACAAATATAATAAAAAGACAATAAGCCTCTCCACAACAGCCACCTTTGGGACTGAGGATACAGGCAGTTGTAGAGAAGTGGCTGTTACAGGGAGGTGGGGTGTAATACGACAAGAGTTTCATCCTTTGAATTGCCTATTGTAGCATGTAAATTTGTAACAAAATCAATATATATTGAAAATACAGAAACCAAACAGAAACAGAGATTAATGGCGCACAATATAGATCAATTTTTGTCACCTTTTGCAATAAAAAAAACTGTGTTTTGTATCCATGTCCATGAGCCCAGTGTTTATTTTGGTTGTTGGGATGTGTTTGTCTCAGTGGCTGTAGTTCTGTCATTATGGAGAGGTACCCATTGTAGAGAGTTTAAAATAAGTGTCGATGTATGGACCATCTATACATCACAAATTAAGTATCCATTGTCAGTGCTGCAATCAAGTTTTGATACACCTGTACAGTAGCCTTGATCTCCACACTGACTATTATATGGTATTTTATGGGTGAATTGTATCAACAACAGGCAAGTTCACCCCGAAACATTAAAGGCCTATCAAAATATGCTGAGCAGTAGCAAGTGTTACCAGTTATTGCCTGTATTGACAGCCCTGGTTGTAGGAAGGTGACCATTAGAGGAGATTCTGACTTTACTTTATTTAAATAGCGCTATTTCCATCACTAGGTACCCAATAGTGCTAAACAATGAACATATTTTTAAACTACTGTAGTAACTGATTTTCAATACTGCTCAATAGTGCTTAACAGTGAATAAAATTCTTTTAACTATTTACCTAAATTTATATAAAAATTACAAGCAGATTATATTTCAAAACTTCCAATTCCATTAAAAATGAAATAAAACAGATGGCATGCAAAAGTTGAAATGAATTACAATTCAACTTATAGATATTTAAATATAACAAATCAGTGTAAATAAAACAAGTCAAAGGAGTTCATGTAGGGAATCACACAAGATCAGATAATTTTCTGGAAGAAGAACATTCCACTGATGTGATAAGGCCACAGAAACAATCTAAGCCTGTAGCTGTTTCAACTGTATTTATCATCAAGACGGCTCAAACCACTATTAGGCGGACACACCCTCTATTAAGCGGCCGGATATCAAAGTCTCGAAATTATTGTCAGTAAGATTTGCGACGACCTTTCATTTCCTCGAAGGTGGTGAAAAGGAGAACAAGTCGTTTCTTCATCCGGCATTCAACTTATTTCCATTTATTTTCTGCGTTGAAAAAAAAAAGATAAGCACAACTTCTATGTGTTTTCGAAAAAAACAAGAGCCTCATGTTACAAACCTTTTCGAGGAAAACAAAAGTATCAAGCTACAAACGCTTGTCGCGTTTGCTACTTCAATGAGTTAATGAATTTAAAATGAATGGAAATCATCGTAAAACGCCACAGTAAAGCATTTCGAACTGTCAATGAAAATAGCCGCATGAAACATATACACTGCTTCAATTATGTCGTATGAAGCTTTTGTCCGTTCATATTCTGCAAGAGGAAAAGCGCTAGCTGCCTTCCAAGGTCAATACAGACCTGGAGTGAACGGCAAGGGTTAAGAACTATTTTATTAGGGACATAAGCAATGACAACGGCGACGCCAAGGACAACGCCTAGAAAAAAATGAATTTATATTTTACCGTCGAATTTCGCAGATGCCTAGATCTGTTTAGTTCCGCTATGGGTCTCAGAACTTGCCCAAGCTTAATGTGTAATGCCAGCATTCAATTCTAAATGAAAATACGAAAAATAAGCCACCGTCGTTCACGTTCTCCAAAATACCCAAAACTTGGTCATTTCCCGTTGTTTTGCAGAGGACGGCTAAAAATATACAAAGAATTAGAACGCATGTACACAGCCGTTGTTCTGCTCATTACTCCGGCTGGAGGCCTTTGTCGACACAAATCTGCATTCTTGCGCAATCTTGTGACGTAATCCCAGAGGTGTTTGTTGGCGAGCTTTTCCATGTGAAGGGCTCGTGTCACTGAACTGCATCGTCGTTCAAACTAAAATGTCCGGAGTGAACGCACAACATGCGTCTTGTTAAACCTTTTGATTGGTGCCGTTCTCGCTGCACTCTATTGTCTTACTAGTTACAATCTGTTGTTTCCCGAATACTTTTAACAGAGGGACTTTAAAGATTTAAAAAGGGTTAATGTTAGACCAGTAAGAAGGGGATATTTGGTTGGGGGCGGTCTGAACACCACATTACGACAAAGAAACCGTAATACTGCGGACTACTTTCTTCTAACGATGATCTGAGATCTTGAATGACTTACACAGCAATCTCCTTCTACTTATTGACTAGCAAAAGCACACGCACTTAGATACCCTGTCGGTAGTATTTGTGGCCATACGGGGCAACTGACCTTGGAGGATTAAACATCTAACCCAAACACTTCATGCGACTCCCGCGAATAAATAGCAAGGCATGTGATTACGCCAAAACAGGAACTTCAGTGGAGGACCTAAACAAAACAAAACATGACCACGGGTAGAAGCTACTGTTAAAAACTAAACCTTTACACAAAAACTGGAGTAAGGAAAGTAAGAACGCTCACAAGTCTGAGCTATTTGAGTAACCTTGACTGTTTCAAAACTAATATCAAGACTAATGACAAACTAACATTAACGGCAAAGTAATGATGAACAGATTTAGCTTGTAAACACAAGCAAAGCGTCCTGCTATTTTGGTGCTATTTTGGTGATCCTTTTTACGAAAAACTCCTTCAGTCTACAAAGAGTACAGTATTTCAGGGGCGGATAAAGGGGGGGTGGATAGGGTGGATATCCACCCCCCATTTTTCAGTAAAAAAAATAATTCGAAATGTCACTTTATTTGAA
>OMLO01002724.1_pt1 | contig 14400 bp, 6 predicted proteins | sample 1674811 | NCBI WGS metagenome assembly OMLO01 (sample SAMN06265003, study PRJEB25207) | coral metagenome | isolation source: Coral host | place: Mexico:La Bocana,Puerto Morelos, Mexico | collected 2008-11-13
AACGGATTCTACCAGAGGCGATTTTTCCTCTCCCTCGCTTCGCTCCTCGCTCCCTCCATAAATCGCCTCTGGAACCACTGGTAAGTTATCATCAAAACAGAAAGAAAAAAAAAACACTTCAGTCCAGGAAAACATGGTGACATGAAAATCTGGACTGCAGAACAGATTGATTAGCGGATAAGAATGTTTCTTGCTACGAGCTCCAGCCCGCGGATCCGCCTACTGCACTCTACGAGTATTCAGTTGCCTTTCATGCTATTCTTAAGAGACTTCAATGGAGACTAAAATAACGGCTTGGACGGCTTCGAAGGAGGCTAAAACAACGGCTGTAATAACGGCGGTAACAACCCTTCTTCGATTTACGCAGCTGTTATACGTGATTGTGAAATGCTAATTGAGACCCACGCATTGCTGTAACACGGCGGGGTATTGTTGACACTGGTGTCTTACCAGGAACCCCAGGATGGCTGATGCGATTTAGTTACTGGACTCCTGGAAGTCCAGGAAACGCATATCTCTGCATGAAATAGAGTAATTATCTTCCCAGGCCTGTTATATTCCATACAGTCATCAATGGACTTATGTTTTCCAGCCTACAATAGCTAGATTATCCTTTCCAGTTGTTCTGAAAGGTGATTAGTTTTCTTGTTGCTTTGAAGGGCAATGGAGAAAAGAAGTCGACCTTTTGGAGTACCAAGCAAAGATACTCAGTTGTGTCTTTCGATTTTGTTGCGTTTTGTACCTATTTGCTTCTCAGTTTCCAGAGCAAATTGCTAAGAAGAGTTGGATAACTCACAGGTTGGTAATCGCATTGTATTGTTGCATGTGCTAATCTGGACAGCGTAAAGTTTGATCAGAATAAATGACATATCGCAGACGCGAAAGCCGTTTCCCCAGTACTCGAATTATAATGATGAATTTCCTTCAGATAGTAATAGTGTTTTACGGGATCTTACTAGATACTGACTAGATAATCAGCCATGTACGTGCTCAGCTAAGGCGAACGAAGGGAAAGAACAATTATAATTTATAGGTACCTCCCATAAGATGCGCCTGCCAATATTTTCTGATTACATGACCAACGGAAGGAAAACTAATGAAGTGTTGGACACGCCTACGCAGTTTTTACCCCCCTCACAAGATTAAGGTATTATCACCTCAGTAAATTATCCAGAAAAAAGCATTTTCTGGTGTTAAAAAATTCCCGACAGTGCTAATGAGCTAAACCCTAGGAATGAGACTTTATTTTTATGCCAGAAATATTCTTTTATAGCTGAAAATAAGTGACAACAAAATGTCGAATAGAGCCCTTTTGTAAGTAAAAAGGATTTTGCTGGTATCGTTTAGCTTCAAACAAACTGCTACTGATTCAATTGGATTTCAGACGCAAGAAACCGTTTAAGCCATCATGATTTGATTATACTGTACTAAATGGACTAAATAGAAACCAGAATTGTTGGGCGTTTTCCAAATTTAACGGTGAAGATGTCTGTTGGGCTTGTCTTCAAATGAATTACTGACTGTGTAGGAGAGCTTTTGTGTGTGAAATCACTTCGATATGTTTAGTAGTTCGTGCAGGGAGCAAGTCATTCTACTGCATTTTAAATGAATCAAAGATCACTCAAACGAATAGTTTATATATAGTACGATAGGCACGATAAGGAATTTGTCGTTTCAGTTTCCCTTTTACGTGAGATAAGCTTTGTGTTTTTTTTTCCAAGCAAATCGGTTCCTCTGGAAAGAAACAGGACGATTTCTATTTCACTGACAAAGATTCCATGACGCTCTGTTCGATGGGGTTTCGATTCACAGCGGATTCGGCCACATTCTTTTATAATTATCTTTATGTCTGTGTTTGACAGATTTCTGTGAAAAATGAGGTATTTTCCACTTGTCGCGATGGGGTATTTTCGCTTGGAAAGGTTTTCATTGTGGCGCTGGTTAACAGTGTCATTCGAAATGGCGATTAGCGGCAATTTTTGACAACGACGCTTCCTGTTACGAGAAAGCGCGAAGACCGGACGCTTTCATTTAAGGAAAACTTACTTGATGTTATTACTTCATTTTTCATCACACAAGTGACACTTCAACAGAATGTTATTTTTAAAAGCGAATTGCATCTACTGTAAAACAACAACACGAGCGAAAGAAATTATGTCTAGAGGAACTCACAAAAAGCAGGTCGAAACAGCTTAAACTTTTAATTGAAAATTGTCTGAAATAAAAGCCGATTATAAATGTCTGAACCAAGCTAATTGGTCTCTAAACCAACACGTCCAACAAATTTCGGGGCTAATTGATATGACATTATTTTGGCGTTTTGACCCGCGTTCCGGCTATATGGGAATAAACTTTTTTCTATAAACATACTTGTATATAAGTTCATTTTGTAAAAGTGTATTCTTTTCGGTTCCGTTTTTGGCACAAAAGAAAACAGCAGACCTGCTTTCAGTCCAGAAACGCAGTATGTGGCTTTTAGCTGGTTTTGATAGGTTGGATAATTTTACAAAGTTTTCATTTCAGAGTAGGCGGCGTGGTTCCAGCATTCATACAACAGTTCATATAATTAATAAAAGAACATTTACGGCTCCGTTTTTGGTACAAAAGAAACGAGCCGACTTCCTTTCAGTCCAGAAACGCAGTATGTGGCTTTTAGCTGTTTTTGATAGGTTGGGTAAATCGTAGGAGCTCTCTTGTCCGTGTAAGCGGCGTGGTTCCAACAGAGCCCGCGGGAAAATGAGCCCGCACTCCTTCCTTCGACAGGACTTAGCCAGCGGCAGGAGTGTGAAATTTTCCCACTCTCTGCAAGAAAGCTCGATCGATTTTGAGAAAAATGCTGAATACTTTTTGTCATACTTCAAAAATAACGAGTAAAAATGCAGATTTTGGGTTGATTTGTGTAAAAAACTCAACTCAACTCAATTTAGCTATTGTTGAATGAGTTCTTGGGCAAACTGTGGGGAAGACGAGAAGGCTTTTAATAAGTGTTGGCCATTTTTACCTGTCCTGTCAACTCGCTTTATATCCGGACAGGCAGCATTTCCGCCTGAAGAAATAAAATCGTTTATCTTCTCAACAGACCATACCACAGAGCAATCTACCTACATTATTCGTCCCGGACAAAGTAAAACCAGCTAATTGGTGCCAGTTGCGACACCGACTTAGAACCCTATAGAAGGAAATATAATCTTTTCTTGGCTCGCCTCGCATAATAAAAGGGCGAACACTCTAAAAGAAGTGTGCTTCTCAAGGCAATTTAGCGCTCTTAGCCATAATATCTGCTAATTTTACCGTTCTATTAAAAGTTTGTTTGATAAGTGGTCAACAGTGGGGAAAAACTCCCAACATAGTAATAGAGGTAAAAAAAAGTGGAATTATCCAGAATTTCAGATGTCCTGTGTTTCTGGAAGATTTCATATCTGATTTGCACATCACTCAGACAGGAGCTGGTACGTGAAGCGGGACAAAGGAAAAACATTCAAAGGTTACTGTCGTCTGTCAGTCTCGGTAATGCTGTTTACTTCAATTTGAACGTGAAAAAAAAAAGATCTTATAGCTCTCGACAAAGGTCGAGAAAAAGTACAACAGTTTCAGAATCTATTCTTTTTTAGATCATTTTTTTATTATTATTTTTGAAGCCGATTTGGAAAAATAAACGAATCGGAGAAGATTAAAAGGTACATTAATCAATCCTAATGGAATTAAAAGCCGTCACCAGTCTAAGGTTTGAACAGATGTCTAAAGCCTCAGCCGCTAATTGCAGCTGATATAACGGTTCTTTTTTCAGGAAAGTTGAGAAACAAAAGGAAAATAATGTTTTAAAGGAACTGTCAAAGGCTTGTTTAGATGAATTACGCAGCGACCAATTAGCAAATGGCACTCAAGAATCGTTTTAACGCACTGAACATAAAAGCATGAAGAGAATAAACACAGAAACAAGCAAAAAGGGAACTTAATGGCTTTTATTTTGCATCGTTTTAAGGTTGTCACAGATTTTAGGGGTTTAATAGGGTCGTCGCTAACTCTCTGAGTAAAGAATGTGAGTAATGCGAGGCACCTAAATGTGAGATTAACCATGCTTAAGGGTGCGTGTTTCTGTGGGATATCGCATCAATAAAGACAAAAGGAGAAATTAATTAGGAGATGTTAGAGATAATTTCTCTGTGGCCGCGTGATAACACGGTGGAGTAGTTTTTCCATTCGCGTAACCCAATCTCCTTTTGAACGCACACGTATCACTTTGCAATTTCAAAAGGAAAATAGCAGAGCCGTATGGCCTGAAAGCTGTTGACTCAAAAACTCGTGTTTTGCGAGATAATTGCACAAACCACTTCATTTACAAATGTGATTTGGCAGCTTCTAAAATGTTGTCTTTGTCCTAACAAGGTTACATTGATAGCGTTGACAGTTTAATTCAATTTATCTTCGGTTTCCAAATTTGACGGGCTGCCACGCTAATTGAATTACTTCATGAGCGCTCGAAAGCTGATTGGTCGCGGGGCTAGGTAAATACTTTAATTAATTAGTCATCAATTTCGCACAAGCTGTATAATTTAATTGGCGCATCCACAGACTGCGTGAAAACTCCGAGGTGGCTCGCTCTCGGTGAGTTACGAATCAAAGGCTCGCCACTCTAAAGCTATTTTCTATTACTGGGCTTTGCGTAGCAAGAATCAATCGTAGCGCTTGTGCGATTTTGACTTGCCGTCCTACGGAAGAAACTTTTCCACATGGAGAAACAAAGAAATGAAAACAATTCGTCCAATTCGAGTACGAACAACGTGTATGAGAGAAACTCAGATCACAGTGACAGAGGTGCCAGTAACAAAGTATTGCCTTTTTCTATTGAGGCAATCCTTAGCGCTCCGCATCCAAAGAAAGAAATGCCGGCTACAAGGAAGCGGCCGCGTTCAAATTGGCAAGAAAACTCTGCGGATTTGATGTCTCCCCTTTCAACTCTAGAGGACTTTACAAGTAGCAATTTGCCAGAAGACATTTCTGCTAAGACAGCGAACGCCGAAATAGGTATGATTACAATCCTGCTGTTATTTCACTCTACATAGCCAGGAAATTCTTAGTGGGAAATAATTCTACATAAGCTCTTGGAAGCTTTTATTCTCTCTCGCTTTCGTTCTCTCGATCAAATCGGCTTCCACAGAGTAGTATAAACATCAGTGACCCCAGAACAATCTTGAAGCAATCGAAAAGCAGTTTTAGCTTTGTTGTTTATTCACGATTTGCATAGCTCAAGCGGAAGAGTTGATTTTCCTTTTCTCGACCTTTTGTTTTCATTTCTAATGCGCGGTTTGTTTTAAAAAAAGATTTCAGTAAAGTTGTTAATAAAGTAAATATGGTGTGCTGCTCCCTAGCTTCGAGAAGTCTCCAACAGAAGCTTATGGCATTTCAAGCAAGACTCAACGCCAGAAAACGACGGAAGGCGAGAACATGCTTTACGAATCAACAAATATTTGAGCTTGAAAAACGGTTTGTGTACCAAAAGTATCTTTCGCCTTCTGACAGAGACGAAATTGCGCATTCGCTGGGAATTTCTGGGGCACAAGTAATCACATGGTTCCAAAACAGAAGGGCGAAATTTCGAAGAGACCTTGAAGAATTAAAAAGCGACGTTCAAGCTGCGAAGATTATGGACAACAAGCAAGTCAGCCGATTGTGCAAGCGCTTGGAAATTTAACGAAGGCTCTTGGGGGTGGTATAATCTTGATGTTTCTTCCATTTCCGCCGTCCGCTTACTTGTTAATAGACTTCTTCTCCACAAGAAGAAGTGCTCAAGGTGTTCTCTCTTTCAGTGATTTCGTTTTCTCGATCCATGGACGTTCATTCACAGACAATTAACATTATACAGAGCCACTTTAGAAACACATGGTTAAATATACGTAGATTCATTACTAGTTTATAGAATTTTCACTCGAGTTCATTGTCGAGTTTGTAGTGCGGGTTGTTTGCGTTTCTCTCGGTCGTTGATTTTTCATTGAATCTGTTGAACAAATCTTCTTAAACAACATGATTTGTCTCAAGGTTAAATGTTCTGGTTAAACTGTACTGGCCACAATCATAAATCACTGAATGTAGTGACACAACTGAAGTAAAGACACTAAAAAAAAGTGAACCATAAATCAACCGGCCTGTCTACTTAGCTGGAGACAGCGGATTCACTGATTTAGCCAAAAAACACTGTCACGGACAAGTTCCGGATATTACATTTTAAAATCTACCAGGCTCTAAATTGAATTGCATGGTTTTCTTTTCTTTTTCGTGTCGAAATGATTGTTCCCCACTTATTGACGGTTTCCTTTTTTAAACACTCGCGTCCTCGATGCAGCGATCGTCTGCACGTCAACATGATACCAGTGCCAAAGTTCTTCATAACTGTGAAAGAAAGGTTGTAAATATCAAATTATCAAGTTTCGCGTTTGTAGATATGAATAAACTTCAAAGATATAAATTTCTTTGTTGTTTCTTTTTCTTCTAGAAAGACAATTTTGTTTGTTTGTTGCGTTGGTTTGTCATTACAGAGCAAGTTAAAGTGAACTTGGCAGTTTTGCTATCCTTGGGGAATCCGGGACCGCCATCTTACGCTAGAAAAGATTACAATTCTGTGCGGTGAAACCTTTTTGTGTAGCTATCTTTTTCAGACAATCCAGACTGGCAGAGAAGGTAACGGAATTATTATGAAAGGCTTCCTTTTGTAACAAAGAGTAACACCAACATGCCTGCCTGAATGTAAAATACACCATCTTCAATGTGTTAGTTATCTTCTCGCGACAGATTGCGGGAGAGTCAGGGAAGCTTATTCAATCCAAACAATACCTTTCAAAAATGATTTATAAACTAAGGAAACAGAAGTGCGAAACTATTCGTCAAAGTCCAAACGAGCTTTTATCTCTTTATCCAGTGATGGATTGTCTCGCTGAGGGGATTCGTGAGAACTGGCAAAATAGTGTTTTTCTTGCGGTGGCCGGTTGCTGCTTTGTGACCAATTCCGCGATTAACCCTTTTCCTACTTCTCTCGGTGTGATCAGTCATCGCTAATGACAATTCCAGTGGCGATGAACACTAAAAGATTTTTTTGTTTTTGTTTTACAGAGGTTCACAGAGTAGCTGAAAAACTACTGCATTACCAAGAGCTAACATGGCTCACTAGAAAAACCTAAAGATGCTTCGTGACGCCATTGTAAGGTTACAGCCAAAATTGTCAGATATGAGTGTCACTTTACCTGCATTAAGCGTCTCTGTTCCCTGTTTTCTGTCTACTCTCTGCATCGCCACAATCAAGCAATCTTGGTGCATTCAATGACCATTAAGACAAAATCTCAAATTGCCTCTAGCTTCGCGAAGAAACACTACATCAATTTGGTACCCGAAAAACAGTCAGCAATTCCGGATTAAAGGACAATAATCTATTCGGTGTATAGAGCCGAGAAACACAATAAGTCGTTTTGCGCACTTATGTGCGACAGCTTGATTTATGGCGCTTTGAAATTTAGCGTCGACAACATAGTCCCCCAGAAAGCTTTAATAAGCAGTTCTTTAGCAGAGGTTAATGTTGAGCCGGCGATGTCGACATTTCAATGGCGCTTCTTCACTTGCTAACAAGGATTATTTACAGTCAAAACTTGCAGGAATATGGACAGCACGAAATAGACAGGTTTCGGAAGTTTTTTTGAATCTCTATTGGTTAGTTGTCCGTACCGAGTATCTAGAATCCTAGAACATGTCTCTTGCCTGGCAAGGGAAGTTTTTCTCGAAGTTAGAAAAGAAACGGATCAAGTAAAAGAAAAGCTGATTCATGAGTGGTTTTGGGAAATCATAATGTTTAGCATTCACTGCAGCAAGAACCCGGCGAAATTGTGAAAAACCTTAAATCAAGAGAAACTATGTAACGATTTTGGATTACTATTTTTTTTAATTAACTTAAATGACTAGAATTCCAGCAAATTTTTATTGCACAAACTACCGAAAAAGGTCCAACATAGCAAACTGAAATTGAAACCTAGATAGAAGGGATAGACAAATATAGGAAGAACAGAGGTGAACAACTTCTCTGTCATGCAGTATTGTTTACGTTCCGAAATTTATGTGTATTGAGGAGGATTTGAGACGTGGAATGTTTAGTAAATGAATGGGATTTCAGCAGGAAACACAATAGAGAAATGGTCATTAATTTTAACGGAGACAGATATAAAGGGGATTTGAGTGAACTTTCACTGTCGGAATGTGAATTCGTACACGGACACAATAACTAACTGCAAGTAAGTGGTTTTGACTTCAGAAATCTTAGCATTATATTTACTATTCAGAAATACAAGAGTAAGAGAGACACTTGAAGTTTCTTTACATTTATTGAATACAGCTCAACATTTGAAGCGGTATGATTGTTATTTACGGACAATACCAACTTAACTCTTTAATCCGTAAAACTAATAAGTGCTTCAATCTTTCCAAAATTCCACTGATATCGCAGAATCAATGAACCTATCGACCTGGGTGGGGTTTATCAGTTTACTCTCCCGAAATCTAGTGCTAAGCTTCGCTAACGACCTAGTGAAGCTTCATCAGTGCATTTCTAAAAACATTAGTAAGTATCAACTGCGCTCAATACTGTTGATAGTCTCTTCTCGGGCCTACACTTCGAGAGTATTCTTGTTCTTGCCCTTCCGATCATTGGGTAATACATAGAAATGAAGGTAAAATAATTGGTCACGATATTTTAAGGTGTGGCTCCTTAGGGTCCCTCTCACTTTACTAATTTTATTCTGTGCACTACAAGTCCCTAATGTGACTCAAATTGTGTTCGACAGAGATGCGTTATCAGTGTGTTATCGGTGTTTAGCTTCTATAAACTGAAGCGTTGAAGTTGCCAGACTCAACTGGTTAACAAGATTAGAAACTAGGAGCTAAAGCGGTGCGTCTTTCTGAAACGGAACCAAAAACTTGAGTGATAAACTTGAGCGTTTGCCCTAATAATAATGTGATAAAAGGCGGAGAGTGCGATCAGAATACCTGATGAAACTCAAGAAAGGAAACGGATCGGAACATGAAAGGTTAAACTTACTATAGGCAGCAACATAAACGCGTTTCACACTGGCCACCAACCGCCCTTTCTCGATTTCAAAATATCGTTACCTGATCAGCGTGTTAAACACTAAGGGCGACCTCGTACCTAAAATAAACCCGTCAACAACGCCAAAAGGTTCAGAGTTGTCTAAACAAGGTTGGCAGGAACAAAGTTATCTTTTGATCGAACTCATCAATCTCTGCCATCGGTAAAACTGACGTCTACGTGCTCCCTTAAAAATGACCTCCACAAATGAAAAGAAAAGTGTGTGTAAACAGATAAAGCTGACGAGCAACGCTCAGGGAACAGTGCACGCATTGGATAACGAGGGAGTCCCTGAAATAATAAACTCACTGTCACGGCAAATGTGCTTTATAGTTCTAATTAGTAAGGTCGCGTTTTGGTGGAAATTCAAAATACCACAGCCGTACGACTGATTTTCTGGGATAGAGAGACACCTTTGAAAATCTCTAAGCTTGACCAGGAGTTTGCCCCCTAGCTACATGAAGTCAAGTAGTACTGTTCTGAGAACTTGTACCAGCAATTTTAGATAAAAATTTCAACTATGTTTTATTTTGGCTAACTCTCAATAAATACGAGAAAACAGCCCGACTTTGAAATGAATATGGAACTTTTTTGGCAAAGACCCCTTGCGCTTTCCGCTGGATTGTGCAGTAAGTTTACCAATTTTTCTAATTTTTCTTTTACTTTTCAGTGCGACCTTGTTTAGATCCTAAAAAACCTGAAACACTTTATAGTACTTTCTCCTTTGCTTGAAAGCAATCGCTTTAAAATCAGTGTGTCCATGATAATTTGGCAGGTTATCGCATGTTTGGCAATATACTAGATTCTGTTTAAACTTACAAAATCTAAATGGTTTATTTAATTATAGGTAGATCAAACTTACCAAGGAAAGCAAACTAACTGATAAGTCGGTTATTGTCACGAACATTTGGCCTTGATCAGTTAATTGCAACACTATTTAAAATACCAAAAAAGTCAGCTTCAGTTTATTGATGATAATAAGCTCCAAGGGTAAACTGTATTGAGCGACGGTGGTTCGTTAAAAGGAGCATAAATTCTGTTTTGTCTGTGAAGTGTAGATCAAGTTTATTGCAGTGTGAAATTGAAGCTACACCAAGTTGTCAACTGGATTGGCCTCGGTGGCCTAAACCGCACCCATAGTTCACGACGGCTGGAACAAGTCTACATTAAATTTCGACAGCTGTACTGCTTATATGTGATTCCATTGACTTCATTACTAATTGGTCAGTGAAGATTGTAAAGTTAGCGTTTCCCGACGTTGGTAAACAAACGATTAGCTTGAATTCCTATCAAAACTTGGATTTCGTGTTTATTCAGTACAGGCCGACAAGCATAGTCTGAGCTCAAGTTATGCAGGGTGACATTTCATTACCACCTATGATGAACTCGGAATTAAGACGACCAATAGTTCAAGACTTGTGGCAACCTAACAAGAAAGCTATTCTTTGTCTTATCGTTTTCTTTCCAACAGTATGATTTCTGTGTAGTTAAAATACGGTTTGTTCTTGTCTTAAAGTTCCTTACCAGTGCTCAGAATTAAAAGTTCCTCGTGCTAAGTTATAATGCTGATAGGAGCTTCGAAAAAATATTGGTGCGCAGTCTAAGCCCCACGGGCAATTTTTCATGCAGGTCAATGCCTGCCCATATTTGAGGTTCTAGAGAGAATCGAAAAAGGAGTGAATGAGAAGATGTTCCCTAAGATCGGCCCTTAACGAAACTGAAGTTTCGGAATCCACTAAACGCGTCAACTGGGTTCGCGTCTTAACAATGTAGATTGGGTCTGGGCTATCCCTACCCATTTCCACGATTCAGTATGGCACGTACAAATTAAAGTTCAGGACGATTTAGTGGCTATCTTGTCACCGATCACCATCGCTAACTCAGTATCAGCGTTTCACAGAAACAAACCATGGAAGGAAATGGCGAGACAAAGCTCTCGGCCGGATTAGCGAGCACACCAACCCTTAGCGATCTTGTTCAGCCGCGATACACTTACGCCATCTTGACCACGACCTTCCTAATCTCCTCAGTAAAATGTACCATTTGTTGAAAAAAATAAAACGCGCTTTAGCACTCCGGTCAACACAAATAGAGGTATGCACACCTAATTAATTTTCTGAAGTTCTGACAGTAATTAGATAATTCTTCCGGTGGTACACATAATCGTATTACCCAGGCAGTTGATATCGGTTATCTATAGCATTCCATCTGGCGCCTTTGCGGGCCTGCGGTTTGGTAACGCAGCTCTGCTGTCATCGATATCGAGGTAAATATCGCCATGAACAACAGACGGTCTGTATGGGGTTCTGTTTGCATAGACAAAGGTCAATCGTCATTAGCGCCTGTGAAATTAATAAGTGTCGACGGCCTTTTGAGATTTTAGTGGAAGCTTGGCTTTTCACCGGAGACGTTCACCAACAATGAAAATTAAAGAAACAAATAACGCCAAAGAATGAAAAGGGTATTTCCGGTTCACACGTGCTTTACGAAAAAAGAAAACACGCGTGAAAGAATAAAGCGAGATTTGACCAGTCAGAAAACCGACGAAGGGACGGTGAAAGCTGACTTAAATATACTGTGTGCCTTTAAACATGTTTATCCAAAAAATTTGAGAAGCTACGTGATTTTCAAAATGCGTGTATGAATGATCAATAAAATAGTACTAAAAGATAGAAAAAAATTATTACATCCTCAAAACGTAAATGAATTATGAACTCCTTTTACAATATCGGAATGAAACTGGTAAACAGATCTGAAAAGATACAACATACACGCTTTTTTTTATAAGAATACATCTTATAAAAAATGATATCGAGGCTAAAATTTGCTAATATTTGAAGAATAAACCCGAAGCTGAGATTTTGAAAAGAATACAAAAGAAATACATGTTTTTAACTAAATCGCATAAAATTCTTCGAAAATTGCCCTGAGACTACTCAAAAAGCAACAAAAACAGACTAATAACTTTTCTGGGCTCCTTCCTTGGTGCAGAAGACACAGAACACGTCACAATAGAACACCACCTCACAAACCTATTGTTTTTATTGTTCTCTTCGTTTTTTTTGTCCTTTTGTTTCCTACCGATTGACATCAATTGTGTCTTTTACACCAAGTAAGAGCCCATTTCTGCAAGAATGAACACTCCAGAAAACTCAGACATTCGAAAACAGAAATGTGATACGCTATAACATAAGAACACTCACAAGAATACTTCAGCCTAAAATCGGCAGAAACATAAAAAGCCTCCGCCGGAAAAACAATCAGTCTTATGAAATAAGAGTGTATTTATCGTTTACTGAAAAATGACCTCGAAAATCGTTGATTTTGTTTTCTTGAAAAGTAGTTCAAAATGTAATTATGCTCAGTCCCTGCTCAGTTTTCTTCTTATATGACAGTATTTATTCTGTAAAAAAAGCTAAAAAAATATTCAAATGTTTTTGTTCTGAAAAGTGGTCAATACGGTTAGTGGTCCTTAATTACACCTACAATGAGCGACAAAAGTTTTGAGATATGTAGTAAAATTCAATTTTTAAGCGTCTTGGAAACATTTTCCCCCTTCCTCCCCCCAAAAAAACAATGTTGATTTTTCTATTTCCTAGACGACACAGACCAGAGCACCCAAACAACATTAGAATTATTTGGGAATCAATTAACATAAGATGCAAACAAAATAAAATAAGACTAAGGTTAAATTGAAAAGCATCATTTTCTAAAAGTGTCGCCCATGGCATACAGTGAAAGAAGCAAACATATCAGTGAAACATAATAGGCTCGAAAATCAACTGGTGCCGGGAGGCAGACAGGTTGGAGGCAGGTTAGAGGCTGACCATTTGGCTACTTACAAGCATGACCGAAAAGTTGAACTAGGGTCTACCGAGAAAAAAACTCCTGTCAGAGCGGGCCTTGAGCATGTGACCTCCGGATTTAAACTACTCGGCGTCCTAAAGCAATAGACTTGAGCACGAGGTTCCCGGTGTGGAATAAATCGCACAAACTCTGTTATGCCCCAGAGCCTCATGCTGAGGTCTTTTGTTAGCTGAATTTTAATATATCGGAAATTGGTTTATTTCGAGATAACCTTTTCGGTTCATATCCCATATGATCCATTCGTGACCTACTGCTGTCAATTTGAATTTGTAGAATAGCAAACAGAAATTAGGATTTCAGTTCCTGAAACTGCAACCAGTGATTCCAAGCCTTCATCTTTCTCAGGATCAAGCCAGTTATCGTATTTATTCGATTAAACGCCGCGGCGTTTATTAAATTTTTCGTGATTCGAGGGCGGCGTTTATTTAAAATCCAGTTTATTTCTTCTTATGGTAACTGAACATTTGAATTTCAAAAAATAGAAACCTGGTTTATTCCTTGTCCAACAAATAATTTTTAATATCGTTCTCAATTTCAAAATGTGCAATGCATAAAGTGATAAAAGTTCACTCAATTTCAATGTCACTCTCCTCTTCAAGGAAATAACATTTTTAGGCTTGCGCAAACTTGATTACATTACTGTATCTGCTTTTTGAATCTATTATTGGAATAAACGCCGCATGATGCGGCGTTTATTCGAGGGAGACGTTTATTTATATTTCTGCCCTAAAATGCGGCGTTTATTCGAGGGCGGCGTTTAATGGAATAAATACGGTACACTTTCAACAGTACTTTCATGTGCTACGGACAGTATAGAGTGGCTCTAACTTTTGTCTGTACAGCTGGTGAACATCCGCGTTTATCATTCAAATAAGAGTCACTGAGCAGTTATCACGTACGTAGAACCTGAGCGAGTTATCGGTTTTGTTGTACAGGGTAGTTCAAATTATAAGCTCCGATTATCTGATCATGAACAAACAATTCAAATGAATATAGGTATTAAGAGCTGCTATAATGCGGTACACCGCGAAATTTCGATGAAGAATCAGAACCTACTTGAATCGAAAGAAATTTTGGTTGGCTTATCATTTTCTCAAGAGGCCTAATTTCGTTATAGAAAGGAATTTTCTCTTTTGGTTATATTGTTTCTGGCGGTTCAGTTGTGCGTCGAAGATTTTAGGGACTAGGTTGGGTCACTAAGCCATTGGAGTTATTTGTAGCCACTTGTTTAAACCAAATGTTATAGGCCACAGCAGAGCCTTTTTTTACTATAACAGAGATAAAAGAATATCTTCTAGCAGGGTGGTGTAGGGTTGACTTTGAATTGAAATTTTACTGAGTAATTAGTGCTCACCGACGTTCCTGCTCTAGAAGTAACGGCTGTTCACGTTTTTATGGTTACAAAGGTTCGT
>OMLO01002725.1_pt1 | contig 14399 bp, 8 predicted proteins | sample 1674811 | NCBI WGS metagenome assembly OMLO01 (sample SAMN06265003, study PRJEB25207) | coral metagenome | isolation source: Coral host | place: Mexico:La Bocana,Puerto Morelos, Mexico | collected 2008-11-13
AAGCTATGTTTTTAAGTCTCCAAGTATTTGCTTTCAAAGGACAAAATATGAAATTAACTGTGAAGATGTTGTTTACTTGTATTCTATGTTTTGACCTTCGTGATTATTTATTTCGCGTTACATCGATCTGTGTGAGCTTAAAGTCACCTGCCAGTTCTGATGGACAAAACAGTAAAGCTGCGTGGCTATTTATTTCGCGTTACATCGAACTGTATGAGGTGTGCCACCCACCAGTTCTGATGGACAAAACATTAGAACTGCGTGATTATATATTTTGCATTACATCGAACTGTATGAGGTGAGTCACCCACCAGTTCTGATGGACAAAACATTAAACCTGCGTGATTTTTGTTTCACGTTACGTCGAACTGTATGAGGCGTGCCACCCGCCAGTTCTGATGGACAAAACATTAAACCTGGGTGATTTTTATTTCGCGTTACATCGAACTGTATGAGGTGTGCCACCCACCAGTTCTGATGGACAAAACATTAGAGCTGCGTGATTATTTATTTCGCGTTACATTGAATTGTATGAGGTGTGCCACCCGCCAGTTCTGATGGACAAAACATTAAGCCTGCGTGATTATTCATTGCGCGTTACATTGAACTGTATGAGGTGTGTCACCCGCCAGTTCTGATGGACAAAACATTAAGCTTGCGTGATTATTCATTTTGCGTTACATTGAACTGTATGAGGTGTGCCACCCGCCAGTTCTGATGGACAAAAATTAGAGCTGCATGATTATTTATTTCGCGTTACATCGAACTGTATGAGGTGTGCCACCTGCCAGTTCTGATGGACAAAACATTAAACCTGCGTGATTATTTATTTCACTTAACATCGAACTGTATGAGGTGTGCCACCAGCCAGTTCTCATGGACAAAACAGTAAAGCTGCGTGGTTATTTATTTCGTGTTACATCGAACTGTCCGAGGCGGGTCACCCGCTTGTTCTGATGGACAAACCTGACAAACAATAAACTACTCCTCTCAGCATTCTGACAAATTTCTTGCAGATTTAGCGAGACTTCCGGGAAAATGCGACCTCTCATTCCACTAGCTGGCGGTTTCATTATGTTACAACCTTAACTGTTGACCTTTCTGTCATCCACCGGCGTTAACGTTTTCACTGGACCCGGCATTTGCAAACATAGTCGAGCAATTAAACACTCGAAAATGTACTATTTTCTGATGATGAGTTCTTTTCTAGCTTTTGGCGTAACAAAAAGGCTAGCAAAACAAAAATTACGAAGGCGCAATTTCGAAATATTTAGAGTAGGCCTTACCGTCATAACTCAGTTGGCGTCTCCATCGGCCAGCAAAAAACGTAGTCCTTCTATAAATGCTTCAATAAATGTGGTTGGTTCTGAGGCCCATGTTATACTTTAAAAGGGCTCCCTATAATGGTATGCCTGCTGAGGACGTAGGCTAGTGTAGATTGTGTGTACTCAAAGGAAAACGGCAGTGTTGTCTGATATTTTAATGATTTGAAAAAAACGGCACAAAATTCAAAACTGATAGTGAATTTTCCCACGTTTTCTTGGTGAAATTCCGTAAAATTTGGCAGACTACATGGCTGTGTATGGCTATATAGGGTCTGTGTAGGGTCTGTGTAGGGCTGTGCAGGGCTGTGTAGGGCTATGTATGGCTATGTATGGCTCTGTATAACTATGTATGGCCATGTATGGCTATATAGTTGTGTAATTATATGACAATTATATGACAACGACAGGTAACACTGCATTTACGTACCTACCAAAATCTCAGCAAAAAAGTTGACAAAAAAGGCGACAAAAAAGTTGACGAGAAAGGCGACAAAAAAACTTGACAAGAAACTCAACATAAAACTCGACAAAAAACTTGACAAAAAACTTGACAAAAAACTTGACATAAGACTTGACAAAAAACTTGGCAAGAAACTTGGCAAGAAACTCGACAAAAAACTGGACATGAGGGCAGCAAAAAGAAAGGGAAACCATGGCACTTACTGGGCTCCGTACCTTTTAGGATTCTCTCATTCTATTAGAAGCCTTAAATCAGTTTTAGGCTATTCTTTCCTGCTAGTTTGCATAAATATGCTAGACAAAGATTACAAAATCAATCCTTAGATATATATTTGTAAATGATAAGCAATATGAAGATTTCTAAAAATAGTTGTAAAAAATAAATTTGATATTTGCAATCAGGACAACAAAGAGCTCTGAAACTCTGGATCTTTCAGTCTTATTTTAACTATCCCTTCCTTTGTATGCAACTTCCAAGAACTTTTTTCCATTTCAACGAAACAAAAGCATTTAATGCCTTCTTGTAGCATCACAAGGCAGGCTTAGACCTGAAATTCTCAATTCGCAAGGGAAGCGAAAGAGAGGTTGTCCACAGAATACCTGGAGATCTTTGCTAGAAGCAGAGATTAAGTAAATAGAGTTGGTATCAGCTAGAGAGGGATGCACAGGACATTAGGCTATGGAGAGAGACTGTTGATGGCCTATGCTTCTGAGAAGTAGTGAAGGGCAAACAGACATTTAATGCTTGAAGCATTTGCTTACCTACTGGTTATAATGTAATGGAGTTGCTGGACATCATGTTGGTTGATTGCATCAAAGTAGCTTGGTCAGAGATCCCTAAATAGATGCTGTTTCTGATAAGGAGAAAAACAACAACAAATAAAGCCATTCTTCACTGAATAGTGTTCAATAAGTGAAATGCACAACCAAACAAAATCTATTTCAGTTGGGAGCTTGTCAGTCACATTGCTACAGTAACTGTTGACAGGCACATTATCAAAAAATAGAAACTGTTGCCAATAACTTCATCAAGTCCCCACTTGCCATGGATATTTTCTGGAACTGCAGAATAAAATTCTGAACAATTTGGCAAAGAGGTTCTTATAACTTTGGTTGTATTATTTTACAGTGCCAAATACACAAAATTGCTGTAACAACCCAGACATTTTTATCATGACCTTGAAGTTTTAATCTAGCAAGAGTCTATAGAGTGTGAAATTTTGGATATAAATAGCAACCCAGCTATTTGAGCATTTTTACTAACGGCTTCAAAACACTGTGCCGAGCACGTACCATACAACACCTCATCAGCATAAGAGACTTAAGGTTTTGACAAATCAGGTCTGACATAACAAATAAACATCTCAAAGTATGTAGGAGTGTAACAGTCATGAACATCTTACATGCATCATAAGATACTGTTTCAACCATGTACATAGGAGAATCAATGACAGGAAACATTTACACCCACCCCAAGGAAGGTTCACACAAAATCCAAGAGGGAGGGGATTTCAATAGTACAATTTTTTAAAGGTAAGTATGATGCTAAACTAGAATCTCTTGTATCTTGCCCCAAAATGCATCAATTATATTGTCAGAACAGGAATTTGTCAAGGTCACCATTTTAATTTAGTCAAGACACTTGAGACAATTCCTTGAACTAAACCTTATTGCTTAACACTGCGATGATCTATACTTCTTTTGGTTAACTGGTATCGAAACTGGTAACCATATTCTTAAGATGAGTGTATAAAAGGTGGGCACAATAAAATCTACTTCTACTTGTAATCTGCCTTCTTCTCCAAACAATATTGAACGTTTTTACTTGTAAAATTGATATCAACAATGTAATGGTGTTAGGACTATGCTAGACCAAAGAATTATAGTTTATCTGAAAAGTAGAAAACATTTCGTTGCTTATTGCTTTTCAAACAGTTCTAACTATCAAAACTGAGTAAAGACGAACGATTTTAATCAAAAAATACCTTCTTCTCTCCGAGAAGTGCACAGTTCGGCCATTGTCAGTTGTGACGTCCGCAGAGGATCTTGGGACAATAACAAAGTACTAACTTACAGGGATCTTAGTCAGGAACTCCACGAAAAAAGCACGAGAGCAGGGGGGTGGGCAACAAGAAAGAGTTTGGTTACCTTCCTGCAGATCGGGAGTTAGCGAACAAAGGAGGCAACCCAACTTAGTCAGATTACACGCTCTTGGCCGGAGATGACTAGCTCAAACACATTACACTTTCGGCCACCTAAGCACTGGACGCGGCTTCTCTTAATTAAGTTCTTCTTTAATTTAGTCAAAAAAATCCAAAAGCAAGTGTTCACTAGCCCAGGGCTATCGGACAAGAGTATCTTTGAACACTGTGGGGCACATGTAAAACAGACTTAGGGCTTTTTATCTGCTTTCACTGTTCTCAGAATTTGTTTGTGATCTCAGTACGATACTCGTCAGTGGAGTATCGCGGAAATCAAACCAACGAAAATGAAAGGTATTTGCATTACAGGGTATGAATTTACTGCCTGAGCGTGGCTCTACATTGATAAGCTACTAGTTACGACTTGCAGGACAATATTTTGCAAATACAGTTTTGAAAAAAGTGACGATAATGAAACAAATGCCAATGGAATGATCCAGTTTGGTTAAGTTTACATGATAGGTAAAATGGGGTAAAATTTGATACCAAGTCTATTTTTTTTAACAAGATGAAGATTGTTTAGGTAAGGTAGAAGAAAGCCCTTACATTTGAATTCTTTAGTAGCGTTTGATATGCGCTTCTGTTCTTGTTCATTCCTCAAAACCCAGTCTGAGTAGTTCTTGATCAGCGGTAAAAATCATCAGAGACAGTGAGAGACTCTTTATTCATCAATCAATACTATACTATTAAAGCATGTCACACAATATAAATAAGGCTTCTTAAGAAGCAATCAAGTAATAGCGTGGCTCTACCAGCTAGCAACACACAAAAACACCTCTTATGACTATAACACTAACTGTTCGCTAAGTTCTACTACGTCTACGATAATATTAAAGAATAAATGCTGAAATTTAAATGTACGTACTTGCAATTCAATTCATTCAATTTTTAATAAGAGATAAACATTTAATGCCAAATTATTTCAAAAATCTAATCATAAGTTTGTAATTATTTCTGCGACTGAGTAAGAATTTATATTTGTTATTCAAATAATATTCATAGGTCAATTTCTATTCCTCCAATCATTAAATAGCTTACAGTTTAACTATGGGGGACAGGGAACAGGGCAGGGCTCAGTTGATGGAAATAAAAAAAGGATATTTTTAAGTTTGAAATTTTTGAATCTGAGATTTTTTGAGTAAGAAAATTTGACATGTATTTATTTTTGCTTGGCTTGATTTAAAAAGGGATTTTTTGGGTATTAAATACAATCTGAATATTCGTGGCAGTGCACAAACCAGTTCTACAAATAAAGTAAAACCAAACATGTTCTTTGGTTATTTTAAGATACTTTATTCTAACATGTGGTGAAGTTTAAGGAATTTAAATGAAAGAAAGGGGGTTATTTTTTTTTGACCTTGTAATCCTTTGTTTCAGTCCCCCTAGGTCTCTGGACCATGTTAGAAATTAATATATTACTAATGATCTACTGTACACACATTTTGCGCTTTGCAGGACATTTCCATGCGAAAGCCAAGTTTCCGAACTTTGACCCTTGACGTAGTTCAGTAGATTGAAACCAATCTTGATTACCAATCACAGAAAAATGAACGTCGATAGTCCCTGATTCCTAAATTAATAAATTACCTTTTGCTTTATTTTAACGGCAGAGACCAAGGCCTTTGCAATCAAATGTTTCTACTGCTCTGCTCACAGCTGGACTTGCCGATGGCCAAAGAATTCACTAAACAATTTTACCATTGTGCTTCACATTTTTGGGTCAGGTCCACAACTACGCCTGTGGAATCTACAGAACGGAATTTTCACTCTCAAAACGCATCAAATATTTTCTTTCACACTACATCAGAGGAAAAATGAAAACACTTATTTTGGATTTGTTTCAGAAATGTTTTCTATCCACACGTATTGGTAAACGCAACGCCGCTCTGTTTTCGTGACGGACAACTGTAGACCGAAGGCCTAACCAAAGACATAATGTTGAGTTTTCTAATTTCACCAGTGTAGTGTGGAGAGGGCTTGGTACCGCTCCCAATGTGATGACGACTACTAGCCATAGCTGACTGGTGACTGACAGCTTTCAGTTCTGTTGTATATTTCACAATTAAAATAACGACTTTCACGATTAAACACTGCAACAAAATGGAAAAACCTAAAACCGTTTTGGTTAAAAAATTAATGACAACATTTCCATGTTTTGTCAACGTCATTATCAAATCAACTAAGTGAATAAAAGTGCACGAATTTAAATATACATTAATTTCCTAATAGACACGAATGCAGAGAAAACAATGATAAAAATACTTTTGCTGATTTTTTGTTAAAATATTCTACCATTTTATTGCAGTGGTTTAGAGTGCAAAAAATTATTATTAAGCATATCTTTTCTTCTACAAATTACAAAATAAAAGCTATAGTAAATAAACTTGTTTGTATTAATTTCTTAACACCATATCTCTTGTCAGATGCTTTACCATGTTTCGATATCGTGCAAATTATTTTAAAATTTAATGCGAGCCTGCGTTCAAAAACACTTTAGCTTCCGCTGCTTTTTGATCAAACATCCTCTTGGTTCTGATCCAAACAGGATCCTGAAAGCACAATGTTAATGGTGTTTACAAGAGATTTTTAAATATTTAGTATTTTTAGGGACACCTTGTTTGTTACAACCCAAGAATGAGATACATTGTAGCAAGACAATTTAAAACTCCTGAACTAAAGTGACCCATTAAACCTTAGGGTTAAATAGTATGTTATCACTTACATTACATAAGGACATTCGCACGAATTCTACTTGATAGATTTTTTTTAAACTCCTAGGGACAGATAATGAATAACCTGTTTCAGAAATGACACAAAAACTGGGGTCACCAGAGCGTGTGGAAAACTAGTCTGATTTTGATAAATTGGTGCGCGCAATTCAGCATGGTCTACATGGTTTTTAGGTTAAAAGATCAAAGATAATTCAACAGAGGCAAACTATTCTAATAATACTTTGTACAAGTGAATATGTGGCGTTTATAATTCAAAATTTTGCCATCATATTCACAAACCTTAACCCTTAAAGAGGGATTTGAAACTGCTGCACAGCTAAACAGAACGGAATTCAATGGACCGTCTTGCAAAAAATTCAAACTTTTACTCAATAGATTTTCTTTATTTTTCGCAGAAAATTGGTAGAGCAAAGGACCCATCGAGAAAAAAATATGGTTCACCAAACGTCCAAGATCATTAAATTCCACACAAATGGCCATTTGCCCTATTATGCATGACGTGGCGTGTGAATTTTGTGCCCAGTAAGGAAGCGCAGTACCATTTCGGGTATCTCAATTTCGGATACAAAAAGTGCCCCCCCAAAAAAATATAAGCACACAAAGTTGCACGTTCTTCTTACCTCTACTAATTTCAACAAATAAGGTGTCATCTTGCTGGCAAATCTTTCACTACTTTCACGTGGCAAAACAGAAGGCAGGTGATCTATGGCTACCACATCAAGGGGCTTACTGCAACTATTAAATAAAATGTAGAAAATGCAACTGAGGCACATGACTTTGAGAACTTCATGCAATTGCAAAGGGAATGTCTCAATTCAATTTAACATTGCTTTGAATCAAACAGAAATCCATACTCTAGGTTAGGGAGATGGGCATTTTCAAGGAATGGAAGTGATAAAAAGATGCAAAGTTCCTTTGTTGGCTAAGACAGACAAATTTGGTGGATTGAAATGATGCTTGTTTTGCAGTTTAAACAGTATCTGTTGGGTTATTTTCATCATAGGGAGGCACCGTGGCCTCATGGATTGGGCGGTCCAGGTTTGAGTCCTGGTCAGGGACATTGCGTTGTGTTCATGGGCAAAACACTTTACTCTCACAGTGCCTCTCTTCACCCAGGTGTATAAATGGGTGCCAGTGAACTTAATGTTGGGGGTAGCCCTGCAATGGACTAGCATCCCATCCAGGGGGGAGTAGAAATACTCCTATTCGCTTCATGTTACTGAAACCAAGATAAGCTCCGGCCTGATGAGCCACTTGGCTTGTATGCAGACTTTATCTACCTACCTATTTTCATCATTTCTTAGGTATCTCTTTTTCCATTTGTTTATTCTTAATTTTTAAGGGGGGGGGGGGGGGGGCATTCAAAAAATACTACACAAAGATTTTTACATTTGCAAATAATTCATACATTTAGTTTGTAGATTCAGGTATTGAAATTATTCAACTTAACACCTGTGCACTAATTTACTTTTGGTAGCTCAAAGGAGGGCACCTATTGAAAAGGATGCTCTTAATGGTAAATACAGCTGCCATTTTCACAAACAACAACAGATACTTTAACTAGAGATTATAACAGTATAGCTTTCATAGTCATAACACCATTTCCTCCATCCTTCCATACAAATACATTTGTATTGAGATCAATGGTTTTATCAACTGGGTTGATATTGTGAATTGGCCACCATAAAGATATTCCAAAGCTCCAACAAAGGGCTAACACTTGGAAAGTCTTGTAATACTGCCCATTGAGGCAGCACCACTGTTTCTTTAGAAACTTGCCCCTGTATTGGAATCAGCTTACAGAGCAAGCATTCCCAATTAAGTGAAGAACCTTATTGGCATCTAGGCAAATGAAAATTGGGACGCTCTTGCCCAATTATCACGTGACCAGCAGGCAAGGAACCCATCGCTCATATGGGAATGCTTGCTGTAAGTTACAGAATACATTTAGATGAGAAACCCAACTACATAGTAATTTCTTTAATGCATGTCACTACATGTACTTTTGGATTAGAAGAGAGGTGCTTATTAGAAAAACAAAATGGGTGGGTCAGAAATGGGTGACTTATTGGATGTAAGACTCTACATTGAATTGATATGGTAATTTGTATAGTTAAATGTTCTAAGAATGACATACAAAGACCCTGGAATCTACACTTTTTGATCACTTTTTACTCTTCACAGATTTATATATTTATTCTTTGTAAGTGTATAAACCCACCTGAGATTTATTCTCTCACATGGCTGATCAAATGTAGTTATTGAATCATAGAATGGCAAAGGATTGTATGGATTATTTGGATCACAACTCACATCAACCACCACACTCAAATTCCTGTATGTATAAACATTGTAATTAGTTACATTCAAACCTCTATTAACCTACCTATTAGGCAGCTACCTATTTTAAGCACCCACCTGCATTAACCAAAGTCCCAAAATTTATTCTAAGGAAAATACTGTAAATAAACTCTATTAACAGCCACCTCTCCTAACCCACTGACCCTCATGCTGCGCGGAACCAGCGATGACAACATTGGCCTTTGTTCTAGTGTTGACGTCATCACCTTTGACGTCAAAATTGGCATCATTTATAGTCAAATTCTGCAGGAGGGAAAAATCTTTCCAATGATACCCAGATCAGAGTGATAAGCTCATTAAGCACGGGCCTGATATATGTATGAAAATGCTCAGAAGTTTGAGACAAAAAAATGCTTTCTCAAAAAGTTTTGAACTGGAAGCAAGCACAGTATAAGGTCAATTACTTCTGCAAAACGCTCAGAAAAGGAGAAAAAGAAAAGACAAAAAAGTTACAAAACCTCAACAAGTCTAAAGATGTAGGTCACTTTCTCACCCAGTCTCCAAAGTTTGATTTCTATGCATGCCCAAGCAAAAATGTCTTAAAACATGGTGCTACTGGAAAGAAAGGCATGTTATCATATTGCAAATGCTTTTTGGAGTAGATTGGAGCTGATTTGGCTCATATCCAGTCAGAAATTCTCCAAAATGTTGAAAGAGTGCATTTTTGGCAAAAAGCTCCAGGAGTCAATGGTTTAAGTGACCAAAGTCACCTTTTAGTTGTCCCAATATTAGACTTTTCCTATCACCTTTACCCCTATTTTATGACCACCCAAAATTTAATACATATCAATTTACTAAGCTTTCAATTTGAATAAAACTTGTGTTTGTTTGTAAAACTCAAAACAATTTTAGACAAACAAAAAAAACCATCATTTGTGCCCATATATCACAAAATGCACTTGCATTCATTATGATTTTCAATACGTAAACCAGTAATGCATGTACCTGTCATCTGTCTCCAACATTTCCTTTGTGAGAAAAGGTGGAATTTTCTACAAAGAAGAAAAGAGCTGAATTTTAAAAATACTATGTGTGGTTCTAGAGGGGGGGGGGGTCCATATGAAGGGAGGTATGGATATTTTCTGGAACTACACATTGGCTAAATTTTGCCCAAACAACAATGGCTTTCCAACTTGGCTGTGACAAAAAAGGAAGAAAATAACAGCCTCAGCCATGTAGAATTTTTTCAGAGGGTTTTGTTCGCACATCTCTTCACACAGGGCTCATTCAATAGCGACACATTAAACATGTAAATTTTCCATAATGAAGTGATCAAAGTAACAAAGACCAATAGTCATCCAAAAGAGTATACCTCCATTAGAAGAATGCAGTTAACAAGAATATCATAGTCCAGTATCTGCTTGAAAGGGCCGCCTGGTTTTGTTTCCTCCAAATCCCACTCGGCAATGGAAGACCTAGCAGTGAAAGCCAACACAGCAGCTGTCACAACTAGCACATAGCTTTGTTTTCTAATGTTATTTGCCACCCGGGGGGACCGTATAGTGAAAAAAACTGTGACTGAGGTCTTGAAAACGCTCCCTGAGGTTATTCAAATAACCAAGTTTGAATTAGTGGGACCAACTGTATGGTACAAATATGGCCTAGGTTGTTCAAAAGGTGGATAACGCTATCCACCAGATAAATCACTATCCAGCGGATAGAGTAGTTTGTTTTGTTAACACTTATCCACTGGATAGCAATTTATCCAGTGGATAGCGTTATCCAGCTTTGAACAACTGAGACCTGGCTCTTACTTTGGAAGACCCAGCTTATAAGCAATCTCTAAGGCTCCTTTACCACAGCGACCAAGAGCACCAATCACCATGATCCGAGGAAACACTTCAGGAAGACCTAACATGTCAAAATTGAAACAATAACATCATTTCAAACTCGCAGGCATTATGTATCTACACCAGTAGAACTACTTTTATTACTTAATATCCAATGCAGAATTTCTGCAATTCATTTGATGATAATCCATGATGCACTAAATTTTGAAAGCACTCCCTTTTGGAACAATCCATTTTTTCCCTGTTCAACAGATATGTGAGATATAACCTGATTTAAAGTATGAAAAATACTTCAATCATTTTTTTTTACTCTGATCATATTTTATCAGTGTTTTTGAAGGGTAGTTACTACTGTACTTACTGAAAATCAAACCCAAGAAACAGCCAATGAGTATAAAATATTTCAGTTTGAATTTTAGCCTTGATCACGTGGGCCCTCAACATACAAAGAGAGAGGTTTGCTGCCTAGGCTAAAATCAACAGGGATGCTTATTGTAGCTTGCAGTTGAGTAAAATAAATAAATTTGTGGATTTTTGCTGCTACAGAACTAAACCTTAAAATGAGTTATTGTGGTGCCTTATGGCAAATATAGCCTGACTTATCTAGGACCTGTCATTTGGTCCAAACTCGACAAATTTATTCGATAGTCTAAATCATTGGATATTTTTAAAAAGCAAATCAAATTGGTCAGTTTCACAAGTCTGCTGGACAATACATGTGAAGACTGTTTTTTATGTAACAACTAAGAAGAAGAAGAAGTGACTTAAACACATAGCTTATTGTCCGTTTTATACATTTCTTAGTACCTACACATGTACATATATTTTATACTTTTATTATTTATTAGCTCTCGAATTTAGTTAGATGTCCCCAAAATTATTGTTATTTTAGAATATTGGTACCTCCTAGGGTTGAAAATGAATTGGAGACAGAAGGAGATTCTAGTACCTTTAAGAGATTCTTAAAAAGTTTCCCATGGAACCCCCCCTCCCTCTCTTACATGTAGGATTGAATATCGATTTGAGACACCCCCACAAAAGAGGATTCTGGAACCTATTAGAGATTCTAATCAAAATTTACTTTAGGACCCACCCCCTCACCACTTTTATAGGAAAGACCCTTGCTTGGCACATTCCCACGATCAACACTAGCATTTACCAGCTTTCCATTGGAAAGTAAAAAAACTGAAAAGTAATACACCAATATACTTACCTGATCTAGGAACAAGCTGTAAATTAACTTTTACACAAAAGGCTTCAGTGAAAAACATCATTCTAATATTTACTGGTCCTCCATACTGGAGTATTGAGAGAGCTGGCAAGTAGGTCTGAATAAACGAAATATTTACATGTGGTATGGTGCAATCAAATCTGCCATTTTTGATTTCTCCTCTGGCCTCTGACAGATACCAGTATTGTGAAGGACCACATTCCATTATGGAAAATAAAATTTTGCGACATCTACCTTCCAAAGTGGAGAGTGGCGTAAAAGGTTATTGTCAAGCCCTGCATTCTAGCTAATTACCTTTCAACTTGGCAACTTGTTTGAGTTGTAGTTTGATGTGATCAATGAATGCAGCTTCATTATCATAAGGTTTCACTGCAGCCATTGGTATATTGGGACTGTTGAGAAAGTGAACTTATTACAAAATTTTCAAACTTTCAAAGTTCCTAAAACCAGTTTAGTTTTGCCTTGTTGTACCTCAGTTGCTGATGACACCAAGCAAGCATTCCTACACCCATTCCACCAAGTCCTGCCATTCCACTAAATTCAGCTACAACTCTTCTTCCTGGAGGTGAACAGTTAGAAATCAAATTAAATTGACTGGTGCTTAATGTTCATTTACTATATGCTAATAAATAATAAGTTATCATAATCACTGGCAGATCAGCCAGAGCTTTCAACTCAAAGTTTTCCCTTAAAATAAAAAAATAAAAAAATAAAAAAATGGGAGGCGTGATGGCCTCATGGTTAGTGCGCTCATCCCCGGAGTGAGTGGTCCGGGTTCCAGCCCTGGCCGGGGACATTGTGTTGTGTTCTTGGGAAAGACACTCTCACAGTGCCTCTCTCCACCCAGGTGTATAAATGGGTACCGGTAAATTGTTGGGGAAACCTAACAAATTGCGGGGGAATGACCTGCGATGGGCTAGCATCCTGTCCAGGGGGAGTAGAAATACTCCTAGCTGCTTCATGCTACAGAAACCGGGGATAAGCTCTGGCAGCTATGGTCCACTAGGATCGAAAGGCTTCATTTCTTCCCTTAAAATCAGGGATGCAGCTTATCTGTGAGAATATCTAACCATCATGCCATACATTTGCATAAATTAACACTATCTGTTGAAAATGTATAAGTTCTTAAAGCAAACAGGCAAGAACTTTATAAAACTAATAATATCAGAGTACACAATAATCATTGATACTTTTACAACTTTGGTGGCACCTAAAAGAACGATTTATTTTTGTTCACAAATATAAGCTTACATCTCTTGCGGCCTGTTAAACAGCAGTAAACCTTCATTATTTTTAAACTTTCCTTGAATCTTTTTTGCTGATTAAAAATGATCAATGGCCATTGAATGGACATTGTCATGCAATACAAACTTTCTTTCACATGAATGATGGTCTAGACAATATTGCCGTCTTTTGAAAAACCTTCTCTTATTTACAGCTGTCTGACAAGGGTTTCTCAATGTGACTTACCAGCCTCATCAGTCATAAATTCAATATCATAAATGCTGCCTCCTCCCTTGATGAATCGGTGAAGTAAGTCTGCCCAACCTGTTTGATTCTATTAGGCAATAAAGATATTCAGTTAAAAAGAAAGCAGTTTTAATAAAACAATGATTTATAGAATAAATCAAGTTATTCTTGCATTTTGATTGGTTCGCTGGGTTGCAGTGTCACATCATCAAAAATAAAAATCATAACCATTCAGTAAGATAATTGATATATAAACAACCTGGCGGTTATTCATTCACGCATTATTCGAAAAAAGTGCTATCTTATCACATTTTGGGATCATCTGTGATCTGTTACTGAACAGACACAGCAACATGGAATCTATTTGTTAAATATAGGCAATAACCAAATTATAATGTTAATTTACATGTTGTTTAGAATGTCATTGTCAGCAGAAATTAACAAAGGTACATGTACATCAGAGATGGAGTGTTCAGATGGCAAAACATTTCCTTACCTTATATGCATGAGCAAAGAAGATGTGCCTTTGAGATATTGGGTCCTCACAGTGAGGAAGTTCTTTTAGTCCCAAAATTATGGCCTCTGTGGGAGCACTGACCCAAGACCCTGCAGGGACCATATCAACTCCTGGAATGCTTAAAAAATAAATAAAAAGAGGTCATGTTGATTTTGTCTGCCTAATGCACACACTTTTAAACCTTTTTACTGGATTATAAATAAAATATGTGCTTTTTTCCTTACAATATTTGCTACGTTTCTCAAAAGCAGTAGAAGAAATACTTAAGTGTATATTGTGTTAGTATAATCTATAATTTAAATTACACATTATA
>OMLO01002726.1_pt1 | contig 14398 bp, 9 predicted proteins | sample 1674811 | NCBI WGS metagenome assembly OMLO01 (sample SAMN06265003, study PRJEB25207) | coral metagenome | isolation source: Coral host | place: Mexico:La Bocana,Puerto Morelos, Mexico | collected 2008-11-13
TCGCAAGTTAATGGCTGCACATCAAAACTTATTTTGTAACATTAAAATTAGCCCAACGAACCTCGTTTTTGAGTTAATAATTCAAAATAATTTTAATCTCAAGAGACGTTGTCTATAAACTAATTGACAGCCATATATGAATCGGGTCTCATCTTTCTGCGGCGTACGTGCACAATATAACTAAACATTCCTATTAACCAGATTACTTCTATGACGCATTTTTGTTCTTTCCGTACTAAATGGTTATTCCATTAAATGGAATAATTAATTTATAAGTAAATTAGTTCATTCTGATTGGCTAAGAGCTGGTCAATTTATCGTTAATTGATAATTCGCGCCGCAGTACAAATTAACGCACATTCGTAATATTTTCAGCCACATAATTAATGAGTACAGTGGGTTTTTTTATATATAAATAAGAATATTTTTTTCAGACCGAGGCTGGATATTCTTACTTTCGACTGATTTTATGCTGAAAATTTCAGCGTCAATATCATTCTGAAACATATTCTTAAAAAAAAACAAAAGGAGAGTGTAATGGCATAAAGCTTAAGCAATACTTTTGAAATTTTAAAAATATCTCAAATTAGACTCGACTGAAGGCTCGTGAAATTTTGAGAGAAGTTCCAATATCACGCGTAGTGTAAATCTTTAATTGCATTCGCAGTTATACGATTACTGACGTATTTCTGGTCAAAATAGGAAGCTTAAAACGACAACGACGGCAATGAGAACGCCACCAAACAAAATGTTTAATGAGCAAACCAAAAGCTGTGCACGTGCGTTATATATCCTTGTACATTTCTTTGCCGTCCTTCGCAAAACAACAATGTAAAATGACCAAGTTCTACGTCCTCTGTGTAAGGTGGACGACGGTGGTTAATTTTTCGTATTTCCATTTAGAAATGAACGCCGTAGTTGCATATTTAGCTTACGCAAGTTGTAGAGCCATTAGCTTACCGAACAGATCTAGACAATCGCGAATTTTCCTTATAAAATATAAATTTAGTTGTCTAGGCGTCGACCTCGTTGTCGTTGTCGCGTCGTTGCTTAAGCTTCCTAAATTGTGGGATGTCACCATAAGGGGATTTTATCAGGTGATTTGTCCTGACTAATTTTACCACAACAAATTTGATAGATTCTAGTGCGATGCTACGTCAGAAGTAATATGTGGTAAGGCGCTTTGGTCGTCTCGTGTTCATTCCTGTGTCCTCTTTTTCTGAAAGGCAGTGAATGCTCTCTGGGCAGCTGCTGGTGTAGCCATCAAGAGATCTTACTTGAACACCAATTCCAGCCGTGTCCTCACACGGTAAGGCCGCCTCGTTAAAAGAAGTGCTTCTATTTCCAGCTCGAATGCTGTAGGTATCCTTGAAATAGACTCTCGGTCTGTTAGCAATGAAGAGCCTAGGCGGACCCAATTCGATTTCTCGCTCTTCCTCTTTTAGAGAATACAGCTTGTACGTTTCTTCTGTGAACGTCTGAAGCCTTCGATGTTTTCCATGTAAACGATATGCACTGGATGTTCGTCTATGATATTCCTGTTCATCTTCGCTAGATTCTAAAAACTTCAACTGCCATGGCTTAACTGCAGCGACTCTTCCACGCTCAATCATTTGGTTTCGCGGCCGAGTGCTAGTCACCTTGTCTACATCACTACAATCAGTATCAGATGATTCGTGACGGATAAAACGTGTTCCGTAAGCCCATGACAGGCCGGACGCTTTCTTGGGCTTCGGCAACGAGTCGTGGCCTGAATAGATTTTGTTAAGCCTCTTAGGACTTTGCAGGTTGGCATCGGATGCAGTTTTTCTTCCCCCACCAAGGCAATCCCCTGTGAATTTGGACGGTTCTGCGTGGAAGCCATGTTTTTGCACACTGATGGATTCATCTTGTGATGGTATAATCGAGGATCTGATATTATCAATATCAACTGACACATTTTCTTTGGAACGCTCAGTTGAAGTTTTATGTATGTGCTTGTCATTGTAACAAGTCGCAGCAACAGTCAGGAAATTTGAATTTCCAACTTTCACAGGGGCGGGGCTTAAATAACGCTCTTCCCAGACTTTCACCGGACTTTGATATCTGTTGTTGTCCGCGTTATAAATGTTGCTCATCCGATTTGGTATAGACCCATGTTGGTTAAAATTGATGGAAGACCGTTGGTCACCACCGGGTATGCGTGTATTCCTTAAACATTTTGCCGACTGAAATGTCTCTCTCTCTTTGCCACTGATCTCCCCCGTGTTATTGAATTCTGTGTCAGCATTTTCTTCAGCGGCTGGCCTTTTTTGACAGTTTTGTAGCCTGGACTTTATACAGGTTCTAGTGATGTACGCCGTTGCAAGGACAATTACTAGCAGGCCAACTGCTAAGGCCACGGCAACGAAATAAACACCGTCATAGCTCGAATGTGGCTTAGTTTTAGGAGTCGTTGCAGGAAATATGTTCCCTGTTGTATTTGAAGCAGTTGGTGTTGTTGTAGTCGTTTTGTAAGCTAGACCTTTGACAGTCTTGCCTTTTACAGGAATGTCTACCGTTGATGTTAAATGGCTCGTATTCCTGTTGTTGTCCTCTTCAAATCCTGGCCAGTCGTCCCTAAATGCGTTGGCGCATTTGCCTACAAAAATGCCCTTTGACTCGGAATGATGACGACTAAAGTTCACAAGATGTTTGTTTACATAAACACCACGGAAACATCCAATAAAGCTGGGATAGTAACGCGCACTGCGTCCAAAACGTAATGTAACCTGTGCCTCCCGGCGTCCACGTGCATCTCTAAGGTTTGGCGTTTCCAGTTTCTCTCTGACATTGTATTGCGCCTTTAATTCGTCATTGATGAGCAGATTGGCTCCAGTTTCCATGGCAACGTGGAATGATACTTTGTGCCAGTTGTTATCAGAGAGAGAAATCCCATTGGAGGACATATGAAAGAATTCTCCTCTCTGTTCATTGCTCTCCTTGAATCTCGCAGACACCTTCATTTTTCCCGCTTCAAGGAAAAACAAGGCTGTCACCATTTGACTCGTTATTTTCCCGATAAATGCCTGAGACTGAAGAGTTCTTATTTGGAATTCGTACGATGTATTAACCCTGATGTTGTCTCTTATCGCTAATAGTATTTTGGAGTTTTTATCAGCGAACGAAACAATAGAGTTTTTTGCCTCCGTGCATCTTACTGAAACATCTCCGTACTGTTTTGCCTGTGAGGTATTCAGTCGCCTGACATGCCCTGGCGCACTGAGCAACTTTATTTGGAGGTCTGCAATGCATCCAGAAAAGTTCGCCAGCTCGGGAAAACAGGTGAAGTTACCATTCAGCTGTGGTATATGACTTGAACCAGGAAGACCTCCAAGGAAGAGCATGTCATCATCGTCGCTTGTTGAAGTGCCGTTGATTTTAATGTTTGTTGACGATACACCATCCACCTGACACTGTATGACGCTGTGTTCCTTTCCTAGTGTGGCACGCATCCAAAATCTGTGCCATTTTCCGTCTGCAAATGACTGATCTGATATAGTGGAAACTTTCCATGGTGTGGGAGATCTGCAGTTGTTGGTTAACAAGCACCTGGATAAAATACTATTATTATTATCAAAACTCTGGAGAAGAGCAAGGCTAGTAACAATTTTACCGACAAAACACGGCACTCTATGCGTTGTAATTCATGAATGATCGACTCGACGGAATTGAAAGTATAAAAGCCAATAACGAAAAACCACCGGAAACGCAAGTGCAAGTATACGGAAAACTTTTGTAATAATTGTGCTAACCGGACTGTTTGACTTCAAAGTGATTAATCCAGTGTAATTAGTCTTAAAATCTGGGTTCAGAACAAAGTACTAATTACATGTGAGACTGAAGTGATTAAACGAAATAGACGAACCGTGTAAAGTTAAGAAAACCCAAATGGTTAAACGGGTAATTAAACGACTGAACAATCGTACAAACGATTTTGCTTAATCGAGGTATTGTGATAAACTCAGTTCTAGAGCGCGATCTTGTTAAAAGTGGTTTTCAATCAAATGAGTGTTCTAAAACCGAAAACCAAACCAATCACTCTCGCCAGTCACAAATTGCGTGGACAATCTAGTGAACTAATCACACCTAAAAAGATACATGAAGGAGTAGGCGCGGGAAAGTTTGCGAGTGAGTGGTTTAGGCTTCACTAAAGAAAGGCGATATTTTTTTGGACAACCCCTTAGCGTAGTACAATGGAAACCCTCGAAAGGCCAAAACGATGTCCGTAACTGCAGCTGGTCGCTTGCGAGAATAGTTCTGGAACGCGATATACTACTAAATGATTATTTTTTATTTGATTCAGCCTCGTGCACTGCCACGATAATGGCGATAACTGCATGTACACAGTACACGGTATACTGCAGTACTGCAGGACTGGCCCTTAATTAGTGGGCCAATCACAATTGCAGTCAGACTTCACATTAGCATCCTCACTGCAACAAATTTGTGATAGTTTTACAAAAACTTTTATTAGTATCTCTCAAAGTCAGGCCCAATTTTATCGTAAGCTCTCCAAATATTCGCGGCCGCTTTCGAGAATCCGCGCGAATGACCGCTTACGGAAACGAGTAAATACTGAGTTTGTACTGAGTTCAACGGGGTTTTGTGAAGGCGGCCGTTAGTAGAGCTGTACCCGTTAAAGAGACTTTCCACTGTAATACAAAATCAACGCAAATGCAAATTACTGTCGGTGCTTCACTCAGTAGAAACCACTGTATGAGACGACTACAATATCCTCCAATATCCTCCACGCTCCATTCTCAAAACTGAAATGCCAGGAAAAGCAGTAACGTGTCATTTTAGTATGATAACTTGCCGAAAGAGGTCAAAGCATAAGTTAAATGAACAACACGATTTTGAACAACCAAAAAAAAACTGGCAATTTCATAACAAAAGGGGTCCGAAAAACTTATGAACAGAAGTTTGCCAAAGATCGACTTCTTCCAATCGAAGCGTGGCTTAATTATCAATAATATATAATCACCACAATATAGAACACTTATGCCTTTATGGCGATCGCGTCCTTCATTACCAAAGTTGTGTCAAAGCGTGCTCGGAAACAATGAAACAAATCTTGATATTGTTTCTCTCATATTTGCTGCCAATTGCAACTCTAATTTATTCTAGTTTCGGTTCAGCACCCTCGGCCACGTGCTTCTGCCTTCACAGTCGTGACTAATTATTTTCACAACCAATTAAAAGATCTTCTAGCAAGCGTAACCTTGGCTCAGGGCTGACTTTGAAAAAAAAAACTGTAAGGAAGGAGAAAGGACAGATAATAATTTATTTAGAGCGGATGGAATCAGTAAAAGATACAAAGATATGAGTCACCTACCACAGATCGGAAGGCTTATGTCAATTCTTGAGTTTTAGTTTTTCGTGAGTTCACTAGTTAGTAAAAAGCGATTTGCTTTTGTAATTACTTTGTTTAAGTGTTATTGTTTACTTAAGATTATGGCTCTAGTTTATCAGTGTGCTATATTCGCGAGCTCGCAATTATTTTTTGGAAGATATCTGATGAGTATATGAACATGTTCGATGTACAGAGAAGGGTCTGTTTTATCGTAGACGAAAGTGGCTCCTTCCAAGATGAGAACGTCCAAATGCGATTTGTTTTGGTCACAAGTCACATAAATTAGTTTAAACTTTTCATTTCATTTCATGCCAATATATGTCATATATGTCCTTTTTAATGCCAGCGTCACATTTTCAAAAGATATTGCTGAGAAAAACAGCAAGAAAGGCGCTTAAGTGGCCATCACGCTTGATGCTATAATTGGATTGTTTAGCCATGCGAATCAAAGACTGTCCATTACTCTTATCTGCCCGCGGAAAAAAGCAAAAAACACATTAAAGCCAGCAAAACAGCTGTTATTCAGGTTTCTTGCGGCTGTAAAACATTCATGATGGCCTGAAATTGGAAAATAATTGAATAATAAATAATAGCATTCCGTTGCAGGGTAAACACTTTATTTTACGAGTCTGTGGCATGGGTGAAGCCATTTGCTTACATCTGTTATCTTCGGATTCTTCCTCTGGATAAGCAAATGAGCATTGCGCTAAAGCTGATTCATTGAAGCACGCTGCTAAACATTTGAAACAATAATGGCTTGTACGACCTGCGGGGAAGATTCTTTTGTATGATTATTCAAATCGGACCGAGCTGCGCGTGGCTTGAGTGCCCACGCCGGAATTTCGCGTCGTTTTAACTTGTCTCCAGCTGCGTTGAAGACGCCGCACCACAAATGATTGCAAAGTTTTTAGCGTTTGTTGTTTGTGGGCTAATTTCGGCGCCCTTGGCAGAGGTTAATTTTGATGCTATTTTTTGATAAACTATGGAAATGGAATTTTGTGCCTAGCATCATCATATTTGCTTTTAACTTAGCAACACGTGGGGCACATTCCAAGAAACCTGCGAACGAAGACGCTGGTTTGTCAAGAATCGATTTTTGCTCTTGTAGATCCTTTTCGATTGATCGAGCAAGTCAAATGAACAACAAGGCCAGGATCGAAGAAGATTCATTGTTTATCACGAGAAATAAATCAGAAAAAAAATAATTCAATTTAATTTGTTGCTCGGAAAAGGGCGGGAACAAAACTCGGACTCCAACTCGAATCATTGATACGAATAATCAATAAAGACGATTGCTTCAAGTACCTTCCATTTGTAAAGTGATTGCCAAATATCTCCTGCCATTTTCTTTTTTTGTTTTTTCGGTTCAATACCCTACAAGGTATCGCGAAAGCCTCCGCTGCACATGTGGGTGAACTGCCCTAAGGGTTTTCAAGACCGCTTTTTAATATGAACTCCTAGAAAGTACGATGAGCCCCCCTGTCCATTTTATACGGGAGTCCCCTTCCCTAGGAGTCCCCCTCCCTCCTCCGGGCCAATCCATTCACCGCTTGCTTATTCTTCTCTGATCAGCTTTTGGAGAAAATATTCCCTTTGTTGTAGATTGTGTATAATTCCGCCTTGATCTAGTAAATAACTAAAGAAAAAGAGCCCTTGGTCTGCTGAAAGTAGATGAAAGCACCCATCTATAAGGGGATGAAGGCTGAATCAGTTTTCAACTGAATATGTTTTATATATCCGGGACACCATGTTGCGAAACTAAAAGCTGATCAATTTTATTTTGTTTTGTTTCTTTGCAGTAATTGCACTTAAACGAAATTGATCCGCGGCTACGAGCGAAACCAACAGCTGAGTCTCCACTTTATTTTTTCTGTTCCAGTATCTCGACAGACCGAAGTTGCTAAGCAACAATGACAAACTATATCGTATTGACTCATTTCATAGTCGTGGCATTAATCCCATTTTAGCTGACTGGCACGGTTTTTTAAGTTCAGTCCTAATATTTACTGTAGTTGCAAGTTGAACTTACAACTTTATTAAATGATTCAAACCATATCAGGGTGCTATAGAGACAGGCCACCAGCAGAAAAGGAAATTAAAACAAGTTTTGTTTTACAATACTGACAGGTAACAACAGAGCTACGGTCATGTATCGGCATGTACATACAAAGACAAATGGTTTTTAAATTCTCATTTTCAAGCAAACAGCAAACAAACTGGTATCATCGAATTGAAAATTTTCATCAGGACCGATGTCAAAGTTTGGATCTGTGGATTCTTTCACCCATTAAGCGACCTTAAAAACAGCAATAATGTTTTTGGCCAGAGCAAATCTTGCTGGTACACGCTTGTATTCCTTTTAGATTTGCACGTGCTAATAATGTAATTAAGAAACACTTTTGCGTAGTTGCCGCGGCAACGAACACTGGTAATACATTCGAACTTTCCGACGAACAGAGCACCCTTAACGCAGACTTTGAAGTGCTTTCGCTTTTGTCTACTAACATGGACGGAAAATTTTGTTTCGTCTAACTGCAAAAAATCAACAAACAACGTGCCTTGCAGAAGACCCAAGAAACAATCAAAAGCTACCTGCAGAAATAGGAAAATAATTACCCGCTTAGAAGACCACAAGCTGAAATGTTCATTCAGTAACTTTTTTTCCTTAAAATAATCAAATTGTTGCAACCTGTTATGAAATATTTAAATAACAAAAGACACGTTTCTTTATTCTGTGCGCGTGTAAAGGAATTTATGGCACATCAAAGCGACCGGTTGAGTTAGATTGTGTTGTGTCAGGTCCGTTCGAGGGATGTTGGCAAGATCTTCGGACGAAACTGTTTTTTGCCAAATTCAACTCATCGTATCCGCCGGTCTTTGTCGCTGAATAAGTGGTTTTACTCTTGAAAGCGAAATTCATCGTCTTTGTTAATTCAATCGAGGCCCAACGGGCTCTTAACTGAGACGGATGCAAATTTTCTCAGTTAATTCCAGGCTCATCAACATCATCAAAGACATTGCTACTGATTCTTATTTATAATTTGAAGTTAAAATCCTACGTCCAACTTCGCACTGACATCGCGTTGTAAGCTAGATGAAAAGTTATTCAAAGTTATTCGCGCTCGATCAGATCACGAAAAGAAAAAAAAATATTCCGAATGTAGTCTATTTTAAATTCAGTTATTTTGTCTACACTTTCCTTTTTTTTAAACTAATACTATGTTGGAAATTGGGTCATCAGTACAAAACAAAATTACTGAAACTACCAGGATACATCCGTTTCATAAATGTTTCTGGAAATATCGGGCATACGTTCGTAAAATTGCCGGAGATTTCGCTCGACCCTTAAAATAAACAAATGACTTGCGTCGGTAGTTTGTTTCACACCCTGAGTCCGCCCACGGGAGCAATTGACGAAAGGGAAGTAGCCCTGCCTGTAAATTAACCTCACGTACGATCATTTTGACACGGAAGGAAGCTACAGATTGCACATCATGATATAAGGTACTTAGCTTCTCCATCTTTGGGCAGAGTTTTCTCAGAAATCATGTTAAATAAACAAGGTGTAGTAATGAGATGCCGTTTTAAGTCATAATAATTGAACTTTTCTTGCGTCACACAATACGCGAGTCGTATGTAACAAAACTCACGAACATATATTTACAAAATTAAGACACAATTTGATAACGTTTACCTCTGAGCTAAACGCAAAAAATTGGAATTTTCATATCTGCATTATTTAATTTTCGTCCTCTAATGAAAAACCTGCCATGTGTTTTAATATTTCTGAAATATGCTCTCTTAATAATTAATTGACAATGGACCTGAGAGTCGAGTCTTTTATTCATTAATATCTTCCAGCTTTGGTAAATTACACCAGTAGCAATGGCGGAAAAGTGACAGAAATGTCAACGAAAGTTTTCTTTTTTCATTTAAAAGTTTCGTTGGCATTTCTGGTCGATCCTTCCGTTCACTCCTAGCTCTCCTCTGTGTAGGAGCAAGCAAGGTACACAAAAACATAGCCATTATGCTAGAACACTCGAGCAGCACGCGTTTCTATTTTGTGCAATGATCAAAGGAACGATTATTAACATTAAACAACATTTGGCAAGAATAGTAGCGTAGCTCAATGAAATTAAGACACTGCGATTCGCCAAATGCAAACAGCCACGTGCGAAGCCTATTCAAAAACCGTCGGATAAAATCAGTTGAAGATAAATCTATTATACAGACTTTCGGATTTTAAACACTCTCTGCTTGGTGAATAACAACAAAACAGCGACGTTACAGACCGCGCAATTATCAAGTACGAGTAAGTTTATGCGGAAAGGATTAATTCGTTGGTCTGTTTCAACATTTATCCATGAGTAGGCCGCATGTAAGAAAGCCTGACTTATTTTGTTTGAGAGAGATGTCTTGTACTGCACAACCGAAAACTCCGGTATAATTAATGAAAAGCGAGCGACTCCCTAAAGCCGGAAGATATAGTTTTTTCCTCCCTTTCAAAGAACCTATTACTACCGGCAAGAATAAACACCGCCGCAGTTAAAATACTGCACACAAACGGCCTCTCGACGATGTAAGAGAATTGAACTTTCAAAATACACTGAACAAAGATTATTAAGAAAACAAAGACGACGATATAGGATAATGTCCTCTATATTCTAAAACGATGATATTCACAAGAAACACTCAATGCACATTTCAAACATAACTAGCTTCTTTGGCACCTAACAGTAAATCTAGTGAAGAACAAAATTTTGCCAAACGACGCTGAGTTATTTATAAACCGTAAAATATCCGCGCGTGTATAATCAATCAAGCTAGTAAATTAGTTCTGGTGTCGAACAAAGAGCATTTTTTTATCACAATCTAAGCCTTTGTTCGAAAAACGTCTTTCTTCACATTTACCAGGTGCCTTATTCTTTCCCATTTAAGATTTGTGAACCTTTTGTAACACAAGTTGCAACGATTGCTTTGCAAAAAGGAAACATTGAATAACGCAGCTATCTCGACGCCAGAAAAGGTTGATGGTTTTCATTTTTGAAAAGGTCAAGTCTCGTTCAGTAAGCGTGATTTTCTGGCTGGGCTTCGATAAAAGCTCAACGAACTAGGGGTAGCGTCGTTCTAAGTAAAAGCCATTGTTTGGCTTATAAAACCAAGCCACATGACTTCAAACTTTGTCCAGCATACACGGGAAGCGTCTATAAGCCATGAACTTATTTCCACGCTATCTACAATCCCAAAATTTTTATGCGAAGCCACAATCAGCAGCGATCTCGATAACATCGAAATACGGACAACTTTGTAACCTCAGTCCAATCGCAACAAAATACACGTGCCTTTGAGTGCGTTTAATAAGTCACGTGGCGTACTGTATCGTTTAGTCTGCCACGCGAACGGCTCGCGAGGCAGGTGCAAGAAATTAACATATGTTTTGAGCAATATTGTGTGTGGCACGCGTCTTCTTTTTTGTTAGCAAACAAGTTATTCCTCGAGGGACTCGACTCAAAGCTTTGTGTTTCTTTGATTTGAAAGAATAATGCGTTTACAATGTGTCAAATGAGCGGCGAAAGGAAATAGCGCAATCATGAATTGAAACAATAACCACGCAACAGTGAACACCCTTAAGCTAGGCCTACCGCTGGGCAGGGCCGGATATAAAAAGAAAGCGCTTTCGACTTCCTTTTCAGTTGCACTCTTTACTCAAGCAGAACACAAGCTAAGAAACCAGAAAACTGAGAAGATTTGCTGAAGAACTACTAACTATGGAAGACTCGTCCAGAAACGACTTCAAATATTTGTTCAAGATTTTAGTCATCGGAGACGTGGGCGTTGGGAAGACGTCTTTGATCAGAAGATTTACCAGAGGATATTTCGCCGAGAACATCACTTCGACAGTCGGCGTCGACTTGGATTCAAGGATTTTGAACATTCACGGCGACAAAGTGAAACTTCAGTGCTGGGACACGGCCGGGCAAGAAAAATACCGCTCGATCACACAGAGCTACTATAGAAATGCAGATGCTGTCATCATGGTGTTTGACCTTACGAATCGAGGCTCCTTCGCGAGCATACCACAGTGGCTTATGGATGTGCAGCGTTACACTTCGAAGAATGCGGTCAAAGTTCTTGTCGGAAACAAAACAGACTTGAAAGGCGCTAAGCGCATGGTGAATTCTAGATCTGCGGCCAACCTCGCGGAGTTCGAAGACTTGCTGTACATTGAAACGTCCGCGAAGTGGGACGATAACATTGAAACTCTTTTCACAGAACTAGCTGAACAATTGAGAGAGAACGCGAAAAGCAAGAGTTTGAATCGCTTCAACAACAGCAACAACAATGACAGTGTTACAAAGAAGGGCTTCAGTATCGTGTCTTACATGAAAAGGCTTGGAGAAAAATTACCGATTCAAAACCCTTCCACTTTCTGTCGAATTTAATGCTTGAAAAAATTTCAGGGACAAAAGCCAGACAAGGTGTTTTGCTTCATGCTCTCAGTTTTTTTTAATAATGAATTATGTAAAATGATTATTTTGCGCTTCGGAGATCACTTAGATCATGTTGATACAGTTGGCGAAGATAATGTCAAAATTAAAATTTCAGCTTGAAATCAAGCTCAATCAATTTGCTTCAAAAATTAATTAATGGCATGTAAATTGGCGCGGAGCACTCTGTATATATGTATATTTTATAAGAAAATTATATTTGTAAGATAAGTAGAAGATGCAATATAGAAGAATGTGTAAAATAAAAATCTCTCAGTTATATAAAGTTATCGTCTTGCAGTTTCTTTTGTGGGTTTTGTCGGTGGTTTATTGACAGGAAACAGTTTTACAATGTGGCACCCGTTTTCAACTGATGTTTCGTGAAAAGATTTAAAAGCAACATTGCATATGTATGGCACGTGGCAGTTGATTCCAAACAAAGCTCTGACTTTCTTAACTTCTGTTATGTTAATTATGTCAGAAACGTTTTCCAGCTTTAAGCATCATCGCCGCAGTTTGGGAAAAACGGAAGCTTTTAAACAATTAGTTTCTTTTTAAAAAACTGAAAGCTCATTCAACTTTTCCTGTTTTGTGCTGACGGAAAGCTATAAAGGAACTCTGAAACGCCAAGCAAACTGAGACTAGAAATGAAAAGTCTTATTTGGCCGGTCTTTCTCGTAAACATTTTTGTTATTCACGGTTAACCGCTTCTCAATAAGAAGGCCAAGAACTCTTTTTGTTTCATGCAAATTTCGCAGCCGATTAAAATTTTATAACTCATTTGCATAACCAGCAACAACATGCGCTTAGTTTGTGAAATGTTTCGTCTGGATTCGTCGAAATTCAAGCAGAAGGCTCAATCATGCAGTGTTAGTTTTTGGCAAAGTTTCCGAAAGCACTGGAACTGACACGTGGGTGTTGATGGCAACTTCAGAAGCCGCCAAAAAGATCTGCATTTATCGTGGGAGATTGAAAGAAAGAAAGCAGCGTGCTTCAGCTTTTAGTTTCAGTGGTTTGCGTGAAATGTTAAATCTTTCAGTATTGCCCAAAGCCGATAATTTCCTCCGTGAGCTGTACTGAGTACGTGCTGATGTAGAACTGCATTTAGCGATAGATTATATGTAAAGCGGATGAAAGATATGTCTCGAACTGAAAGAGTATTAGCCGCAAGACGTGTGCGCCAGAATATCACTTCAAACTGGATAATCACTTCAGAGACGACAAGCAAAAGAACCTTGAATAAGTTATGAGGCAAAGAACACGCTTTGATTAAAATGCTTGATGCGCACGATGAGTGAAAGCAAAATTTATAAAATTTATAATAGTACTGTGTCTGCGAATTAAGAATTGTAGACTGTCTGTTATGGCATTTCGCACAACATCCTAAGGCTGTAGTTGCCGGTCGCTGCCGGAGTTTTCGCCGGGATAAATGTTCGGTATCATCAGTCTGAAAAGTTTCGACTTCACATTCAGACAGACATACTAATCCCAGCCGTGACACTGTCTCACAAAGCAGCGACAGATATGTATCGCCAGAGCGCAACGCGAAGAACTACAAATCACGCACAATCTGATAATCAGAGCCGTGAGGAAAACATACATCTATATTTACTCCTGGCAGTGATTTCAATAAATATGTCAGCGAGAGGCTGATAAACATCTTTATCTTTATCAGAAAAGAAAATGCTTTCTAAAGATTCGAAACCCTCGCGGTAAATTGAAAGTAATAGCTTGGCGAAAATCACGAAGTCATGTGGTCCCATGGCACGTTGGCAACGTGAGTCAAAAAGCTGAACCTGACAGTCTCGTCTTACCGTCCGGCAATAACATGTGTAACTTTTTTAGTTCTTTCATGTGTCAATATTATTGTAGGGAGTTTTGCTGTGAATGATCGTGTCGGTCACATGTTGAATGGCTGTCATTTCACTGATCACCTCAACAGGAATAACTATGATGGTTAGAGGATTACATTTCTCTTCGATTTTAGGGTCCACGTATGGACCGACAAAAATTGCAAAGCCGGCTGTATTTCAAGCCGTCTTGCGGGGTATTGGGAAAAGTTTTCAATCAGCAATAACCGCGCCTCGGATGAACCTCACTGGCTACGGTAATGCCACTGCGCAAAGCTGTCATCCCAAGGTCATTGTAAACAATTTGACGCAGCCAATCATTGCATCAATATGGTACAGAATCACGTCGGTCAATTGCCATTATTTTAGAGATTTTCTTTTCGAAACCTGTTCATCTTGTTATTCTTTACTTCAAAGAAAGTAAGACGACTGTGTTGTAATTCCCTAAATAACTTGTTTCAAGCTGACATATAGGGCTTAAAGCTCTTACGCATGCGCATGTTACTACATTTTGCTGTCTTCAAATTTGTACTCTGCGCAAGCTCAAGAAGTATAAATTTGATTCATTTATTTATTTTTTATTCACGCTTGATTCTTTCAAGATCAGGATTTCCAAGCCGCTGCTCTTAAGCCGTTGTTACACAACGTAGTTTCGTGCTGTCAGCGAAGCCAGACTTTGCAGACAT
>OMLO01002727.1_pt1 | contig 14396 bp, 18 predicted proteins | sample 1674811 | NCBI WGS metagenome assembly OMLO01 (sample SAMN06265003, study PRJEB25207) | coral metagenome | isolation source: Coral host | place: Mexico:La Bocana,Puerto Morelos, Mexico | collected 2008-11-13
CATTGGACTGCAGAGATGGAAGCTCAGAATGAGGAGGGGACTGGACCTCGCATCTCGGCTATCGCTGTGGAGTCCAACCCAGACCCTCGAGACGATCCAAAAAATGGATCTTTTCACATGCGATCCAAAAAATAGATCTTGGCGATCCAATTTTTGAGTGACAATATGACATGTTGTCAGTTGTCAAATGGCCTAAATGACATGACACTTATGGCTTTTATAGCCATGCGTGACCAGCTTCGCGGGGAAATAACAAAAAAGTCAAAGTAGCCAAGAAAAGTAGTAGCAAAATATATCTATATATACATTTAATATTTGGGGTGTCGCGTATATGTTCGCTATAGGTTACATGTAAAAAAACGTATACGTAGCAAAAACTTGTAACGAATCGAAAGCGTGTTGCACACAATATACATGCATGCATGCATGGCTGCAAGATTCGAATGTTTTTGTCCCAGTGTCACGGTTGTTTGTTTTTTTTAGGGGTGGTGATTCATTTGCGACTACTGGTAGCCCTTTAGGATCAGGATTTTCCAAAAAGCAAAAACGGAAAACCCCACGTTTATCCGTCATGCCCCTTTGTGTGCTCGCATGTTGCCACTTCGAAGACAGGGCTTGCCCGGTTTGTTACTATTGCTACCTGCGAAAATTCTTGAAGAGGAAAGATCGCCGGGCCCTTTTTTTGATAGCGAAGAATTGCGAGTGTGACTTTATAGATGATGATGTCAAGGATGGGAAACCTGAGAAGGAGAGCCGTTTTTTTGAAAACAGTTCTGCCTCACCTACCGAAGTGAGCGATGAGGCCTAATTCTTTATACGTACAGTACGTCAATATCGATCGTACAATGATGTTTTGTGATTGGCCGCCGGTGGCCTGAAATATAAAGATTTGGGGATGCAATGCACGGACATGCAGGTGGATGGAAAACATAAAAGTTTCAATCCAATTGGGAGCGTCAAACTTTGGAAGATTTCTTCACCGGTTCAAATTTTGGCTTTGTTATGTTTTATTGATGTGTCTCCTACAACAAGTTTCCGCATCCTTATACGTGAGACTGGATTTGAATTTTGGGAACGGGATTACATATCACCATTTACTTCCAGAGTTGATCCCCAACAATCGCTGCTTTGTTTTTTTCCACCGTGTAAAAGTTGGTGAAACAGTGAGGGTGACACAGTGAAACGTGTTTATGTGACTTATCCAGCATCGCGTGTCGAGGTTGAGACTCATTTAGACAATTTGATATCTATATTCATGATTTCAAATTTCAATGTCAAAACCAAGAGTTGGAACTTTTCTTCCGATGATGTTGCATGTTTTTCACTGACTTTTGTTGAGCCCGACAATGCACCTACCGCCAGCCATTCAGTGGCGCCTCACAACACTTGGACCGTGTGCAAAGTAAGGCAACGATTCGGCAACGATGGGAATTCCACAAAGGGCCCCTTTTTTTCAATATCCTTCCCATTAAAAGTGGTTACTACAAAAATATGTATAGGGATATTTGCCCGAAACTCAGAACTGATGTGGGAATGATTCTCATGATTTGTTAAAAACATACCAAACGTTTCAAGTGGATTTCCGGGCCATGGCCAAAAAGAAGCCTGCAGCCCGTAATACCAAAAAGAAACCTGCAGCTGCTAAAGCTGCTGCTGCCACCCCTCGCCGTGGTTGTAGCAGTGATGATCTGGAAGGTTTGACTAGGGCTCTCAAACCCTGGGTGACACTTAGCGACATTAGTGAATTGCTGTTGCAAAAAAAAACATTGAAAGTTGAAATGCGCCATTACCGGATCCCCCAAACTTCAAAAATCAAAAGTGGGGTAGGTCCATTGACTTTTTTCCACCATTGATTACGTATAACTTCCCCAATCCATCCACCCGGGATCAAGTTACTAGTTGAAAGTTGAAGTCGCCAACAACATCCCATGCATGGCCTTCTCAGGACCAATCGGAACTTCATCACCTACACCAACGACCGCGCGATCAAGCAAAAGGATGTTTCGCAAATGCAGGTGTACTTGGAACACTTGAAGCGTTGTCAGGGGGTGCACCGCACTTGGAGCTTTTCTCTGAAACTTATCCAGTCTGGTTTGGCAGCAGTGAACAAGGACATGAAGTCCACCACAAAAAGTTTGCAATAGCGAGTCTATTCCCATTATTATCCCATTTTTGTGTCAAAAAAATAATCAACAAGAATCCACGGGATTTTCAAAAACATGTCCTTGTGTGGTGCACTTATAGTTTATCTTAGTTTGGTCCATCCCTGCTAGGAGCTCCGAATAGTGTCTGAAGCGGAGCTGGATGATTGGTCACTTGTTTTTCCAAAATCGAATGTTTTGAGATTTGTTTTTTTGAGGATGGGCTGGATCAAGGATTGTTGATAGATGTTAGTAAAACCATTCTGGTGCCCATTTCAAGGGTTACCGCTCTCCCCGAATCAGGTCTTCTTCACGAAGCCTTCAGTTGCAAGCGATATTCCGACACATTGCCCAGGAAGCTATGAATTGCCGCAAGTGGCTCCCGGAGGAAGGGGTTAAAGTGCAGGATGTGTAATGTTGCGAGGGTATTGATATAACTTCTGAACTTTCCGATTCGACATACATGTACAAGCATGTACATACATTGTGGTTTCTTGATTCTATGTTACGTTTTGTCGACCAGAACTCATATATGTATTCAACTTTTTTGGACTGCGACATATTCAATACCTGACAACTTAAATTGTCATATAGGTTTGCGGCGCAAAAATGGACAAGTCCATATATAGGATATGTTTTTGTTTCCGGGAATCCCTCTCTACATCATAATCTGTTTTCTTTGGGCTCCTCCCTTAGGACATGTGGACCGGGACCCCGCGCAAAAGATCCAACCAATCTCCTGCAAAGCAATCGACATCTAGCACCAGCTGGACCACCCCAAGTGATTCCCCTACTACAGATGATGGTTCTGATGGGGGGGATTGCGGGGAAGTAGAAGGAGAAGAAGAGGACGCAAAAGACGATGACCCAGTAGAAGAACCAGAAGATGAACAAGTAGAAGAACCAGTAGAAGCACCTGTGGACAGCAAGCGCAGCAAAAAGAAAAAAAAGAAAGCTGACGAGAAACAGGAGGAGGAATCACTAGATAAGAAAGACAAGAAACGTCGAAAGGACACAAAGGAGCAGGAGCAGGAAACACCAAAAAAGAAGAAAGAGAAGAAGAAGAAGGACGACGATGAACGTGATTCCAAGATGGAAGATGCAGAACAAATTGCAAACAGTTTGCTCTCGAAAAAAAACAAGAATCTTGAGAATCAAAAGCAGCTGTCTGAGCTGTCTGGAGAAAAAGATAGCTCTTCTGGTTCCAAACCTGCGCCAGCAACTGCCAAACCGAAGGCGACACCAAAACAATCGGCGCTCCTGAAAGTTAAGGCCTCTCGCTCGTCGGAAGACCTAGGCGAGAGTGCCGGGTCACCCAAAGCAGCGCCCAAGAAATTGAAACCAAAACCGAAAGCCACAGCCGCCAAGTCAAAAGCATCACCAGAGCATGGGGATTCCAGCGATGTCATGTTAGATTCTAATCCGCACTCTAAAAGAAAACTGTTTTTTTTTCACGTCCTTTCCCAGAACATTGAAATCATCCTTGTTACTTCACCGAGACTGTTTTTTCCGAAGGGGTTAAGATTGTACAACCTGTTTTAGCATCAAATTATCTAAGGAAATGATGCGTGGGCCACCGGATTTTGGGTCTGTCTTCGATGAACAGATTATGCGACGGACGCCAGCGCGCAATCTAGCTGCAAATAGTGAGCATCTCCTTACTATATTATATAATCATATTGTATTCCGAACTTTAACGACAAAACTTTTGTAAAGCTGAATACTTAAGAACCCAACGTGGATCCAAGGTCAGTGAGTTTGTGCATGTTTGTGCCACATCTCCACAAAAAGATCACCCGCTCTCGAACCAACATTTATACATGGTTTATGCATACAAATATTTTTAGGATCCAAAAAAACCCGCACAAACCAGATCCAATTTTCCTTTTCCAAACAAATGCATCCAAAGCAAGCCACAAAGATACCATCCAGAAAATGTACCGTACACAAAGTATAAATTATACATGTATAGATTTACATGTACCCATTATTTCAGGGGCCATCCTCACGCCCAATTCTGAGGCAACGAAAAAGCTGAAGTGCCCGATGAGAAAGTTCCGCCTAAGCCATCGGTGGAGTATGAGGTTGGTTGGTCTGAGGAGTCTTTCTTGGCTTGGAGAAAACCGATCATGGGTCCAAAAAAAGGGGGCCTGTAGAGATGTCGAAGCCACCTGTGCATGATCCCAATGTTGACCAAGATTCACCCATCAGTTGTATTTTTGGTGATGGCTCGACCACTGAGATTTCCCATGTGACAATGGTGGTTTGTCAGTATAAAAGCACTGTTTTTTTATCCGTTTTTGCTTTCTGACATGTGTGTCCAATATATGCCCAATGGTTGTCTGATCGACAAATCAGTTCAGGTGGGCTTTGTAAGAAAAACATCCAGTGATATCATGGGTCTTCTTCAGTGGGGTTTATCCAACCACACGTATACCCAAACAAAGGTTACTGTTTTCAGAACTCAGAACTGTTTCGAAATCAGCGCCAACGAGAAATGCGTATAAATATACTATAGACATATTATATCATGAATATTTTTACATACTCAAAAATATCTATAGACATGTTTCGGATAGTGTAACTATATGTTTCCTTTTTCAAATACATGTTAAAGTTAGGATTTGGGGAATCGCCGTTCTATCCAAGGCAGATTTGGCGGAGAAGCTTGGTAAAAAGAAGACTCCACCGCCAAAAGAAATTCCAAAAATCATAGACGATCCACTGTCTACAGATCCCGAATTTTCAAAGATGGTGGAAGATAGTTGTGCGGAAAGTCCGCTGGGGGATGTGAAAATCCAGCTGAAATCCCAAAGTAAAAGATCTCCAATTGCAGTCTTCATGTTGAAAGCTCCGGGGGAAAACAAGTTCTCACAAAAGCTTCAAATTGTGGTAAAGCCACCCGGGGTTTTGGCGATTGATGCAATGGCCATATTGAAATTTATAGCTGCTCAGTTTATGGATGGGGAGGTAAAAGTGGAGTCCCTCAAAGAACGAAAGGGTTTTTTGGTGGGCTGTCTTGAGAAGTCTACTTTGTTGGAAGAGTTTCAAAGAAGCGGAAAACGTGATGGTGATGCGGAGTTCTTTGACATTTACAAGAAGCGAATGGAGCGGGCTACGCTGCAACAGAGTGCCCCACCAAATCCTACTGGTGCCTCTTCGGTCATTGGAAACATTGGTTGTATTTCTTCAAGGAAAAAAATGATAGAGTTTCTTGTTATGAGCCGTACATTTAAATTCAAAAACAAATTGCTTTCAACAGCAAGATCTGATTATGCACAACCGTGGCACCGCATGCACCAGTATAGAAGGGGTGAAAAAAACATTGAAAATCAAGGGAGTGTGAATGACGCCAAGTAAGAAAGCTTTTTGGGTTTGATATCCGATTTCCCCGAAATCCAATATTACTTTATTGTAGGTTTGTTTTGATTTTTGATGTCCACATCTTTGAATGCCTAAAAATTCCAGGTTGGTAAGGACAACATATGTAGTGTCCAAGTAGCGATCTTGAGATATTTACATGCACTAACATTTGAATTCCACTCAAAATACATGGAAAGTTGTCCCTATTTCAAAACATACCGCCAGTATGATGAGTGGCTCCAAATCACCACAGAATATACTTGACAATTTATTTATAGGGTTCCAATTTCACCCTTCTTGACACGGCTGCCTGAACCGTCTGAGGCGTTCACGGGCAAGATCCTTCAGCTGCAGCGCAAGAGGTTCCTGAAAATGCGAACCCAACGGAGCCAACGGAGTCAACGAAGCCACCGGAGCAACCGGCGGCCGAATCATGACTTAAGGGGAGCGTGAATCTGGCCAAAGTTGGGAATATCATGATCTAAAGTGTTCACCCAATTTCTGTTCCTATCACCAAGATAAATTTTCAATTCCTCTTCTAAAGGTGCGAAGCTTCCTTTTCGTAATTTTTCCGATGTCCATTTTTGTTGGCCCCAACAGGTCAGTAGTTTCCACTTTGAGAATTTGAAGATCATGGCAAACCCATGGTTGCATCCCGCGTATGTACTGAAGTTTCCTCACTGACAAAAACCTTGCCTCAAGCCTGCGAGGTGTGTGTGCACCAGTCCATCGATCTTCAAATGTATATATTTGTTTGGGGCCCCTCAAATCTACATGTAGGGAATGAACCGCCCTCCCTAACAAAAGGATGTTCTAGCTGACAAATCTGGTCCCTCTGGGGTTCATTCCAAAACAAAGGCCAGAATAGACATAGATAGTTCGTTTTGGGGATTTGGTGTACGGGTAAACCTTCCGCTGGAAACCTAAACAGGAATGATTTTCTTTAAAACACGCCGGAACGTGACCACCTAGTACCACAGGGGCTTCACTTGTGTTTCTCTTGTTTCTAACATGGAACCATTGTTTTACTTATTATATTTCCGGCGCCTAATGGCCTGATGGAATGTTTTGTTTTTTGCAACACCGACAACTCCCTTAATGCACCATCCATGTTTAGAGAGTGCTGAATTTCAGGTATGCGGGATCAGGATCATAAAGGGCACACTGTCAATGTTGGAAGGCAATTCTGTCGCACAAATGTTGTTCTTCGAAATACAACTTGGGACAAGGAAGATTCATGGTAGTAAGGGTTACTGCTCTAAGTGCCACTTTTTTTGGAGGGAATCTTTTGATCCCATACACCCCCTCGATTTTCTATGGCCAGAGGAAACAAACTTAAAACCACGAAGCTGCTGGATAGCTGTACCTTTACCTTTCCTGGAATGCTAAAGCTCTAAACGATCGATGCTGTTCACAGAGGTGAAATCTGAAAGTCTTTCTCTTGCTTTGGTCACTGATGAATCTAGAACTTTCATTTGTTCGCTGGGTGCAAACAAAAAATGTGCTTTCAGTATTTTTTGGTCTCTTCGAATGATCATAGCAAAATTCTGGGCGATGAGGGGTCCGGACAAAAATCCCGATGAGCCTGCGATGAGCCACCCCTACCATACTTACACCCACCTTTTAGAATAGAAAAGAGTACACCGATGAGCATCCCAAAATTTGAGGGAATCATAGCGATGAGGGATCGATGAGGGGTCAGCGATGAGGTATCGATGAGGGTCTGCCAAAATTTGGTATCCCAATACTAAAACATGAAAGGGGCATAGCGATGAGCCATCAATTTCCCCAACACCTAGACCCATGAGGGTTCGATGAGGGGTCTACGTGTTTTCCAACAACCTAAATTTCACATGTTTTGATCAATTTTTTGAAGACCAAAGGCGATCTTAGTCTCAAAAGATTATTTGCCAGCTCTTTCTTCAGCATGGCTGAAGAAACACCTCCCGAAGCAGCCTTGGCGGTGCCTGCAGCACCATCGGAACCCCAGAGCGAAGCACCTGCAGAAGCAGAAGCCCCGGTCGAGGCAACTAAATTTTGTTTGGGAGGGGGCCAGATATCATATTATGTTGAACCCCCTAGTTTAACACTACGTGTTTTAAGGCTTAATCTATGTTTTCTTTCTGCGCGTTTTTCCGGTTTTTCCATCCACTACGGAATTTAACATACGTCATAGGAATCTACGGATGATGGCAAACCTTCGTTGCAACGGGCCATGGTGATGTACGCGAAGCACAACAACGTACGGGTGCAGGATGTGACCAAAGAAGTTCTTGAGGCCAGCGATCTTGGCATGGAAGGATGGGCATGCTTTGGAATAGACTGCAAAGCCAGAGGGCCTATGGGGAATGCGATGTACCGACAAATCAAGAAGGACCCCAAGGCCAACGACACCTACAAGTGGCTTTTCGAGGATCTCAAAAAGAAGTTCCGTCAAACATGGGCGGTTCATCGCTCCTTCGATTTCATTTCTACGAAGAGGGTCTATACGATCAGTACGAAGACGAAGCAGGAGGAGATTGGATCCTACAAGAGTCAGCTACAGTTGGAAGTTTACTTTGGTGGCGCAGGACACCCTGAAGCTGTTCGTCAAGCCAAGAATTACATTGCCAATTGCAGAAAGTTCAAGGCCTGGCCTTTGGCACATCCAAATCAAGTTTTCCATTGATTGCTTCAATCTTGGACTGTTCTCCTGTTTTGTTTGGAAACTATTGCTGAATCATTTTTGTTTTGAAATCCCATACCAAACAGGAAGCCTTCGTTATGGAAAACGCTTGGACTGAAGCTGAGAATTTTCTTTTGGTGGAAAAGCTAACATCCAAGAGCGAAGAAGAGTCTTGGAAAGAGGTTGCAGAAATGGTTGACAATTCTGGCACCTTCAAGACCGAGTCTTTCAAATGCAAGGCAGTTCGAAAGTATGCGGCTCATCATGGAGTTGCCTACGAATCTGTCACCGTGGAGGATGCGGCGAACTCACCCCAAGGTTTACGTGGATGGGCGGAACTTACCATCACAGTGCCAGGCGTGGTTGATGCACCGGAAGGCGAAGGAGCACCTACTAATCCAGTCCCAGCTCCTGAAGGAAAAGGGTCTACAACCAAGCCCACGACTGCCAGTACTACCAGGAAGAGTGGCGAAAGCCGTCGTCGCACTAGTGAAGGAGATGGAGGTGATGAAAGAGCTACTAGGAAACGACCCAAGAAAGAGCCAACGCAAGAGCAACAGGCCGAGAAGAACGCGAAGGACATCCTTTGCCAGTTGGCGTGGTCTGCGCAGATCATGGAGAAGGCAGCCGGAGATGGAAATGACTTACCATCTGAGTGGAAGTGGGCAAAGTCTTTCTTGGAGGAGTATGCTGAGATCATGCGACGCTTCAAGGAAAGTTTGACTCCAGCTGATGGTGGTGACAACATCACTGACTTTGTCGACGAGTTGAAGCTCCATGTGATTTCCAAGACTGGCCTCCGAGATTTGAAGAAGGCGATTGGTGCGGACACCTACCTCGAGAAGCTTCTTCTCTTCGTGGACCGCTGCAAGGCAGTGTCAGCCCAGAAGCTTGCATTTGATTTTACTTGGCGACATTTTTTGAAACAAGTTAGTGGTTTGGGGATTATTTGTATTTTCTGAGATTTGGTTACGGAGCCCTTTTCAAACCAGTTTGGATCAACCTACCCCCCTCACCAAGGATGAATGCCATAGCGTCCAAAGTTCACAAGATGTCCCAAGCGTTGGCGGCGCCCGCCCCCAAAGCAGCGCCGAAATCTAGGAAAGCCAAGGCAAAGGCCAAGGCGGATGTTGTTGAATCTTAGAGACGTAGATATCAAATGTCCCTAGTGGCCGTGAAAGCTCTGACAAATTCAAATCATCCCAAACACTTGAAACGTTAGAGGGGAACTTTTTTCTTGGAGTGGAGTCTTTACTTTCACCCTTACAAATTTTGGCTGGAACACGGACCACCAATCCTAATGTAGGAGCCTTTTATCCCCAAGACATTTGTGGAGGGGGAACTCCATGAACTTTCTTGGGTTGATCCCTGTGAACGATTGACTTCGATCCACTTTGTGTGTGTTCAAAAGTGTGTTCCTGCCAGCTGCCCCAAAGCAGTTTGAATGAATTCAACAAGTTGCAAAGCATGTTTTTTCGGCATCAGAATGCTCATGTTGATATCAAAGTTTCATCGACTCAGTTTGGATTAGTTCACACTTCTTGTGAAAGCACCTGCGTAAAAACATGTATCTCACATATCTATCAAGTGTCATCATTTCTTATTCACAGAATTGGGATGGAAGCATGTTCCATACAGTTTTTTGCCCAAGTATCCCAGCATGTTGAAACGTGCACGGCAGTTGCGGGGGAAGAATCACAATGATGGATCCCAGGAAGACCCTTTATCCCAAAAAGCTCGGAAACAAGCAGGGGACGAACTGAGACGATTCCTTCTAGATAAGTTTTGTATGGAGGGAATGTCTGGGTGCGATGTTGCCTTGATCAGCCACTACATCACCCGTGCTGGGGGCCTTGGAGTGGATGATCTCGCTTTGAAGCCTGGGTCTGCCTCCAAGAATGGACACAGACATGTGAAAAGCAAAGCTGGCAAAATCTTTCCAGAGGTGGATCTTTCCTACATAAGCTGTCCTGTGAATTTGAAACGGGAATCAACTCGAAGTTCGGAGAACATCCCTATGTACCTACCCTCGACTGCTTTCAAAAACTTCGTCACTGAAGAAATGGTATACAATCATTCTGCTGATGATTTTGCAAAAGTGGTTGGTGGGCTTGACAACTACATGTTGCATCCTACAGTTCAACTTGCAGCATCTGAAGGGTTGAAAGCACCAGTTCGACCTATTGCCCTTTACTGGGATGGGGTGGCCTACACCAAGAACGACTCCTTCTGGGGATTCTATGTCACTGACATTTTGACCACCCAAAAGTTCTTGAGCTTTTTGATCCGTACAAATCTCAGCAGTTCAATTCAATCATAGTTAAACTGTAGTTGGAATTAGAGGTGCCAACATGGAACCAAGAAAGTAAAAACGAGTAAACCATGTACGCAACATGTATCAATTCGTATCCGATCTCAGGTAGTGATGAGATGTGCAAGTGCGGATGTCGTGGGTGGTGCACCTTGTACCCGCTGTTGCGAGCCTGGGTTGATGATCTGAAGAAGCTCGAGACTGGGCCTGTCAGATACGCGGTCATAGATATTCAAGGGGATTGGCCAGCTTTCCTACAAATCTTTGGAGGGCGATATTGGTCCCACAATACTCATCCATGTCCACTTTGCCGAATCACTCAAGCTGAAATAGGGGAACTTCGTGTGAATGACATAACTCTGGATTCTATGCCATGGGAGCTCTACACAACTAATGATTACAGGCTTGATGTGATTCATTCCACTCAGGCGGCTAGATTGCAATAAGATCAAAAAATTTCTATTGAATTGTTCATGCCTTTCTTCACCCATGAATACCTCCCTATCCCCAAAATAAATCTATTGCTCCTCCAAGGTGATTGATGTCACATCTTTGCAAATGCGATCCAAGATCTACCAGAAACTTGTCTACAAAAAAAAGTTCCGGGGCCGTGCTTTGAATGCTGACCTCCCAGAATTCGGCCTCAAGAAAGGAAGCCGACTGATTCCAACGCGAGACCTGCCAGATGTGGCGGCATTTGAAAGAATGGGTATACCATTTTCCTGTTCATGGTGGATAGCCCCTGAAGATGCCCGATTAGTTCATGACTGTCCACTTCTGGAATTGTCTGGCGTGGGTCTTGAAACGCTATCTCTGGACATTATGCATAGTTGGCATTTGGGGCCCCTTCAACTGCTAACAAGCATGGCGCTGAACTACGCTATTGACTCTAACTTGTGGGCACCTCCTACTGCAGGTTTAGATGCTGCTGACAAACGCAATCTTAGCTTGCTGGCTATCAAAGCAGAACTATTCCAATGGTACAAGGAGAAACGTAAGGATCCAGATTGGCGAGGGAAAGGTTCTGCAGCTACTTAGTTTTGTTTGGTTTAGATTTTTTTTTTGGGGGGGAATAAGGACCAAACATGGAAACATTTTCTATTCCACAAGTCTCTTCCTGTATCCCAGGTTTGGAACTTGACGTTGACTATGCTGGGAACGGCTGACAGTCCCAGTCTCCACGCTAAAGCTGCTGAATCCCACGGATTGGTTCAGTTTGTTCACTATTTTTTTGAACAACACATGGAATCTTTCGAAACCAAGCTGAAAGCAGATCTTGCCCGAAAAGGGAAATTTATTCTTGAAGCCGCAAGAGCGGCCATGAAATTGGATGTTGTTTTTTCTTCCGAAAGTAGGAAGCTACCTCGAGAAGAAGTGCAGAAAGCTTTAGGGTTTTATTTACGGTTCCTTTCCTTTTACAGCAAAGCTGGAGGGCCACTAGTTCCGAAAACCCATTTCATGGTGCACCTTATCCAACGGGCTCTCTTTAAAGGAAACCCCAAAAAATATAGCACCTACAGGGATGAATCTTTTAATGGGATGATTGCAAAGATTGCACGTTCGTGCCACCGAAGAACGTGGTCGAATGTCATCCACTGGAAATGCCAAAGTTTGCACACCAAGAATCATTCGAAAATCCGCACGTCAAAGATCTTCGAAAAAAACATGTTGTTGTTCATCGCGCTTCACCAAGTTTATTTTGAGAAGACTTTGGGATACTCTTGGAAAACCGAATTCACATAAAGAATCATAAAGATGTTTCAATGTTTTGGTCAACCTGAAATTTCCCATGTTGATCCGACGCAGTCCATCCCAGCCTCGATTCCGGCACTTCCATATCTTAAGGGCCATGGCGTATGCGACTCCCAGGAAGGTGGTTGCAAATGATGGCCACTATGATGCTTCGGCGGATTTGGAATGGGTTCATGACAGGGTACTTATCTTTGATGACAACTATGGTCGATATGCCGACGCTGTAGATCTGTTTTGTGGAAAGGGTAACTTTTCCAATGAATGTAAAAAAAAGGGGAAAACTTCCATCAAAATCGACATCTTGGAAGACATGGAGAACCACAACATCCTGACTAAGAAGGGTTTTGGCTACGTTCTTTGCATGCTGCTGTCTGTGGTAACTTCTCTGAATTGCTCTGTTTTCGTTTCTTCAGCTTCCCCCAATTTCGCGTTTGGGAATTTTAGTAGGATTCGTATTTTTGGAATTGCTGCATTTGTGGAATTCAATCTTCCTAGGTAGAGTTTGGAATGTTGCTGGCGGGCCCACCATGTGGGTTATTCATTTTCCTCTCCAGCAGCTATCATCGCCGGTCTGTTGACTTTCCTTATGGAAACCAAGACTTGCCAAAGATTAGAGCTAGCAACCAACTGGTGATTAACTTGTTGGTACTCCTGGCAATTGCTCACGCAAGGAAGCTGTTCATTCTGTTCCTTGAATCTCTGAACTTAGAAAAGTTTCTCTTATGGTGATCCAGAGTTTCTGCAAAACACCAAACTAAAAAGATTAAGCATCCTTGAGCCATTTGTGCCGGTACCGAGGTTGGAACAACCTGCATCTTCTATGCTGTGGACCTTTCCCGAACTACTTCAGTTTCTGGATGTGATTTCGGCGAAGCGCACCCATACTTGGATGAAACTTTTCCAGCACGCATTGCCCAAACCAACGGTTCTTTTTGGAAACATGAGGGGTTCTTTGCTGGATCTTTTGCACGGTGAGTGGTCCAAAGCCCTGGAAGAACGTTGGACCAACATGTTGGTGATGAAACTGGCTACCAAACTTGGAATTCGCAAACTCATGACCAACAAAAAGTGTTTTGACTAACTCGAGTTAGCATTTTTTTGAATGTGGTTTGACTTCAATTTGTTTGGGGAAATCACTGGGCCAATGAAACCCAAACACAAAAATGAAGATCATCATGTTTTTGTGATGCTCAGGTATATTCGCACAGCTTGCCGTTTTCGAGCATCGCAAAAACACAAGGAAGCCAAGAAAGTGTACTACAAGAAACACCTATCAAAAAGTCAACGTCGACTACAAGTGACTGGTGGAAAAAATCTCCGGGAGAGTGGTGTGTATACGCCCCAATTCTGTTTGGCTGTGATTGATATGTGGGAGAAGGCGAAGGAACAACGCCATCTTGCATTTTCATCGGATCACTTTTCATATGGCAATTTGTGGAATGCAATTTTTTCTACCAGCAACATTTCCAACGAAACTTGGGGAAGAAGTATAAGTACCTGTTTCCGTTTTTGTTTTGAAAAACCCTTGTTTGCAGTTTCTGGTTTGGCGACGTGTCATGCACAAAACACGTTTTTTCCCCATAAAAAATCCAAAACATAAGGAGAGTGGTCGGGTGACAGATGCGCTGGACCGAACCATTGGTGTTCTACTTGGTACGATTGCGGTTTTAGATGACTGATCCGTGCGTCCGTGTGAAAGGAAAAAATGCAATCCGCAGCGCAAACGGTCGATCCCTTTCCAGAAAAAAAAACCCAAACATGAAAGAGGCAAATTCGTTTCTGACACTTTTGATTTTTGCAGCGCTAGATATCATATATATAGATATAATTTATATATAGATATATTTTTTCGTATATAATATATTATAAAGGCTCAAACAATCAAGGTTCTTTGGGCACACCGGGTCAGAAAACCCAAAGGCATGTGCTATTGCATGCTTGTGATGTGAAATCTTGTGACTTAATGCTTAGGCAGCATGTCACAAAACATGCCAATTCTCACATGCGATCCAAGAAATGGATCTTGGCGATCCAATTTTCAAGGCAAACCATGCGATCCAAAAAATGGATCTTTCAGAGGGTCTGGGATGCTGACAAGGTGGACCTTCAAGCTTTCGCCGTGAAACTGCATGACATGGCGCAGATCGAAATGGCGCTGTGGACA
>OMLO01002728.1_pt1 | contig 14393 bp, 12 predicted proteins | sample 1674811 | NCBI WGS metagenome assembly OMLO01 (sample SAMN06265003, study PRJEB25207) | coral metagenome | isolation source: Coral host | place: Mexico:La Bocana,Puerto Morelos, Mexico | collected 2008-11-13
TAACCATGACAATCTACTTGAAAGGGTCCCAAACCAAGACACAGGTGTTTTACAAGTTTCAACCATCCATGAAGTAAAGTAACTCCACCCTATACATTAATTACAAGCTTCATGTAGGGTGATCCACCCTGTGATTTGGAAGAGGGATCTGCAATGACCCAGAATTCAAGTTAAGTTGATGGATGACTTCAAGTTGATACATGATTATTACATATTGACCTCTAGTTTGATTGCACCTCAGAACTTAGATGTGGGTATGTTGAAGTATGTTTATAAAATGTTGGCGCTCCTCCTCCTCCTCATCATCATCATCAAGTCCTTTTCTTACAGAACGGTTGGTGTGGCAACTGATCACTTGTTGAGCGCTAGAGCCTCAACCCACTTAAGGCCGTGCCTTGCCACGGGGCTTCGTAAAGGCAGAGGGCAAGGTGCAGGGAAGGGCTCCCACCGAAATCTCTCATGATTGTGGACTGAAAACCCACAAATTTTGGCGGTTTAGGATTGAGGAATTCTCTTCCAAATGGTGGCATTGAGCATTTTAAATGTTTTTTTTCTTCAGAAAAAGTGGATGATTCCCATTCCGTGGGTTGAATTCAAACATTGCTGGATTTCACTGGCTCTCAAACTTGGCCTGGGAAGTTTGGGGGAAAACGCCTTGAATCAAATAGGCCTAGGTTTCTTGTTGATCTTGTAAGGAATTTGGCAGGTGACATATCAGGATCTAGGCACATTGTATCATATATTTGATTCATATGATGTATGATGTACCTTTTTATTTGTTTGATACATACAGACACTTTATCCTCCAAAACACAGGGTGTGAGCCCAATTTCCGCCTCAACCTTGGCCCATTTGGGCGGTGAGACTCTACAGCACCCACCAGCTGACTGAAAGACATGGTGGTTGATATATAGATACAAATCATCATATATAGAAAGTGCTAAAGACCTACAGATTGGTGTTCTTTTTCTAGCCATTTATGCTTGAATTTTGCTTCCCTCAAACCACTCAAAACAGTACCCATGTCTTCTCATCGACCAAGTTTGGATCCCAAACTTCAACATTTGTTTCCCCGGCAGGTGGAAGTCTTCTCCTTCAGCACTTCGTGGAACCATTTTATCCCACAGTGTGGCACTCCTGGTGGTCTTTTACTACCCTTCAGTTTTGGGAGGGTATGTTGTGGCACAAAGTAATTTGTCGCATTGGCGGCCTTTGGCTCATCAACCTACATCACTCCTGGAGAAGAGAGTGGCCATGTTTCCAGGTAAAGATTGATATTACATACTTGCCCTTTAAGAAGTATGACAAAACAGAAACAGATGTGGACATTTCCCAATCATTTTCGACCACTAAAACAAAACGACATCGCGGGCTCGCCATCTTGGCACAGGGTGGGGTTGGGACAGTGCGTCAGTTTTCGTGGACTGCCATCATTCTCGGCCTGACTTCTCTCGCATCATTATGGGCACTTCGCATAGTAATCCTGAAATATGTCATTTCCCATGAAAAGGTGTGCCGTGGCCAAGCCAGTGATTTGTACCGAAAAGCCTTGACCCAGAAAGTGTCCCTGAAGAGACTGGTCTCCGCTTGGGTTTGCAGGTCCGTGTCAGCTTTAGAAGCTGCTGACCGGTTGGCGACCAAGGAAAGCCGAGAGCAAGCAGCTCGCAAGATCGCAGAACATTTAAGGAAGAAGTGCCCAAAAGCAGATGAAGATTTGGAACCATGGATTCAAAATGTCATTGAGAACATGATCCGCGACGGCCTTGAGCCAGACCCTCAAGATTTGCCTGATGCCAAAGAGTGGGCATTTTGTCAAGGCTTGCGGGCATTTTGTACTGATGTGCCTGATGCCAAAGAGCCGGCATCTCCTACGGATGCCGCAGGGTGGGCAGCAGGTTGGTGGCATGCAAGTGAGGTGCGTGCAGATGTGGCTTCAAAGGACATCACCAAATTGGTGGAAGATGGGGAATGGTGGGAGGACATCATTGACCCAAGCTTCAAGATGGTGGCCGGTACTACTCCCGAGGAAGTCAAAGATGGCGTTAAAAGAACAATTAGTGACATGAGTGGCATAAGTTGCAAAGGCAGTAGTGACCCAGCTCACGTTGAAGAAGGATACCCTCAGGACGATAGAGCTCGTGAGATGCGGGGTTATGTGCAGTTGCAGTGCTGTTCAGAGGATCCCCCACAAGACGATTCTGAGGCTCCTGAGGCCATCAGCACGATTGACCCGCAGGATTCGCAACCTGTACTTCTTCGGCCACGGAGAGCTCAATAGGCGGACCCCGCCCCAAAGGGGAGGATCACTTGCCCAGAAGCATGCATACAAATTCAGAACTATGATTGAGATTCTTTTTCATACTATAGATGTTATATATAAGTGATTATTATCATTGTCATTATTATTATTATTATGATATTGACAGGTCGCAGTAACGATTGAAAATGATTGAAAATGAACATGACCATAGCTGACACAAACATGCATATGCCACGTGAGCTTGTAACGATCCTCTCCCAATCTCCGGCGTGTACCGCCCAGCGCACTGTCCTTGCAAACCAATGGAAACCAGGCATCCGTTCCGTTCCCTTGCCTTGGTTGAGTAAAAGCAGCGTGCGCCGCAGTCGAGTCAAGCCCATGGATGAAGTCTGGTCTCAATCTGCCCAACTACAGAAAAAAAAAAACCTACCGCTTGGATCTTCCCTTCACCTGTCAGGCAGGATGCTGCTGAACTCCCCGAACTATGCCGCTGTGCTGACAAAAAATCGAACGCACGGCTCCGGGTTATAGCCGGAGAGAATGGTGGAATTCATGCAGCTTGAAGATTTTGATTTTTGAGGTAAAGATTCAGGATATGTTCTCAAGCTCAAGTTTCTGAACGGATGAAGTGAATCAATGATGATGCGTCCATACTGGCCTCAGGTATTATTTGTACAGCTTGGAATATTGGCACGATGACGATTATCTGGGTATTTGGCTGTAAAATGTCGATATGATATGATCCATTCAGGTATGTGTTTCTGATTGTGTTGCATGCTTCCGAAAAGGTGTTATTGAAGGAAGGCTGTGCTCCGAAATTCATGACATGTTCGGGCGGCCCTCAAGGTGATACAAATCAGCGGTGTGGATTTCATAATGCCACACGTGTCATAGGAAGGTCAGGTTTGAAGAGGTGCTCTAGTGCAAGTACCACGAGAGAAATTTTCATTAGCTTTCCGCCATAGGCAGAGATTTCTCACGGCATGGCTGTATGTAAGTATGTTGTTGTGGCTCTTTTTTCTTGCTGCCGTTGTTGCTGTTGTTTGTTTTTTGTTTCTTTGTTTGTTTCTGAAATTCTGTGTTTCTTTGTTTGTTTGTTTGGTTGTTTGAAATTCTGTGTTTCTTTGTTTCTTTGTTAGGGTGTTTGTTTGTTTGTTTGTTTGTTCCCTCCGATGGGGCGTCTTTGCTTCACTGCACTGCAATGATCTGATGTGACTTTGTTCAGCAGTAACCACGGCACCGTGGTGGATCGTCAAGTCTTGGCTCTCAGCGACAATATTGGTATTCAATTCCACGATCAAGGAGAGTTCAGGGTTTGCATGAGGTCTCAGGCTTTTGACTGCTACTCCAACTCTAAAAGTTGCTTCACTGCATGAAGTTGCCCAAAAAGGGTTGAGGTGGTGTAGACATCTACCAACGAAAAATTCATGGTGTTCTCACAGGATGTTTTGCAAACTGAAAGCCTACAATCCTTGCAGAGCCGCAAGCTTTCTTATTGGGAGGGAAGGCGTAATAGACCTTCCGCGGAGTCTGGAATGGAAATACAGGAGCGAGGGTGGAGATCACCATAATGCCCCTATGTATCCATGGTCATAGCATGTTGGTGCAATTTGTGGTGTGTTTGTTGTCAAGGATTGAGCTTGCAACTCCCGCAAGGAAGGGGTTGAAGAGGTTGCAGCACCCGCCACTCTTTTTTAAATCCAGTATCACTTCAGGATGAAATCAGCGAATCGGGTCCTCTTGCGTTCGTGATGTCTTGATGGGACAGCTTGTCCAGCCAGATGCAAATCTGATATTCTTTGAAGTTTTTGGGTTGGTGATCTTGCCTACACCAATGTTGATGGGATGTTGTTCATTACGTAGCGCGTGGATAGGATTCCAGGTGTCCAGAATAGGACTTTGGTTGCGTGATGATACCAAAAGTGAATCTGAATGGTTTGATTTTCAACTTGGTTCATTTTTGTCAGTATTATACAGTTGCATATTTTGTTGACTTTTCTGGCATATTTTGTTGCATATCCGATATGTTGTTGAATTTTAGACCATCTCTCTCCATCATCTCCCAGCCTCATTCTGGAGGAGGACTTGGACACTTCGATGGCCCTCCTTGACTGTGTGCCATTGGCAGCACAATAACGTACTTGCTGCAATCACGCCGTGATGTTTCAGTAAGGTAAAACTCGGTAAAACCTGTAGATCTAGAGCCCTTGAGGTTCCTTCCAGCGGACATGTTTAATCTAACTCTGTGTGTGTGTTTGCAAGAAATCTCTATGTGGGCGTTTCCTTAAATGGTGGTACCAAACAACCATGGGTTTTCCTACTAAAAATGATCATTTTGGGGTGTTTTGGGGGTACCCCTATTTTGGAAACACCCATATAGTTTTTGTAGATCCCAAATATGGAATGTCTTGGGATCGAGAGGGTCATGTACTACACCCCTGAAGTTTTTCACCACAGCGGTAAAAAGAAGATTCTGGCACTTGGGGGTTCCATCATTCTCAGCTTCCATATCGAAATGTGGGGGGTACAATAAGTAAAAAGTAGATGGCACAGTTCCTACTGTTGACGGAAGATTCCTACTCACCAGTTGAGGTTGGTAGATTTTCCCATTATTTACAAGGTTTGGGATACATCCAAACGGCGGTTGGCCTTGAGATTTCTTCCATCAATAGTATGTATCAATTTAAATGGGGCCCTTTACTAACTTACCTTTTGAATGCCGTGCCATCTATTTTGACTCTCAGGTACATAGGGCTCCACCATAAAATCACCGAAAGTTACATGAGAAATTTTCAACCCGCAAAAATTGACAGGTAGTTATTGTCCCGGATGGTGATTTTTACGGGGTTTCAACCCCATTTTTTAGGGTTGAAACTTCAAGTGATTATGGCAAACCTGGCAAACCCCGTTACATGGGCAAACGATCGGATGGTTGGTTGAAACCTCCCAACAGTTGGATCCGGCAATCAACACAAGGACCCGAGCCCAAAAATTTCGAGCGACGTTTGGACGAACATGTAGCCACTTGGGTTCCAAACCTCCCCAAAACCGATGGACTTTTCGTGGCCTGGTGGAGGGGTAGAGTCCAGGGTAGATTTAATGGAACAAGTTGCTTGAAAGCCCCAACAAAAAGGAATCAGAATCGGCATTAGATGGCATTGAGGGTCCCTTAATATTTCAATTCTACATTTCGATATACTGTGGAGTTATAGTCAAGGAGATCGTCCAACAGTTGATAGCCTGATATCATCAAAAAACCAAGACATTTGCCACATCGGCACATCGGTGACAAACTTTTGTGAGGTTGCCACGAAAGACTGACTTGAATGCGTGCTTCAGGCAACATTGATTTTTCGTACCAACAAAGTCATTCTTAGGTTTAGGACTCTTTAGGTGGATTTTCAGGGGTGGTCATGGGGTTAAAAAGCCGTCCTTTTTGGCATTACCATTTGGTTTGAGATGTTCAAGCCGCAGCAACCGGTTTAGATATGTTTCAAAGAGCATCCCGTGACATGCAAAAGGTGTTGTTGAGCCAAATGTTATGTAATGTTATGTAAATATCAGATACTAAAAGTTTGAACATAATCTACAAGCAACCATTTGTTATCCAAAGTATCAGACATGCCCAAATACAAAGGGGAAATCACATCAATAAAGCTCATGACATGTGGTTTCATCCTTCATAATTCCAGAGGCCGGCCTTGGAAAAGACTTCCACACGACATCCGGATGAGGTGACTATTGTTTTGGATCGAGGGATCAAGAGCATTGTGGCGGTGCATGCCGTGATGTTGGAAAAATGTGTCTACAACGCCTTTGACGTCGGAGAGCCTTTAGCGTTCCTGGGGCCCAAAACCTGAGTCTTTAGTTTGGGCAGGATGAATCAAATGGGCATGCAAAGAATTCCATCATTTCAAATTCTGGGCTTTGCCAATGAAAAATGGAGCTGTTGCCATGTTGGTTAGTTCACTTAGCTTTAGACCCATCCTAAATTTCCAAGCTAATCCGGTGAAGCGAAGCCCCAAGACTTGAAGGTTTTTTTTCATCCAAAAAATCTGCCTGTTTTGGTTTCGTACTCGGATTTTTTGAGGGGTGTAAAGAACCCACACTTCACCAGAATATGTCATCTAAGGATTCATCCGGGATGTTGGTACATCCCTGAAACTAACAGGCTCGCCCCTGAAAATTCGAAAATTGGAAGGCCGCAGGCCCATGAATTCAGGGCCTTAAAACTGCTGCTAGAGTTTTATTGGAGGGGAAATCCTTGGGAGCCCGGATGAATTTTCCCCATGGCTTTGCCAATGACCACCAAAAACACCGCCACCCCGGCAGCGTTGGAAACACTGATTTTTCCCCGAGGAAACTGAAGAGTTGGGTGGAAGTTTCCAAGCCTCCAGCAACTCGACTCAGATGGGTCAGTTGGATGATGGATGTGGAACGGGCTTTTGGGCGGCCCAAAACCCGAAGGATTTGTTTCTTAAAACACACCTTTTGCCCCCCCAAAAAGACGTGTCATCCTCAGGTGCTGGTGAAGTTTTTGTTTTTTGATTTTGTTCGATTTGGTTGGTTTGTTTGCTCCTAGGCATTTGGAAGTTGTCGTTAAAGGGGGCTGGTTGTTGATCCGAAATCTGAAGAGGAACGAAGAATCAGAAAAAAATATCATCCACTTATGGTTTCCTGTGGCCAGAATTGTGCAAGGCCATGCCATATTCCACTAAAAAAAATCTGTTTAAAAAAAGGAGACGGATATGTGTATTGATATGTCTGTATATGGATCTATGAATCTGTAATATGTAATAGTAATATGTATGTAAAATATCTAATTTAAATATACGTATATATATTCATTCTTATACATATATCTTACTGTAGATCTAGGTCCATTGTATTTTCATATACCCGAATCTATTTCGACCAAGGTCATGATCTCCAGCAGTGCTGTACTGAAGCGATTGGGCCTCACAGACGTGTCCAAGGATTTAGGTGAATTTCCACGTTTAGTACCCTGGTTTTGGATAGGGCAGGAGAGCCCGGCAGTTGGAAATTTGGATGGTCCAAATTGATGGAAATTGACGTTTTTTTTTGTATATACTTTTAAAGTGTTGGTTCTTTGGTGGATGAAAAAAAGGGTGTGTTTTGGAATGTGAGTCATACTAGTGGAAGGTGATGATTTTTTTGAGATCACTCGATGATCACATCCTTTTGCATACACAAATACATTTAGGCGGAGACATATAAGTTCACTGGGATCCAACTGCTTTGATCATCAAAACCTATGCATTATTCATAATGTTTTAAGTGTGTTCAGGGTGATTTTGCTTTCAGCAACACCTCGAGAACCAGCCATGCAAGATGATACCTGGAGTTGCAAAACCTGCCCTTTAAAAAAAACGGGAAAATGTCACCACATCCTTTTGGAATTCCCACTTTTCAGTGCCAACTTTCATTTAGAACGTGTGGGATCGGCAAGCGGCCTTCTTGCCTCCACGTTAAAGCTTATCACAGAACCCACTGGAATTTCCTTTGCTTCTTCTTGTTCAAAACAATCGTCCTTGGAACAATGACAGATTCTCCACATGAGCCTCAACAAGTAGGGATGTATTCCATACTGAGTCTTCAATAAGGTTTCTTTTGTTGCTCACGCTTTGCACAATTGAAAGCGGGTAAAAAAACACATGGAAAAGACACTGAATTTTTGCCACCAGTTTTTAATGGTTGTTTCAGTTGGATGATTCCAAATCTTTACATACAAAAATGGTTGGAAATCACCAAATATCCGCTAAAAAAACGTTGCTTAGGGTTCATTCCCAACAGAACTGTTGGATACATTTTATCCAAGCCATTTTGTCGCCATTGTATCCAACACCTGAGGTGGTAGATATCGACCTAGCCTTGGCTGCCAAAACAACAACCACCGTGCCTAAAGCTGCACGTAGCTTGGAATCAACGAGATTTTTTTCAGGTAGTTTGGTGGGTGGGTTTTGGGTTTTGGAGGATGTTTTCTATGATGGCATGGTTTTTTTGTTTTATAATATATACATGTAAAACATTTACAGGGTCTCGCCATTTGCAGATAAATCTCAGCGTTGGGATTCCCAGACTGTTGGGATTGGAAAACCCTGGGTTGCTCAAGCAAAGGATTTGTTCTGGATTTTCCCGAGTCACGTTTGGCCACTAGGGGAAATCTGACCATATCATCATTTTGCAATCGTAAATAGCTAGTCATACATAGTTTCTGGGAGAATAAGTCGCATTTTTTGAAAAAATCTGCCCTATTTAACCACGGAAAGAGGAAGAGGTTTTTGAGGTGTTTGGGTGTTTCAAGCCTCACAAATTGCTGTAATATCATAAAGTAGAATCCCAACTGAGATGAAATGCATTTTGTGAGTGGATTAGCCATCGTACTCGACCCAACCTTATCCAAGGTCCCGGTGTATCCAAACGATATTTTTTTCCACATCAAATCTTACATCAAGCTACTGAGATTATCAGATCATCAGATTGTGACAAGAAGGAACAACAACAACCACCACAACCACAACCACAACCACAACCGCAACCACAACCACAACCACAACCACAACCACAACAACGACCACAACAACGAACAATTTCGGGTCATCTGAGGTTCTCCAGAAGACTTGGATCGGTGCTTGGGCAGCAAAGCTGGGATTTTCGCCACCTTGGGCCCGTTCGAAAAAATCTGATGAAACTGCAGAATCTTACCTACAAGGAATGATGCATTTCTTGAAGATATCCGAAAAGGTGGTTTTACCATGTTTTACCTACATGTGGGTCATTTTGTTGGTAAATATAGGTAAATATACCATTTTGGGGGATGGTGGTTTCAAATAATTTTTATTTTCAACCCGATGACATGATAATATTCCATGATCCCTTTTTCATTCAAAATGATCCCTATCTTACATCCTATGGATATTCTATGATTCCTTTTCTTTCTAACAATTCATACCAACACATCTTAGCCATCTTGCATCGTTTTTGGTTCTCTCATGTATCGCCTTTCCTGAGGTTAGCATATTTGATCTTCACCAGCGGTTCAACGGGCAAACCCAAGGCGATTCAAAGGGATTGTGGTGTTGAAAAAACTCGCAGCAGGGAAGAGTTTCCTATGCGGTTTCTGTGGGATTTCCCGAAAAAGACATGCTTTTCGTATGGAATGAATACACGGAATGCTAAAGAAAATTCTTTGCGCACGAAACTAAGGGCTGGTGTTTTTCACACGAGTCATCTGAAGAATTTCATGGTTTTCTTTTTGAATTTTGGTTGGTGTTTGTTGGTTGGATCTAGGTATAAATGACCTTTGATCCCCAATTTCTCACGATTTTTTTTGTGCCAGGCAGTGATGATTCGGCACAAGTCCGCGTTGAATGTGGCACGCCTTTGGACCAAATGTGCCGCTTGTTTGAGGAACATCAGCTAAGCGTATGACAAAATGCGAAAAAGCTGGATGTGTGAGGTGTCTTCTAGTGAAACTACATTGTGGTTAGAGTCAAACTGATGAGGTGGTAAGTGAATTCATGAAGTGAAGTATACTTGGCATCTGGGGAGTTGCAGCCAGCCAAAGACATTTGCAATCTCATGAAGCAGAGACCGAACCACCAAAACCATCCAAAACCAATTACTTGCAGTACGACCACTACTTGGAACTTCAAGAACAATCATCAAGTGGTACTCCAGCTCCAGCTCAATGGCCAAATTGTTTCATACCGGGCATTCGTTTCAGCCTCCATCCGGAGGATTCCGCGCCGGTCATTTGTGCTCACGTCCAATTCTAGAATTGAATTTCCCTTCTGGAAAAAAAACAAGTACTCCCCGGAAAACTAACATGTCCCCTAAAAATCAATGGTTGGAAGATGTATTTCCTATTGAAATAGTCCATTTTTAGGGGACATGTTAGTTTTTGGGGGTGTAATGTGAAACTTTCAATGTTCTCTTTTCATCGCCTCCATGTGACAAAAAACGCATTTTTTACCCATGGAAAAAGATCATTTCGTCCTCCTCCTTGGAGTGGTTGTTGTTGTTGTTGTTGTTGTTGTTGTTGTTGTTCTCCCCCAATATCCAAGTCCTGCCTCCTCCCCCCAAAAAAAATCCATGTGTTGGCTTCCCCAATATCCTCCCACCAGGTGGGTCTCACCGCATCAGATCGCTTCGCCCAAGTGGCATCCATGTCGTGGGACGTGCACATCACCGAAGTTTTTTGCACCTTATCATCACAGGCCTGCAGTGTCACCTGTCCCGATTTGGTGAAGAAATCAGGTCCTGCAGCTTGGTTTTGAACAACAAAAAAGGAGGGTTGGAGGTGAGGGCGTGGATTAGAGATGTGATGTTGGTCTTGATATATTCTTGATTTGAGACGTTTCTATAGGAAAATGTTTGTAATTTCAATGTGTGAAATGTCCGTGCTTTTTTTCTGGGTGGGAAATCAGGCAATTTTGTGAACTCTCTGGGGGATGAATACGAACATCACCCAAGAGAAATGAATCCCTGCCACATATGATTCAATAATGGCCATGACTCATACGTGATCAATCCTACAAAATTCAGTGAACGTCTTCATGGATATGCAGGTATGCTTCCTAACTGAAGTCTCTACAATGCATGAGATGCTTTCACCAAACTCCACCCACCTTTCACTGGTGGAATTTTCTCCACACATGAGGACATGCTTCAATGGTTGAAGGAACGACAGATCACAGGGATGAGCGTCTTGGCCGCAACTAGCGGCAGTTAGCTCGATTTTTGTTGGAGATTTTAGTTGAAATCTTCAACTCCAACATGATTTTATAGAGTTTCGTCATCAAAGAATCCATGCAAAAATGGAGGATCCTACAATGATTTTCGGAGGAGTCATAGCCTCTTTGCTACGCAGTTTTAACATGACCTACCAACGCAGCCCAGCTGAAAGCTGTCAGGTGCGGCACCATCACACCTACGATCTATGGCACAAGGAGATGTCTCAAGGAGTGACACTGAAAAAGCTGGGGCAGGATGCAGGATTTGCTAGATGACCCACCCAAAAAAAATGACAGCAAAAAAAAACACGGCTAATGTTCGACGTTTTAGCATGAAACAACATGTTATTTATCATTCGTAATACATTGGCATTATCTCAATGTCATGGTTGCGAAAAAAATCATTTGTAAAATTGATTTGGGTGGGGGTGTTTTTGAATTTTCTACCTTGACTTCCCAACAATCTTTGTCAAGATTCGGTTAAGTTTCTGGGTGGTGGTTTCAAAGATTGTTTATTTTCATCCCTACCTGGTGAAATGATCCAACTTGACTAATATTTTTCGGATGGGTTGAAACCACCAGCTGGGTTTGCTTCAGGAAGAGTTTGCCACATTTGCGACTCATAGATGTCGGTGGAGAAGCTTTGGGAGCAGATGTGGTAGAGACTTGGGCGCCTGAGAGAAAACTCTTCAATAGTGCCTTGGCTGCCTTGGTTGGTTGGTGGAGATTTTTTTGAGGGAATCGAAAAAAAAGGAGTCCAGGAGCAATGTGCTTTTGATCTCTTAAAGGTACCAGAGGTTATGATGGTTTTATCTTTGGTTTATTTTTGTTACTGTTAGAAGATACTGGGACATTTCATCACAAGCTCGCATGTGCATGTGTGTGGTGTATGGTTGGGAATACTTAGGTATGGTTCGGCATGGTTAGGTCAGGTATGGTTAGGTACGGTCAGGTATGGTTTTGGTATGTACGATTAACGTTTCATTCTGTATGTGGCGCTGTGGGGCAATCGTTTCCCATCTACTTTGAGAAACCTTTGGATTTAATGCTTGGTCCTGGATGTTCCACCAGCAAACCGTTCAAACCTGTCAAAGCTCAACTGACGGGGGCGGGCCCCATCCCATGCCATGTTTGACCCTTGAGGCTATGGTCCCTCTGAGATTTCTGTGGTGTGCACTGGAACCTACGTCCATAGTGGTGATGTGATTACCATTGGTCAAGCGCTTCCAACGTTGCGGGGACAAGAAACATCGTTGCGGGGGAGGGGTGAAATGATAGGTTTTATGAACCCTGGAATCCTCGTGAAATATCACAAGAAGCATTATTCAGCCTGAAAAGAAGCGTTTGAATCAAAAAGGGGCTTCCATTTGCTTCCATGTTTCAGGTTTCAATTTGAACAACTTTGGGTGGACAGTGCACTGATAGAGGTTTAGAGGCAGGGGATGTCAGGGGTAAAGTGTGACTTAAGAATTCCCAACACCTTACGAGCGAACATTTTTGAGTTATGAGTTATGGGAGAATCAACGTATAAATATTGGGTGGTGGTTTCAAATATTTTTTATTTTCAGCCCTACCTGCAGAAATGATCCAAATTGACGAGCATATTTTTCAGATGGGTTGGTTCAACCACCAACCAGTTATAGCTGTTGGTGGGTTTTATCTGACAAAAAGACTGAATTTTGATGCCTGACTCGCTTACCCGGACCTCTGGCGCATCCAGTTTCACCAGGCCTTTGGATGTTTTCTTCGGCTTCCTTTTGACATCCTTGTGAAATAACATATGCCAGAATAGACCTCAAAGGAATTTAAGATTTACAGCATTTCCATGATTTCAATGAAATTTATTGAGATTTTGATTGCCAAAAACAACAAATACTAACAAGTGGTGGTAAATAAATAATCATACTGTTGATGGAAGAAATCCTGCACCAGTTGATATGATAAACATTAAATATCCCATTACTTAGTAGGGTTTCATACATCCAAACGGTGGTTGGCCTTGGGATTTCAGCTACCATCAACAGGTAGTGCCATCTTGAAGAAGCCCTGTTTTTGTTGACCCGAGGTATACCTGCCATATTTTGGATCCTGAGACGTTGCAACCATTGCCCATGGGTCAACGTGGTGTTTTATTCGTCTCTGGGATTGGATTGGCACGAGGATATCTGGAAGAAGAGGAGAAGACCAAGGCCGAGTTTGAGGGAAATTTTTTCCTGGGAAGGTTGGCGTTGGAAGTCATGAGAACGTCAGAGGTCACCATGAAATAATATGGTTGGAAACATGTTGTTGAAAGGCTTTTTTTGGTTTCCCAAACATGATTTAGCAATGGTTTGATAGATCCAAACAAAATGATGGTGATCATTGATCGTAGCAATCGGTAGGTGTAGCTATTAGTCATGGAAAGCCATGATTGTCAGATCCGACGGGGTGCATTTTTGAAACTCACCATGCAGCATTCCCGTATTGAAACAATGCCAAGGTTGTTGTTGGTTGCCTGGTTTTCTGATGTTTTGTGAACATGGAAACACTATTGTGCAAATGATTCAAATGATCTTACAGTTTACCTGGGTCAACTATGATGATTATGAGTTCTATGACCAGGTGGTTTGCGCCCAGATTGAATCTTTCACGAGTCTGAAGGTTGGTATTAAAAGTCTTGATGATAGATCAACATGAACAAAGTACTTAGAAGTCTCAAAGGATATTTGATCACGCATTAAGTAAACCCTCAGGTGTCACAGATCACACATCAAGCAAACCCCCATACAGCACCCTCTTATTTTCCTGTTTCGTTTTTAAAACCTACTGATTTCCTTGCTAAACCCATCAGCGAAAAAGTTCGAGATCTTTTACGCAGGCCAAATTTTTGGAACTCCCTGGAATTGGCCGAGTCACTGAAATTTGCAGACATGGACAGGTTGAAGGGTGGTTCTTGACATATCGGTGAAGGGGGGGTTTAACATACTGTTGATGGTTCAGAAATCTGGCGTTTACCAGTTGAGGTTGATAGTTTATCCCATTCCCATTATTTTATGGGGTTTGGGATACATCCCAGGTGGTTGTTTGGGATGAACCTGAAAACACACACTATATCGGTCAGTTCGAATTGAATGAATCACTCGTGACTTCGTTTTGAGATCGTTGAGTGGGATGGAATCTTCCAGATGTTTTCTGGCAGTTCCAGTTGGAATGTCATTTCATCTCATGTCAATAGGCTTGTGATGCAAAAAAGCTACCATCCCAGCAGCGCAAAGGATTTGAATATCGACCATGATCTCATTTGTATTCATTTGTATTCATTTGTGTTGTTGTTGTTGTTGTTGTTGTTGTTGTTGTTGTTGTTGTTGTTGTTGTTGTTGTTGTTGTTGTTGTTGTTG